>Ga0307515_10003996_pt1 | contig 30775 bp, 41 predicted proteins | sample 17_EM_MG_FD_194513 | JGI IMG/M metagenome (GOLD analysis project Ga0307515, IMG submission 194513) | Populus trichocarpa ectomycorrhiza microbial communities from riparian zone in the Pacific Northwest, United States - 17_EM | ecosystem: Host-associated > Plants > Roots > Unclassified | place...
CGACCCGTCGCCTGGGCGACGGGTAGCGTGTAATTCTCCGTCAGAGGGTTCGAGGTTCCGTCAGAGCCGTCAGAGCCGTCCGGAACACCCGGGTGTTTCAGACGGAAACTAGGGTTGTTGCTGATGACGATATCAAGTATGCTTCCAATTCCACTCAATCACACATTCTGAGCCTGCATGACTCTATGCTCCCAGATAAGCTCTCAAGAAGTGTCCAAGTACACTCCAAGTATGTTCCCAAATATACCTCCAAGGACATTTTCAAGTACCCATTGGAGCATGTTCTTAAGAACGCTGCTAATTGTACATGATGGTATACTCGCAACCATATATGCTGTTATGTAAGCTCTCAAGATGCTCTCAACCATACTTCCCAGCATGCTCTCTAGTATGTTCCCAATTGCATGACATGATACACTCCCAATCAACTTGGCTCTATGCTTCCAAGTTTACTCTCAAGAGGCAAGACACTCCCAATTTCACCTATCTGCTCCCATATATGCTTCTTGCTATTTAATTGAGAGAGTTGAAGAGTTGCAGCCACCAGGTACCAGGAGGCAAATTATGGGTATTGGGTAGTGGGGGGCATATCGTGGCAGAAATCATAACGTCAATCAATATCAAAGTGTGAATCATATCTTTATTGTGCCCACCACAATGAGATCTTGCAAAGCCTCATAGTTACGGTATTGACAATCACAATTTTAGATCTGGCAGAAAAAGTAGAAAATTGGATCTTAGGACTCAGATGTTCTAGCAAAATCTGCTGCCTGCAGCCCACAGATTGTAGGTGTATGTGTGCACATTCAGTCCAGAGCTGATAGTGATAATGGCAATGGTATGATGACCATGGTGATGATAGCGATGATGATAGTGTTGGTGATGGTGAACATAGTACCAGAAGCTCTGAATCAAGTAGATTCAGTTTGTCAACATTCATATAAAACCTTCCAACAACTCATAGATTTTCATCAGCCGAATGCATTGTGAGGCAAACTCAACTTCTCACGATGTTTGCATCTATCAGCTGCAGCTCTGAAGCATTGCGCTGATATACAGTCATCAAGCAGGTTCTGAAGGAGGCTATAACACAGGCTTGCAAGCAGACTATCAAGCAGGCTTCAGACTAGGCTCTGATAAGGTGTTCAAATGCCAGCAGGCTCTCCAGTGAACTCCATTCTGCTATAACAGCCATGTAGTTATCACAGGTATACCTCCATCTCTGGCCACCAGTCTTATATAGTTTCACTGAATGGACTGTAGATGATGATAGACTGCACATTGTGCAGAGGTCCACAGGAGGCTTGCTATGAGTTGTGCATGTACACAGGTACACATAGTGCAGGCTATGGTCTATTTGTACTTTTGTTGATGTATCATTTTACCACACAATGAAATATGCACTTTATTTGTTCCAGCTCTTGGTCACATGTATACATGTTGAGCTTTGTTGATCTATGCAATATGTGTGATTCCTCAAGGCTGTGTGTTCTGTCAAATCCTGTCACCATATTCTTATGCTTTTTGAGCTAGAGCTGCTCCCTCCAGAATTCCCTTACAACGCTGCAAGATGTATGGTGAAATGTTGAAGATTGGCCTTCAACCTTCCAGATCCACTGAGTCACAACTAAACATCCTAGGGTATATCACTGACCATCCACATCGCCAGTCACTGCCCATGGCCCAGCTATCTATGTGTGATTTGTCAAATTGTAGCCTGAGAGTCACTGGAGACTGCATCCATCTTTACTCCATCCTTCGGCAATGTTACTCAAAAGTCAATCGCGATGTCGACCCTGAGTCTGATTCACCACCGTTCGTTGGCGAAGCCCTCCATCTGTCCGGTACACGAAACACTCTCTTGAGATCTCCATTGATTTCCTTGTGTGGAAACTGCTGGGGCTTCCACTGGGCCATCGTCAATGCATGATCCATCTTTCCAACATATTCAGAACCCGGCTCCGATTTTGGCTCCTGTCTCTCTTGCCCAGGGCCATGCTGCGCTGATGGCCACTGTGGTGTTGTCCAGTAGTGTGATCCTGACCGCAGATCCTTTGCCCACGGCCGCTAAATTCATTCCCACAGTTTTCGGCCACGCTAATGACCACTCCTGGTGAAATTGCATATCGGTCTCTTGGGAGCATACTTGGAGTTTATTTGGGAGCCTCTTGCGAGGGTCGGTCAACGAGGCTGGGAGTGTACAGTCGAGTGCAGTCAGGAGTGTACTTCAGAGCGTGCTTGGGAGCGTGCAAAGAAGTGCATTTGGCAGTTTGGTTTCAAGTTTGTTGAATGCAACATGATGTATAGTATCAAGCGCACATAATTACATGCGTATCATTGTAATCTAGTCAGGGCGCAGGTCCATAGGACCTTATAGTGCCACGCGTCAAATATGCTATGGATCTCCGACCCAAAAACTGCTTCTCTACGAGTTAAGCGTTGCGTAAGGTCATTTTTCCCGGTGCTGGCCTCGTTCATGTAGAGCAGTGGGCTGAACAACTGTGATGGTGTCAGCATTGTCAGCCGATGTATGTACTATCTCTCTCTGGCCAAACGTCCGAGATTCTTTTCCATTAACCTCATCCTCATCCTCCTCCTCCTCCCAAATCATCATTCACCACACCCTCCTTGTTCTCATCTTCCTTCTCTTCATCTTCCTCATCTTCACACTCTCTTTCCATATGCACATCGAGATCTAAATCAACACCGCCCGGTGCATCAAGGTCATCCCCCAGGCTCATAGACACATCACACTGACTTTCCGAGTCATATTTGCCGTCAAACTGCGCAATGTCAGTATCATCATCTTACGAAATTGAGACAGGGGGCAAAGCTTCTGGATCAAAACATGACCCCTCTAGTTAGCCCGCCATGTTGAAGTCTGCCTCCGAGATCCAATTCTGCAACCGCCATGCAACGGCATACGAGATATCATCTCCCCCTAGAGTTTGTGTCACAATTCCTTTCACTCTACCGTTTCCCTGCCCCTGTCCAGTCCCTTCCTGCTTGCCGTCCTCAGTCGCCTTCCCTTACCATCCTGTGTTCCCTTCCCATTTCCAGTTCCGTTCTTACTGTCCTGCAAATCCTCCCCACCCTCGCCATTGGAATTTGCATGACCTCGCCAAGATGCCGCCTTCCACCACTCAGCAGTGCGGGACTCAACCAGTTGTCATCATTATTATCCTCGTCGATTATCGCATCCCAAATCAGTTCTCTAAAGGCCAGAAGGTCCCTTGGTTTGTACAAGTTACGGTGACAGCTTCGCCACCCTTTGGAGGTACCGAGATAGATTATCCCAGGAATACGTTACCCCTGGCTGTCAAGTGCTTGGAGGGTACCAAAAGTTGGGCACACTTCCAGATATGATATCAAGTTCTGGCAGCCATTTCGCTGTGCTAGATCATGTGAAGATAATCTAGTGTCATCTATGACTTGATTTGTGTGAAGGAAAAAAGTTGAATGCACCACCTGGTCTCTACCAAATACCACATATATGGTGCCATGCCACCCTCCACATTAATGACTGTCTGTATCCAGGTGAATAGTCTACTAAATAGACTATCCAGCCACTCTGTTGGTTGTTTCTGTTGAGGGACATTATGGTGCAGAAGAGGAATGGAGACAAGAATCAAGACCACAGAAGCAAAATGAGTGAGGCTCAATGACTTACTCAACTGCCAGAGGTGCCTGGAATATCCTGGCCCCGAAGATTGCGACTACAATCTACTGGGTCATGGAACTCCCGTGCATCCTCGGTAATGAGTATGCAGACCATCAAGGAAACATTTCCCATGACTGAAGTGGATGCTCAGTGATTGAACAGCTTCAAACGTACACTTCACAGGTAGCATGGAAATTCTGCGAGTGAAGCTCAGCATCCATGGTGAAGTGACAGGCCGATATCTGCAGCCACCCCTGCAGCTACATACTGAAGGGCAAGCCAGGGACCAAGAGACCTATTCAGATGACAAGCATAAAGTAGCTTGCAGCTAGATTCATCCAACTGAAGCCCAGCCATGCACCCACTGGAGTCTAACTGAAACTGATCAGCCACCGAGATGACGACAAATTCTGGTGCTGGGCTGGGACGGTGTCTCACACACAGCAGCTCCTCATCCAGCACTGCAGTGTAAGGGGTTTTCCGTTAACATTGATAATGGTACTTGCATTAGCTATATGAATACATGTCACGGTGTTATGCTCGGTCAAGTCACATGATATGCGCCACACTAATTCATAGCGGGCAAAAAAGATCAGTTATAGGTCCATTAGCGGGGATACATATGAGTCACGTGTTGATTGAATAGATGACCAAGTACATTTACAGGATTCATTAAGCATGATGCAACTATGTCGCTATAGCAGAGAAGCTTTGCTTTAGCTGTACACAAAGCGATCAACAACATTCACTGTTCCAGAAACTAGCGGGACACATCAAAATGAGGCTGCAGGCAATAGCCAATATGCTATTACAAGGGATCTCTGGCTCATTGCCTCAGGTGATAAGACCAGCCAGGGTACTCCCCGGTCGGAGAGTGTAGTTTCAACCTAACCATGGCTGGACTGAGGGAATTATGACATTGGCTTAAGATATGAGGCCTGAAGCAACCCTGCTGATTAGGTTGAGTTGGTATGCATTATAATGTCAGACTTGTATTTGATATCAGCTGATGCGTCAAAGTGTGCATTGTCATAGTATTTGTTGGTTGCAGATCGAATCTATGACGCAAGCCGAATAGCAGTAAGTGTGAGGCAACAACTTGGGTCAATAACTGCTGACCAACACCAGCAGATGTTCCAACAACTGTAACAAACCGATTGCGAGAATGTCCAAGTTCCAGATTCCTCTGACCCAATGCATGATGTGGAAATCACGCAACGCATGACTTGATTCTTGTCCAGAGCGCTAAAGGTTTCATACCTCATTCCCATGATTACGTAATGTTATCAAGGTTGTCATAGCGTCGAATAGTGGGGGAACAAATCCTAGAAGATAACTACGAAGAGATTGCAGTACACTAGCAATGAGAACATCATGCTTACGCAGGATTCCGCAGTCAACAATCAGAACACCGAAGACAATGTTAACATGTTATTAATTATTCCATCCATTACAAACAATACCATTAATACCCCCATTTATCTTCGTGATGAGCCAATGTATGTCTGATCGAGACTTGTGACAGTCCCAATACTGACGGTAACACATTGTTGTATTGTTCGGAGTGTTAATCTCACAGCTGGCCGAGAAACATCCGACCTGCACATACCATATGGTTTTTAGGCTTTGCGAACTGTCGCGCATTGACTTCCTGGTATTGAGATACTTGAACACCAGCGCGTCTCCCTTAGAGGAGTGGGTAGAAGAGTGGTTGCACCACAGGGAACTTCAATCGTGCATTAAATCAGAGATGGCCTTTGGAGGAGATTCGGTTTAGGACGCTCTTGTATTACGGTACAGAAGGTTGTGTGTTAGGATAAGATGAAGAAAGAAAGACTAAATAGATTGGTGGTTGAACTTAGCTCAATAAATGTGGTATTGATTATTGGGATTATGAACCCCTGTAACATGCAGCTGGTGGAGAAATCACCAGACACATCTATGAATGGCGGTGGAAAAGGTGATGGGCTGGCGTGGGGGCAGATGCAGACACCAACATGTGCAGAGCTCAGAGCTGTTTTCCATACAACAGTGCGACCACCAGGTGATGGAGTTTGTGGCAGCCACTGAAGTCGGGAAGTTTCCACAGAAGTTAAGTACTTGTTGGGAGCATCCTCAGCGCTCATGAGTGACAGGGGAGCCCATGGGGTTATACCTTTCTATTATTCTTTCTTTGTTTCTCGGATATTATATTTCATTTTTCGACAAGGATGAAGGGTAGCTGGGGGTGAGCTGTGGGCTCAAGCTGGCTTGCCTGAAGGCCGTGGGGGTTATCCAGGTAATGTCATTCACTGATTACAGTGAATGCAGTATGATCAAACAACAACAACAAGCCAATTGAAATCAATTTATATGAGAACTTGAAGGGTATCAAGCATGGCATCAATATGATTTGATCAGTGACCATCCTATTGAGTCAATTGAAGATTCCAGGGACAAATCAATAGCATGTATAACACGAGAGTCACATCACGGACAATGCCACAGACGGTCACAGTCCCAGAGCGTCCTTTACCCCTGATCCAACAAGGGCGATCGAATGCTTACTATCAAGGCATATAATGTTTATGAATTAATTGTGAGTCATGTCGGTCTATACTACTGACGCTAGTCCCAATCACAAATACCCTCTCCATGAGTTGACGCAGATATCTACATAATAGATGCTGTAACAAGGTTACTCCAGCAGCTAAAGAGATCTCACAAGAAGATATAAAGTCAGAAAGGTAATGACTGAACTATGAGTATCAATATGAGTACAGATATGGTTACCGGTATCATTGTCAATCGATTGGCAAAGATACTGACATTGCCACAGCGACGGTGGATGCAATTAGGAAGGAATTTGCGGCGAAAAAATACAGTTAGCGTAGCTGTGGACAGGAGGACACCAACAAACAAAGTACTTGTAATGTCAATCACAGCTTGCTATATCGATGCACATTGGGCATAGCGAGATGTAGAAATTTGTTACTATTAGGTTGATAACCAGGTCTTTCTCCATTTCGAATGGTAATTAAACAAATATATTTTGTGTCAATATTCTGAAGCCAGGCAATGTGAATTGTGAATCCGGACAACCATGAACATGCAACCGCTCAATTGCGGGGTTGGCACTATTGCCTCATCATTCTATATACAGTGAGACGGCTAAAGTTGAGCGTACGATATCGGTTCTGGACTTTCTCAAAGTGCCTGCATCCTGTCCTGCGAGGTTATAAGTCCGCACAATGTTTTCTTTGTTTCATTATAAGTCTTTCACACTCATTCTGGTGAATGGTTATATCAGCAGTAGAACTGCCATTCCTAGCTTCCCAAAGTGGAATTCGAATTGTTGAAGTCACCACCTAAAATCCACATCTGATCTGTTTTCTATGGTTCACTACAGTCAATATGTTCGGTGATTGCTGAATTCAATCTCCTTCGCACAGACCACCACAGCATTGGGGGTTTCAAACCTCCATTTCTGACTTAGAAGTTCTCGTGGCATTTGTTCTGGCTACTTCTCCCTTCTATTGTAGTTCCGATATCAGTCGCTAGTGGTGTCAGTTGTGCCTCCATGTTACGGGGGTACAACACCGATCCAATATTTCTTCGCTAAGTACTATGGGTGTATACCGCCGTAGATCCTAATCTATATTATTTTCGGAATATAAACAATCCGCCGGGTCGCTTTCCTCTGTGGATTCAATTGGTTCATGTTGTTTTGCTTTCTTAGGGAATCCTGCAGTTCCTTTATCTAGCTTAATCGGTCGTATGCAATCCATGACCTGATGATGTCTTTTCCTATCGGAAGGCCAACCACAGCGTATGCACTCGTCAGCTGCTTTCCTTCGTGAAATCTCGCTGCTGTCAATCCCTTTTGGTTTACTACAATCCCCTCCCTTATTGGTCGTAACGACTTTAGATATCCTCCTTCGTTTCCTTGTGGATATCCCAGCTTTCCCGGAAGGATTAACTCGACCAGTAGCCGTTTGCCCGGAAACCTTTAAAGCCGCTATTTCTCTTAATCGCTTGGACTATCTTAGATACTGCTCAGTACAGTCTAACACTTGATCGATTCGTTGATCCTCAGTAAGGTCCCTAGGGATAGTTGAAACTTCTCGGGGAAGATGTTCTTGTGGAATCGTATTCCTTTCGTCCTGAGGCCGAGTCGTACTTTCTTCGCTTTGAGGCTTAATCGTATCCCTTTCGCCTGGGAGTGCATCGATATGGGAAACCAATTCCCGCTCGAGATCAATAATCGAAGCTAGCCACCACACACACTGTGCCACAAAGATTTGCTGAGTTCGTCTTGCATGGGCTACAACACACTCCAGAGCGTATACAATAATATCATTGTCGTTCTCAAAGGTAACAGGCATATATCCGTCAGGGAGTAATCGAAGGTACGGGGCTACCGCTACACAAAGCTAATAGATTCTGGGTATAGATATAATAGGTATAGGTATCATAAGAATGCAATGATAATTAAGAATTCTTCTTCGCTGGTAGGTATCTGTCTTTTTGTATCTCCGCCAGATCCCTCCTCATTGCCGGAGCAATGTGATCTCTTTATAGTCTCATGGCACAGACAGTCCGGGCTGAGCATCGCCCTCGATGATCCCCTGTCCATTCAGTACGGGCTTAGCATTGCTCTCGATGATCCCCTGATTTCCGAACTATGAAATAATCCCTCACAACATAATCCTATCTCTTTATAGTCCCGGACAATTACGGGCTTAGCATCGCTCTCGATGATCCCCTAATTTCCGACTATAAATTAATCCCTCATTATAGCTTATCTCTTCATATGACCCTTTAATGATAGCTACTTATCTTTGGGTCTTATTGGAAATGCCCGATAGATATCCTTCCATCTTATTTCCGTGCGCCTATCGGAAGTGCTCATGCGCCCGGGAGGGACACGTATCATTCGGATACCAACTTTACCTTAGACATCTCGCTATCTTTGAGTTTGTTCGGTAGATTTCCTTCAGGCTTACAGGATACCACTCCGTGCGGTGAAAACGTAGATCCTGACGTTGCAAATCCGGACTCATGCAAATCAACACAAGGTGATTGCTTCTGACCAAAGCCAATGCCAAAAATCCCTCAGTCACGTCATGCTTAGGTAGAGACATTTCTCCTGATACCGGGGTGTGCCGCACTGGGTATCCTGCCATTATGGTGAGGGAGTGAAGAGCCCACTTACTCGCATTAACTAACGACTGCCGTGCACTGCTGTGCAAGTCCCGCATAGTATCCAGAAGTGAAAGAAGCTCCTTGCGATGCTTCGCACCTCCCAACTGCCTCGCGCAAAGCTTCCGGTAACGATTATTATACCTCCCGCTAAACAGCATAATCCTGGCCTTTCAAACTCGGAGCACTTGAAACATGGTAAGTGCTTTTCCACGTCCTCTACAAGTGCCATTATTACTGTTAAGGGAGAACCCCTAACATCACCCCGTTCTCTAAGATCGGTGACCTCATCGATGCTCCGTCATAAAAAGTATTCATATATTCCGTATCCTGCATATCACAAGTATGCTTCTCTTTCTCCCAATAATCTTGATAACTTTGGTATAACGCTTATCGTCCGTTGACACAAAAAAATAAAAAAATTAATAATAATCATTTCCAAATAGAACGACTATTTTATATCCGCTCTATAATTTATTATCCTTCTCTTAGACTTCGAGACTGGTAACATTACCCTCCTCTCTAGGGTGGTAACCCAACGTCCTCTGCTGTCTTTGCGGACAGTTTCGTAACATGCGTTTACTACTCGCAAGGTACATACAGATTGTCACAATTAACTCATGTACTCCTTTGATGTAATCGCAGGTTCATATAAGTTCTCAGCAAGTTATTCCTATTATTGTTGAGTACAGTAAAGGCTGGAAGTCCCATACTTGTACTAATAGCACACAAGTGTGATCGAATAACTTGTAGTGTGAATTCTTTTCATTCCAGTGGTTCATATAGACTCATGATCATTTAATCCAATTATTTCATATACGCGCGCAGCAAGCCGGTCGACGTATAGTACTTTAATTGATACATATAATCAATCGTCCATTTACTCCAAAGGTTTATCAGAATACCATACTCTTGTATGGATTTCATTGTAACTTTAACAATTTTCATATAGTCCATTTACTCCAGTATTTCCTTTACGCGCGCGGTGAACCGGTCGACGTATTGTACTTTGACTGACACATATAACCTATAATCAAAGTGCGTTCGGAAAAATCTCCGAATGTACCAGAAACATTCTAAATTATCGAAGACCTCTGCCGTGACAGTATTACCCGCAAGAGGGTCAGGTCTGACAATTTAGAATGCGCCCGATATCATTCAGTTATGTTTCGTAAAGTTTTGACCCATAGTAAAACTATGTTGTATAAGATAATGGTATCTGAAGTCGTCGTATATGAGAGTACCTGGACATTACGTAGTATATGTCCATCTCTAATTAATTGGTATAACTATTCCCAGCTGTAATTCTTGTATACAGTTTGAATGGGTATTACTTAGCTTTATTTGATATAACCATTATAATCAGAGCACTCCTAATTATGACTCTAATTATGATTGTCAAAATTGCATAGTGACTACATAACCATTATAATATGATTGTATAGTTGTAAGAATACCTGATGATACCATACGTATTATCGTTTCTCTTTTTATTGAAGAATATTCTATTATCGATGAGAATACCTGAAGACAATGTAGCTTCTCCTCGTTTCTCTTTTGTCGAAGGTTATTCGAATATCGATGAGAATACCTGAAGACAACGTAGCTTGTCTTCGTTTGTCTTTGGTGAAGGTGATTCGAATGTCGATGAGAATACCTGAAGTCAATGTATCATGTCTTCATTTCTCTTTGTCGAAGGTGATTCGAATATCGATGAGAATACCTGCAGACAACGTAGCTTGTCCTGGTTTCTCCTTGTCGAAGGTAATTCGAATGTTGATGCGAATACCTGAAGACAACATAGCTTGTCTTCCTTTCTCTTTGTCGAAGGTGATTCGAATGTCGATGAGAATACCTGAAGACAACATTGCTTGTGTTCGTTTCTCTTTGTCGAATGTGATTCGAATGTCGATGAGAATACCTGAAGACAAAGTAGCTTGTCTTCGTTTCTCTTTGTCGAAGGTGATTGGAATATTGATGAGAATATTGCAATATAATTCCATCGGCGGAATCACTACAAACTTTTTAACTTTCCTTAGTTTTTTACCCCCTTCTTTATATGGCAGATCTCTGATTGCCATCATCATAAAACGTAACTGTTTTTAACAATAAAATAACTCAAAACGGAAAGTAGTTCCTTATTTAACCAAAAAAAACAAAAAACAAAAATAAAATACAACGGAACATAGTTCCTTTATATAATAAGATAATTTAAACGAAATCAGGATTCCTGAAGACATCATACATGTCTTCGTTTCTTATGTCGTAGAGTGATACCAACCGAAGTGAGAATACCCGAAGACATCATGTATGTCTTGATTTCTCATGTTATAAGGTGATTCGTTTGGAATTACCCAATCAAGCTAAAAGAATAATTCCTTGTGACAACCTAATTTTATTTGCTTTTCTCCTTCGAAAAGGATCTCTCTCGGTGTATACCGTATTACACGGAAGCTTTTATTATTTAGGCTCCACCCCTCAGGTAATTTTTCATAGCGAAGTAATATAATATCGACAAAACAATATTGAAGAATATAGTTAATGAAGTACTATTCAGAGGTAATTTGTCGATATAATAAGTAGTATGGGAAAGTAATATCGACGGAAAACGTCGAAGATAATGATTACTGAATTAATATTGATGAAGTAACATTAACAAATTACCGAGTAATGCGCGAGAGTAATATTGACAAAGTAATATCAAAGACATTAATGACCGAAGAAATATGTGAAGGTAATATCGACGAAGTAATATTAATTACCGAAGTAACATATGAAGGTAATAATGTCGAAATAATGTTCAAGACAATAATTAAGCAACCACCCTCGAACTGGTGGGGGGTAGCATTATAGTTCTTCGCACTATGGTCTTTAATGTCAACTGATGATCTTTTATAACTTCTGACAAGTGACATCCTAGACGTCTACAGCAATGATCTCATCATCTGCGTTAGAACAACACTCGCTCGATTCTTATTGGGCTACTGATTACCCTTGATGGCATCTCTAAGCTCATCATCAGGCTAATCCTCAATCATCCTTCACCAATCTGAAGACTCAGTCGGTTTTGAGTCTCCTTTCTGTCCGTAAGACAACTACTCGTCATCAACTTCCGACTCCTTGTATACTTCTACTAAATCCTCAGAATACTCCTTATTCGTACCTTCGTCCTTCCATAACTGCTGATCTTCTCTAAGCTCTCTTTCGAATATTTTCTCGTAATATTCTGTGGCTTCATCCCAGCCGTTATCACGCCCTTCCAAGAGCCCTTGGTTATAACCATCGGTATAACCGCTATCTTTTCCTTCATTATACATCCTCCGGTCGCGCGGTGTATATTTATCAAATTTCACATGTGCGACTTGAATAGATTCTTCGAAATGAATCATGCATTCGTAACGGAGCTATAAACAGTTTTCTTCGTAAAACTGGTAATATCACATGAGCATTGATTGCTCAATAACATTTCGAAATTGGATCATTATAACCGATAACATAATAATGATCAATATATCGTAAAGTCGCTCCATCGGAGGACAGGTAAGATCTACCACCGGCTGCATTTTGCCGATGATTTATTGTTGTCGCAATGACACCACTCGGTTTTATCTTCTTCTTTGCAGCTACACTCCCACCCGTCAGCCCACGAATGGTACTCTTTCCAGTTGTCTTTGAATATTGGATCGTCGACCATAAGCAATTCTCCGTTGATTGGTGACTGACGATAGTATTCTACCCAGCGTTTGGGAGTTTCGGGTTCGGTGTGGAATATCGGGATATTCCAATCGTTTTCGGGTTTTTCGGATAAAACAGTATCCATTGAATTGAATATATTAGGAGGTTCAAATTCAAATAGACTCGGTGTGTATCCGGCCAAATCAAACACGATCATGGGCATACTCCGATTTCCGACGAAATCTAATAATGTCTGATATTTCGTTCCATATCCAGCCTGGTTTGTAAAGCTGAATCCTCTGTTCCAGAATATTAGGTCGTTGGTAATATTCTGGTTCATAGTGATGTCGGTTAAGCTATTCGGATGTTGTAACTGGAATCCAAAAAGGTAGCCTAACTGTCAGATTTGGCGATGTAGTAGCTACTACAACCAATCCAAATCGTGACGATCGTTGCAAGAAAGCTCCTTGCTTCTTCAACCCTTGGTAAGCCTTAAGCTCCTGTTCTTGCATGCGTTGTAATAACAAACCTAGGAACAAAGAGTGTATTTATTATACTGTTACGGGGGTCCAACACCTATCCAATAATACTTCGCTAAGTACTATGGATGTTTACGGCCGTATATCCTAATCTATATTATCTTCGGAATATAAACTATCCGCCGGGTCACTTCCCTCTGTGGATTCAGTTGGTTCCTGGTGTTTTCCTTTCTAAGGGAATCCCGCAGATCCTTTATCTAGCTTAATCGGTCGTATGCAATCCTTGACCCGATGATGTGCATTTCCTATCGGAAGGCCAGCCGCAGCGTAAGCAATCGTCAGCTGCTTTCCTTCGTGAAATCTCGCTACTGTCAATGCCTTTTGTTTTACTACAATCCCCTCCCTTATTGGTCGTAACGACTTTACATATCCTCCTTCTTTTCTTTGAGGATTTCCAAGCTATCCCGGAAGGCTTAACTCGACCAGTAGCCGTTTGCCTGGAAATCTTTAAAGCCGCTATTTCTCTTAATCGCTTGGACTCTCTTAGATACTGCTCAGTACAATCTAACACTTGTTCAATTCGTTCATCCTCAGTAAGGTCCCTAGGCATAGTCGAAACTTCTCGGGGAAGATGTTCTTGTGGAATCGTATTCTTATCGTCCTGAGGCCTAGTCATACCTTCTTCGCTTTGAGGCTTAAACGTATCCCTTGCGCCTTGGAGTTTATCAATATGGGAAACCAATTCCCGCTCGAGCCCAATAATCGAAGCCAGCCACCACACTCACTTTGCCACAAAGATTTGCTGAGTTTGTCTTGCGTGCGCTATAACACAGTCCAGAGCGTTTACAATAATATCGTTGTCGTTCTCAAAGGGAACAGGCATATATTCGTCAGGGAGTAATCCAAGGTGCGGGGCTACCGCTACACAAAGCTAATAGATTCTAAGTATAGATATAATAGGTATAGGTATCATAAAAATGCAATAATCAATAAGGATTCTTCTTCGCTGGGAGGTATCCGTCTTTTTGGATCTGCCGCCAGATGCCCTCCTCATTGCCGGAGCAATGTGATCTCTTTATAGTCTCATGGAATAGGCAGTCCGGGCTTAGCATCGCCCTCGATGATCCCCTATCAATTCAGTATGGGCTTAGCATCGCTCCCGATGATCCCCTGATTTCCAAACTATAAATTAATCCCTCACAACATGATCTTATCTCTTTATAGTCCCGGACAATTACAGGCTTATCATCGCTCTCGATGATCTCCTAATTTCCGACTATAAATTAATCCCTCATTATAGCTTATCTCTTTATATGACCCTTTAATGATAGCTACTTATCTTTGGGTGTTATTGGAAATGACCGATAGATATCCTTGCGTCTTAGTACTGGGTGCCTATTGGAAGTGCTCACGCGCCCGGGACAAACACGTATCATTTGGATCATAACTTTAACTTAGACACCTCGATATCTTTGAGATCGTTCGGTAGTTTCTCTCTAGCTTACCGGATTACCAATGCGTGCTGCGATGAGGTAGATCCTGACACATATTATATGTTGCAATCCAGCCCAATGCAAATCAATGCAGAGTGTTTGCTTCTGGCCGAAACCAATGTCAAAAATCCCTCAGTCACGTCATGCTTAGGTAGAGATATTTCTCCTGATACTGGGGTGTGCCGCACGGGGTATCCTGCCTTTACGGTCAGGCACTGAAGAGCCCACTTACTCGCATTAACTAATGACTGCCGTGCACTGCTGTGCAAGTCCCGCATATTATCTAGAAGTGAAAGTATCTCCTAGCGATGATTGGCACCTCCCAACTGCCTCGCGCAAAGCTTCCCGTAACGATTATTACATCTCCCGCTAAAGAGCATAATCCTGGCCTTTCAAACTCGGAGAACTTAAAACATGGTATGGGCTTTTCCACGTCCTCTACAAGTGCCATTATTACTGTTAAGGGAGAACCCCTAACAATAGGATACCACTCCGTGCTGCGAAAATGTAGATCCTGACATTGCAAATCCAGACTCATGCAAATCAATGCAAGGTGAATGCTTCTGACCAAAGCCAATGCCAAAAATCCCTCAGTCACGACATGCTTGGGTAGAGACATTTCTCCCGATACCGGGGGTAGCCGCACTGGGTATCCTGACATTACGGACTGGCAGTGAAGAGCCCACTTACTCGCATCAACTAAGGACTGCCGTGCATTGCTCTGCAAGTCCCGCATAGTATCCAGAAGTGAAAGTAGCTCCTTGCGATGGTTGGCACCTCCCAACTGCCTCGCGCAAAGCTTCCCGTAACAATTATTAAAACTCCCGTTAAAGAGCATAATCCTGGCCTCTCAAACTCGGAGAACTTAAAACACGGTAAGTGCTTTTCCACCTCCTCTACAAGTGCCATTATTACTGTTAAGGGAGAACCCCTAACCCTCCACATGAGTCACCTCTTGTCATCTGCCCTACTGTGGTGACTCCTGTTACCAAAATACAACGTGAAGATACTTTCTTGTCGCTTCCGATGTGGATAATCCGATCAGCCTCAATTGCGATGATTTGGCTTGTGGCACACCAGTCAAACACATCCACAGCAGTCGTTTGCCCAAAGCAAATCATACATCTCAACCTCATTCAACCTCATCCTTCTGGCTCATCAAATTCTTCATATTCAACTCATCGTCGTTTATTTCAATTCCACGTCACATCTTCTATCTTCCCTTCACGTCTCCCATCATATATCTCTCTGTCACATCCAGTGTTAGCAGCGCGTCTGGGTAACACGCCAGCAGTCCAGTTCTCAGTCAGCGGTTTGGTTCGGTTTCGTTCATTACCCGTCCAACAATCCGAACGGCTATGTCTGCGGGGGTATGCTACCCAGACCGGACAGAAACCTCGTGTGATTTGGCCGTGTAGGGACTGGACCGCAGGTCTATTTTGCGGTTCGTACATATTTGGCTCCAATTCAGAATTTCGGTTCTGATCGTATCATGACATGATGTATATGCAGATTGCGCAGGATAAGCCGATCTTTCACCTCCCACTTTCAGAATTGAGATCCGACTGATATTCGTTGAGTGGCTGTGAATAAGCGTAGATTTTAACCGAAATTCGTGGGTTTTCAGCAGTGACTCAACGAATATTCGTTGGATCGCAAATCCGAAAGAGGGAGGTGAATGACCTGCTAAAACTGCACAATCTGCGTATACATCATGGCATAATATGATCAGCACTCAAAAACCTAATTGCAGCGAAACATCTGGGCTTGCAAAGGCCGGGTTTAAGGTGGAAACCGGCCCAAATGCCAACAGTCGGGGTAGTTCATGTGGTAAAACCGTTGCCACGGTTCGGTTCCGGTTCCAACCCTAATCCGGAACTGTTCTAGCGTGTTGGAACGGTTGCTAACACTAATCACATCTAGCTGAAGATGACATATGATCTCTCCACGCTTGTTTCAACTGGTTGCTTCAAGCTTCTCCCCTCCAATTTACATTTTTGAAATTGGTCACTTGCTGCCACTACTGTTGTTACTGAGCAGGATTCTCTTGCACTAATCCAATGAACAGAACCTCGACCAGCTGCTACCAACTACGACACTAGAGCAACACTCAGGGGGGCATTGATGAGGGAATCAGGTGTCACACCAGTACCTTAAATCATAGACCGCAGGCACCAACAATTCACTGCGATGCTGGCAAACTCATCAAGCACGACACAGTGGCAGCTGCAGAAATATCCTTCGTCTGGCAAACCGATATGCCGAGTAGTCAACACAGACAAAAGCAAGGCCAGACGACAGAAGGCATGAGGTGGGTGGCCCCGGGTGCAGAACCTGTGGTTTGAACCATAATACTGGATACCCAAATCACAGCCAAGAGTGCCGTGCAACACAGGGCTAGAGAGAAGAAAGTGATAGTCAGGGCGGGAGTCTGGATGCGGTGGACAGAAAGGTCACCATCAGACAACGGCTGGGTTGGAGTAGCAGCATTGCGCATCACTCATTCCATCCATCTCCAGTGTTACTAGGTCTAGGTATATCTGCAATTCTGTGCGCGCAGCCGACAATGTTTCCCAAGCTGAAGACTCATAATGCAAATGCAGCTGTTGCAGTTCTCAGTTGTACAAATATTGAAATGGGATCCAAGTTACCCGAGTTGTCACGTATTGTGGTGACTGCCTGGTCTAACCCGTACTCAAGAAAGATCCATAGTTGTTGAGGAGCTTGATTTTGAATTGTCATTGCAGTTGCTACAAGAGACGACCATGCAGAACACCATGACATCTCCATTGGCATCCCTTTACTCCCACACAGTGGTTCTGTCAGTACCCTCTACACCACCTCTGGCTTCCTGTGCCTTGTCAACTCTGAGTTAACTATTCACCTTCTGAACCCTCAAGTTGAACCGTAATACCATGGTAAATCCAGAGCTCCATTGCGTCCAGTTGTTCATCCGATAGATATGTCTTTCTATGACACATTTGCTTGATTCACCCTCGCATGCCATCGAATCATGTCACGTGGTGGGTTGCGTCTTGTCCATTGGCGAATAATGCTCTGAAGTCTTTGATCATGGGCTCAGGATGCTTTCCATCACAGCAGTGTTGCACTCCATTGAATCTGCACTTTGCATATGGCTGGGCGCCTAGGGGGGCAGCCAGATCAGCATTGGAAGTGAGGAGGTTACAGGTGGCAGCACTGTCCGCTCGATGCTGAGCTAGGACTTGCAGAGTGTGCTCTCCGATTTCGACCCTGAGAATGTAACGCTGACTGTTGATTCCTTGCACCAGGTAGTTGAGAGTTTGAATGGATATGCTCCAACCGTCCTTGAGATTGATTTCATGTGCTGGTTCAGGTCTCTAGGCAGAATACTGAGGCAATGCTCAGTCTCAAGGAATCTGGTCGACCCAGTGAAAGATCCCGTGGATAATGAGAAAGTTGAAGTCGGCATCTAACTCCTTGGAATCATTTATCGTGTGGCTGATGTCATTCTGCCAGGTGTTCATTTCGCGCTGATTAGGGAATGGTGTCCAAGTTTCCACATTTGTTTTCTCATGTACCATTTGCTTCTTCATGAGCTCCATTCTCAGGGAATTGGTTCTGGCCTTGGCTTGGTTGCCCACATGCCCTAGTAAGAAAACATCTTTTGAGGTGTGAGAATGACTCAAAGCGTCTTCCACATGGCTCAATGTTGCATCATCGGGACAATAATATCGAGCATACATACCGAATTCTTACAATGTCCAAGGGCACTCAATTGCGTCATGGAATGAGTGACACTGAGTAGGGCTTCCTCCTCCTTGAGACTGTGTGACAACTCCAAGCAGGTACCTACGCATTTCCTCCATCATCTGCCCATTCCATTGAGACTCATTCACATATGACTAAGTATTTGTTGTGAGGTTGTCGTAAGCAGGCACTCATAACCCTATGGCATTGTCCTAGTCGATCTGTGTGTGCGTCTGCAGGAAATGCAATAACTACTTCTGGAGGTCATCGAGCATGCCGATAGGGATTTGATCAAGGGGGTCAGGCTTCGGGATGTCATACATTATATAGGGAATATATCAAACATGTTGAGTGCTTGGTGAACATGGCACGACGAGAATTCAGCATTGGATGCCTTGGTGTTGGCATTGCTGAGCGTTCAATATTGGTTGTGAACCCTCCGGCGGTGTTGCATGTCTACAGGGACATAAGCTTCAAGTTCGTTCAGTGTTCACTTTCACCAATAATAGACATGCCGCTCGGGATGATATTGGTTGTTATATCCTCAGTGCAATCTGCAAGCCAGGCTGATGAAACGAAATTGCAAGGCCTGAAGTGGCCTTCTGAACAGAGCACTTTGTAATATCAGCACCCGAAGCTGGGATGATGTTTAAATATCAGAGCCTGCAGTACGAACCAGCAGACCACTTTCAGCTCCTCTCGGTTTGTATGCCACTGCACCTGCAGCGGCTTCTGAGGAACAATGCAGTTCTTGATCGGAATTGGCAGGCGAGCAACCATCACAACTCAGTGCTTTCAGAGCATCTGGAAGATCTTCGAAGATACATTGCCAGTTGGCATCGATATAGGTCATGCGTTTTTGTCTGCCACACACTCGGTGAGATTCTGTTCATTGGACATTCTGATCACAGGGACTGGGGTATCGCCCACTCTGAGTATTGACTTATCATCGGTTAGCACGTCATCATAGATGGGTATCTCACCTTACCTATGTCTCCCACCCCCAGTCTGCAATCTGGATTTCGGTATAGAAGCATTTCAGTGGCGTATCGCTGTTGCAGAAACCCAGAACAGTGTAAATACAATGGTCGGAGTACGCTGGCTGCAACATAATCATCCTCTGGCTGTTGATGTTGTCTCCATAGCCGTATTTGACCAGGCATTGGTGATTTTCATTTCATTTCGTATCGTCTTGTGTGTGCAGTCCCACTCCCCCAGGGCCCGGTCATCTAGCATGCTAGCCACATAGTTCTAGACACCATCCCTATTTCTGAAGCTTGCGACAAGCAGACCAGTGTTTGCTTCGTTCAGCATGAGGTCATAGTACGTCTTCGAGCCATTCTTCTTGATGCCACAGTGGATATTGTTCTACTCAATAAGGGTAACATACAAGCTGCTGGGATTGTTTTGACGGTTCGTCAGATGGCAACCCTGACCATCGCGTGGCCATGGCTACACAATGTTATCAGGCAATGGAGCACCTGCGCAGGGGCAAGATTCTATCAGCCGCTGAGGTGGAAGTCGTGGATCAGTGTCCAGGTCTGCCATGGGTTAAATCAGGTCCAGGTGCAGAATGATGTCCAGGTCTTCGACTTAATCTATGTTACTGTTGCATTTGCCAAACTACGTGGGATCAAAATGTCGGGTAGCACTCCTATCATTCGTATTCTTCTGGTGTTCCAATGCAAGGTGTTCAGGATGCTGTGTTATTTGATATGTTTAAGTCACCAGCTGTCTGAGGTGAACTTCTTTCGGCATGAGAATTCAGGGCAAAGGAAAGGTGACTTCCGCGGTATTGTCGATGACATGCGAGGAGTGGATTATACATTGTAGACTATTTGTGCCATGCCTACGCAGTCTGGTATGGGTCTTAGATCAAGATACTTCAGTGATTGATTGAGCCTCAACCCCATCACAAGGAGGTTCCTTACATGCCTGGAGTTGCAAAAAAACAGCATGCGTGATTTTCTATCCTCCAAGGAATAAATTGAAATGATACCCTGAGCAATCCAACAACCTTGCGAGACATGTAAACATCAATGCCTGAGATAACTAGGTATGAACACAGGAAACAAGCAAGCCCACAACCAAAACCAGAACGAACAAAACACCTCTACGCATGTCGTAATCAGTTCCTGAGATGAATACAGTACAACAAATCATGCTCACACAACCAGAACTCGATCGAGACTCAACTGCACACCATCTCCGAAGCAAATCAACGGTTCAGTCCACTCCTACCGAGCCAGCAGGGTTCAGTACAGGGGAAAGCAATTTGCGCAGAGGGAGATCGGAGAGAGGAACTTTGGGCAGCATGACATTGGGGAGAGGGATATCCGGGTGATAGTCAACATGGAGACTGTCGCCACCTGCACCAGCACTGAATTGCTACTGCTCAATATCGACTTCTGAGGTATTTCTGACTACTTCCGAATCTCACGGAGTTAGTGCCACTGGGCGAGCATTATGCGGCATCACTGGATCGATAATTTCCAGTCCACTGAGAGAATCAGGCATCATTGTTCTTTGTAGTGGGCCAGGCTCCGAGGTTTGTGGCTGTGGGTCAGGCGGAGCAAGTTGTGGCCGTGGAGTATGCTTGTGCATTACCTGGCTTTGCCCAGGTAGCCGTGTTGGCTCATGATCTGCCATGGTTTCTACATCATCAGCCGATGTATAGACCATCTCTCCCCGGCCAATTGTCTGAGGGTCTTTGCCATCATCCTCATCCACATCCTCATCCTCATCCTCATCCTCATCCTCGTCCTTATCCTCAACCGCCACCACCACCTCCTCCTGCTTTTCAGTTTCCTTCTCTTCATCACCCTGGGAGGCACTGCCCCTGTCCTTATCCACATCACCAGCTAAACCAATGATGTCCGGTCAGTCCACATCATTCTTCATTCCCATATCCACATCAGAATCATCTTATGACTCATATTTGCTGTCTAACTCTGTAAAGTCAGTATCATCATCTGAGAAAATTGACACAGCTGGAGATGGTTCCAGCCCATAATATACCTACTCAAGTTAGCCCTTCATGTACAAGTCTGTCTCGGACATTTCTTTCTGCAACTGCGATTCAATGGCTCGAGAGATAACATCTCCCCCTGCGGTTTGTTCAACAATCCCTGTCCCATTACCTCTTCCCTTCCCCTTCCTCTTGCCTTTCCCCTTCCCGTCCTCAGTCACGTTCCCTGCCCCCATCCCATGCTTTCTTGCCTCCATTTACTGGTCCCCATTGTGGCATGCTGCCTGTCATCCTTACCCTCGCTGTGGTAATTGTGATTTGCATTGCCAGGATGACTCCTTCCGCCGGTTGGCGCTGCGGGATCTGCCCAGTTCACATCATCATCATCATTGTTGTTTATCTCATCCCAATTCAGTGGCCTAATGGCCATATAATTCGCATGGATTGTACTGCCAACAGCTTGGCGCCTCAATCAATACCCTGAGAACATGGCTACAGTACAAAGAGAACTGCTCAGCGGTGTATTTAACCTTCCATGAACTGGTGGTCAGTAGATTGGAGCGATCGAATTGATCCCGGCAGACATGTGGGTTTTCCCACCACCAATTCTTTATTTGGTTGGGGGTTGTGAATCCCATTTGCCCCATGAATGAGTGGAAGCCATCCCACCACTCCAGAAATGGCAAATTCCTGCTCCGGCAGTACCGCCACATTGCCTGAGAGTGTGAACATTGGCTTGTCTCGACTTGATTTAGAAAGAGTATATCATACATCCGGTCCCATGCCCTCTCATCCTTGATGCTGGAAACATTGTGTTTCCGGATTTGTACACAGATGTGTTCAAAGATGACACCGTTCATACTGTCCCGATCCAATGACAGGCATCGATCTGTGACTAATGTCAGCAACTTTTCGATTTCCTTCCCCTCTCCTGAGCTGCTTCCCTGTGAGTTGAACCTGAATCTACATCCAAAGCCTTCGCATTATAGTACAGACACATCTAGTGAAAGGAAACCCTGTGAGAAAGAACAACATGGTGTATGTTATCGGGTGTGTTTTGGAATGAGAGGCGTTGTTTTGCGCAAGTCAGGTGATGTCAAGGTCAGGATGCAGTTAGTTAGTATGATACGGGAGGAAATGAGAAAGGAGGTATAAGCTGGAATAATTGATATATATACTCGAGTTGCAGCAATTTCTTGATTCAACTTGTTGATTTTGTTTGTTGATGAATGCAAAACGGCTCCGCCTACATCTTGCACAACCACCAGGCACCTCGGATAGGACAAATTTCAAGAGAAGATTTAGAACATGTGGGAAGTACAGTATATGACACTAGGTGTGGCTTAGGCATCATAAATCATTTTCACTGCTCTGACTACGTGCATCTCAGAACAATCTGAGTTGTTGGAGGGTTTCTTAACCGGGCAACCATCCAACATGGCTACCAACGTGAAGCAGTGGAACAAGCACATGCAACTGATATCATAAGATGGAGAATATGTCAATGTTCGTTTTGTGAACCATTTAGCTCTGCCAAAGGGGGATTTCCAGTATGAAGCTGAAGATATACACAATAAATGGTTCAAAGTACAGTGCCAAGAACATGTGCAATACTATGATCATTGTGCCAAGAAGGCATAAAGATCCTCCAAGTGGTGGACATAGACCTTCAGATATGGATGGAACAGTGAATAGCAATGCGGAGTTGAATCTGAGTTTAATCTACTTGAAGTTAACCCCGTAATTAATTGCTTTTTGAGGGAACTTGTCCCCGTGTAAATCACAAGCGATAGTGATTGTGTGTGTAGCGCCGTACACACTGCATGTCACTTGTTTTTCAAATCACTCCCTGCTGGAGCCAATAGAAGTCTACCTCGCCTGCCATTGCATCTGCATGCATAGAAATTTACCTCCGCATTCTTAAAGTCCACCATCTACATCGGACAATTTCTTGCCAGTGCCCTGACCCTGACCCGACTCTGGTCGTATGAAATGTTCAGAAATAACAAAAGTGTAGTCCTTGGGAGAGTTCTCACAATCACTCTTCTACGAGATGAGTTTCTGCACCAGCTGGTGAGAGAAATTACGTAGTCTCTACTATCCCTGGGCAGAACGCCACCTCTGCCTCTTCACTGATCAATTCTGGCCTGGCAGATATTTCTCACTACATGACTTCCACCGAGTCCGCTACACAGCAACCGTCAATGATTACAGCAACTGCCATGCTGGAAACATTCAGTCAGTGCACGCCTGAACAGGGAGGAACTTCACAGACTGACTCAATGCATCACGTTTTATCCAGTCCAGCATCCGTCATTGCCATTACACCCACTCCTCTCTGTGTGATTGAAAACATACCTACACCCATCCTTAATCAACAAGCCCGCGTGACCATTACTCATCCAGTGAGAACACGACATACCGAATGGAATTAGAGAGAGAGGCAGGAGCAATGGTAACCATACGCGGTGTCTAAACCTCGAATAATGGTCTCTGGCACTTCCAGGTTACTCGATTTGGTCACTGAGCCATGGCAGTTTGGAATTTCCAACAAGGAGACAAATGGAGCTTGATCTGTGGAACAGAGGGCCATTTATGGATGCAAGCCACTTGATGATGGTAAGTGATGTACTGCGACGCGCTGCGAATGCATTAGCTGTTGCTCCACCCTCGCAGATAATTCAGAAGTACTGGAACACCATCTGCAACAACCCTAGACTCCCTCAGAAACCCCCTGTTGTTCCCGTTGGCTCTGACAGCTCAGATGAAACCTCTGATTGATGGAGGGGGAAATTCAGTCTTCCCGTCGCACAGGCGACTGGTCGTGCTGAATACATTCCTGACTTATTATACGCCTGGATACGCACCATCAGAATGACATAAGTGTTACACTCTTCACGAGGTCTGGAGTTATGCTGAAGCCGTTTACACAATGGCTGGCAATAATTATGACATTACGCGACCTAGTGCAACATTTTACCTCTCCGCTATTGCTATATATCGAATCCCGCACTCTCCCCAAATACATTTAGCTCTGAGATGATGTCAGTTATTACAATACAGCCTTTCCTTTGGATACATCACTGTCCGTTGCATTTGCTTTGCTGTCATCATATTTTACACATTTGAAATCAATTGTTCAATCTTCACACTGTCTAGTAATATTCCCTCAATCCTCCCAATTCGGCGTTGATTCATTGTCAGCTTGCGATGCTTCTTCCACATCTGTTGATCCATTGTCGGCTTGCGATGCATTTTCCTCCTCATCAACATGGTCGCGATTCTCGCTCTCATTCCCGTGGCCATTACTCATTCGACGATGCCCTCTGTCCTCCATATTTTGGGTTGATCCACCATCGGATTGCGATGCATCTTCCTCCTTATCCTCAATGTCACAATCCTCCCCCTCGTACCCCTCGACATCACTGATTGCCACCATACACCTCTCACATTCGGTCATGGCCCTTCGTACCTGGCTGGTGTTGGGGATGTCATCGCGCTCGTTGCATTCCACACATCGACATTAGTAATCACCCTAGTCCCCTGCCCTCCCGAAATGCAGTTCGTGATCCTTGCAATTGTTGTCGAGCGAGCTGTGCTGGTCCGTACTCCCGATCTCTGGTTGCTCAAGCGCCACTTTGGAGGTCAAATATTCAAACAGAATAGCATTGTCCACATGGGCTGCATTCACACTGATCACCACGGCAGGCGTTGAGTTCTCCCCCTGTTGGACCTGATGTTTGGCTGTAGCAAGAGTGTTTTTATACACCCTCAGTTGGTAGCTCTCCAGTAGAGTGTTCCAGATATTCATCAAGCCCGTATACGTGTCAGCAATGCCCCGCGAGGTTAATAACTTGCAAACCATTACACAGCAGCAGGATGCAATCTTACAACTGTCATTCATGTAGATAAAGTAGCTCGAGCGATCAGGTCTGAGCCTCTTCACCTTTGACTTGGAACCTTTCGGATGAACATGTTTGTTCTTTTGCCAGTCCAGGACAGCATGGCGCAACACGCTGCATGATATCGTGTTCAGTGGTGAGGGTATGTGACCGGCCTGGTTCACAATCATGGAATTATGAAATCCATTAACATCCTTATGGTGGTTATTCGCCAGATAATAGAATTTGGTGTGGATAAAGTGCGGGATTGGTTCAGCCAAGAAGTATACTGAAAGCTAGGTGTTCATTATCAGCTTTCGACTCTCTCTGTGTTTGATTTGGACCACAGACATCACCTTCCACATGCTCTGCAACCAGAACAAGATACTTATGATCTGGCAGAAGGGAATCAATGAATTCCAAACACTCGGCGGTGGGTACAAAGGGTGGAGATCATAAAGCTCTGCAATGTTGTCCCTTGCTGATTGAATCAAATGTGATTGAATCATATCGACTGGTGCGGGAACTTGGTACAGATTTGATCATTTACTAACCAAAGTGGGTAGTTCATTCGGCATACCTCTTTCAATATCTCCTTTGTGCTTGGCTCGAATTCTATTGACCAAAAGTTGTTTTGCTGCATAGTTGTGTTCATGTTCATCTCGATTGTCTGCCAGTGTGGGGTGTCAGCTAATGATTGCCCATTGTGTCGCATTCCATAACAAACCATCTCCAAGTTGCTTGCACTCATAAAAACCAGTCTGTTCAACATGTAGAGCTGCAGGAGACTGCCCGTTGCAAATACATGATGTGTCAAGTCGCAGTGAACAACTCAATCGATACTGCGACTACCGAAAATCATTGATGGAGATGTAGACGCCGCCTGCTATTACAACTGCCACTGCCACTGACTCATTGCGGTAGCTCGGATTCGCAGATGATTTGTAATGGATGCGATGGGTGTTTGATTCGAGATGGGGGTAGGCAGCTTTCAACACCGCTGAGAGGAGTGGGAGTGCTAGCAATGCTGGATGCGGGGCTGGATACAATGCGACGCATTGAGTCTGTCTGTGAGGTTCCTCCAGGTGTCATTGTGCTATGACAGATTGTACCCAGCGCGGCGGATGGAGTACATAATGACTGTTGCAGTGTAGTGGATGCATCAGCAAAAAATATTTCCGTCCGGGCGGAATGGCTCCGTCAGAGTGGACTCACTCCCTCAGATCCGTCAGAGACACCCCTGTGGCAGATTACTCCGTGCCCGGCCTCATTAATACGCGTCGCGTTGCATATCACACTCCGATCACCGTTTCACCGTTTCTTCTTCCTCTGTCGGTCTCCAATTTTAAACGAACGCTCTGGCGTTGTGGCCAACTGTGACCATACGTCAGAATTGGTTCATGGGGTAGGAGCTTGCATTGGGATTGCAATGCGATGGGTGACGCTGCGAAAATCTCTCCTCGCGTTCCTTCAACCTCCTCGCAAAATGCAATTCTCTCCTCTCTAACTATCCGGGATTGCAAGGCGATGGGTGACGCTGTGAATATCTCTCCTCGCGTTTCTTCTACCTTCGCCCAAAATGCACTTCTCTCTTTACTAATTATACTCATCATTCCAAGTCGCCAGATCTATGTGGCTATTGACAATCCTTAGCTCGTTCCGTCCGTCTCCTGTCTTAGTACTAGTAGCTATCTCTGGAACTATGTGCGCGCAGCTGACAATGTTTCCCATGCTGAAAACTTGCAAAGCAACAGCTGCTGGTGCTTTTCTCACTTGTACAAATTTCGATATGGGATCCAAGTTACCTGAGTTTTCCTGTATTGTGGTGAGCACCATGGCTAACCAGTACTCAACGAAAGCTCCATCCTCGTTTTGGAGTTTGATTTTGAATAGTCGTTGCAGTTGCCACGGGAGAAGCCCATTCAGCGCGCCATAGCACCTCCCCTGGCGTTGCTTTACCCACTCCCAGTCATTCCGTCAATCCCCTCCGCGCCAGCTCTGGCTTCCTGTGCATCGACCCATCTCAGATATGCGTTCACCTTCTAAACCCTCAACTTGAACCTTAATACCATGGTGAATAAAGAGCTCCATTGCATGCAGTTGTTCACCCGATATATACGTCATGTTATGACTCTGATGCTTTATACACTCCCGCATGCCGCTGTATATTGCTGTGCTGTGCGTTGCGTCTTGCGTATTGTCGAGTAATGCTCTGAAGTCTTTGATCATAGCGTCCGGATGCTTTCCATCACGGCGGTTTTGGCGTCCCATGAATTCCGGCTTTGCATAGGACTGGGGGCTCTGGGGGGCAGCCAGATCAGCGCCGGAAGGGAGGACTTTGCAGGCGGCAGCGCTGTTCTCCCAACGCTGAGCAAGGGCTTGGAGATTGAGCTCTCTGATTTCGAAGCAGAGGATGCGACGCTGAAAGGTGATTACTTCCGGAAGGTAGTTGAGATTGTGATTGGAGGCGTTCCAACCGTCCTTGAAGTTCGTTTTTTGTGCTTGCTCATGTCTCTCCGCAGAATACTGTTGCAAGGCTCCGTATCGACGAACCTGTCCGGCCCAATGAGACATCAAGTGGATCTTCGGACTGTTCAAGTTGGCATCTAACTGCTTGGAAATATCTATCTCGTGGCTAATATAATCCCGCCAGGCGTTTATTTCGGGCCGCTTGTTGGAGGGCATCCAATTTTCATCATTTGTTTCCTCGTCTAACTTTTGCTTTTTCACGAGTTCCGTTCTCAGGGCATTGGCTTTGGCCTTCGCCATTATGCCAGCTTGCCTGAGTATGAACCCATCTTTGAAGGTGTGAAAACGACGCAAGGCGTCCACCATGAAGCTCGATGTTGCATCATCGTGAGATTTATATCGAGCGTAGATATAGAATTCTATCAATGCCCGTGTGCAATCAATTGCGGGATTGAATATGGGACGCTGAGCGGGGTTTCCACCCCATGGAGACTTGGTTACAACTCCAAGCAGGTACCGGCTCATATCTGTCATCTCCTTCCCAGTCCATTGAGAAACTTCCTCATATGACTTATCTTTTGGTGTGAGGTCATGGTAAGCAGGCGCGGATAACCAGATTGCATTGTACTTGTCGAGCCGTTCCGGCGTGGTCATGAAGTGGAAAATCCACTTCTGGAGGTGGTCAAGCATGCCCATCTGCATTGTATGGAGGAGGTCGGGCTTCATGAGATCGCTCACAATACAGGGAATATGTCGAAACACGTTGAATCCTCGGTGAACATGGCGCACCAAGAGTTCCGCATCCGCTGCTTGGTGTTGGCATCACTGAGCATTCTATATAGGTTGTGATCCCGCCGGGGATGTTCCTTGGCAGGATGCACATAATCTCCACGTTCGTTCTTTGGACAGTCGCACCAAAAACAGACATGCCGCTCAAGATGATGTAGGTCGCTATACTCTGGACAATCTGCAAGCCCTGCTGCCAAAACCGGTTTGCAATGCCTGAAGTAGCCATCTGCACAGAGAACTTTGTAATACCCACTCCCAGCGCTGGGATTGTATTCAAAGGTGAGTAGCTGGGGTAGCCGCCTGAATACTTCGTTCAGCAACTCTCGGTTTGTTTGCCGCTGCTCATCCAGCCACTTCTGAGGAATGTTGCGGTTCTTGATTGGAATCGGTAGGAGAGCGACCATTACGACGCTGTGTGTTGAGGGCGTCTGGCGGATCTTCGAAGTTAGATTGCCAATTGTCATATATACAGGTCACTCTTTCTTGTCGCCAGCAAAATTTGAGAGATGAGTTCCATCGGACATGAAAATCCAGGGAACCAGTGTATCCCCCACTCCGAGTGTTGCCTAAACATCAATTAGCACGTTATTATCTTCGAGGATCTCTCCTTACCTGTGTCTCCCAACACAAGTGAGCAGTTTGCATTTCGGTATAGAGGCGTTTCGGGGGCGTATCGCTGTTTAAGCACCGCCGCGTGGCGAAAATGAGATGCTCGGCATAGGTCGGCTGCCGCATCATCCATCTCATGCTTTTGATGATGTCTCGACTCCAGTATTTGATAGGGTGTTGGTGATTGACATTCCATCTCATATCCTCGAGAGTGTGTAGTTCCCAATCCCCGACAGCCTGATCAGCTGGCAAGCTAGCCACAAGCTTCTGCACGCCATCCCCGTTTTTGAAGCTTGGGAAACGCAGAGCACTGTTTTCTTCCTTCAGCACGTTGTCATAGTACCTCTTCATGCCCTTCTTCTTGATCCCACACTGGGTATATTTGTACTCTTCACGCGTCGCGAAAGGATAGGAGGGATTGTTTTGTAGGTTCGTCTGAAGGCAGCCCTGAGCGTCGCGTTCCCATGGCTCAGCAATGTGATCCATCAGCGGAGCGCTGGCGCCAGGGTATATTTCCGTCTGCGGCAGAGGTGGCGGTAGTTGAGACTCCATGTCTGCGATGTTTTCAACGTGTTCAAGGTAGGGAAAAGTGTCCAACCCTTCGACTGAATCTTTGTTAGCGTTGAATTCGCGACGCTGAGCGGGTTCAACGCGGCGGGGCGCGCTACGAACAGTCAGATTCTTCTGAAGGTGTTCAGGATGGTGTAATTTGATATATTCAAGTCGCCAGCTGTCTGAGGTGAACTTCTTTCGGCATGACAATCCGGGGCAACGGAATTGGGTCTTCTCTGGCATTGTCGACGACACGCGAGGAGTGGAGTGTTCACTGTTGAAAGGGACGAAAGTTGGTGCTGGGCCTGAGCAGTCTGGTGTGGGTACAAGCTCACGATACTTGAGAGATTTATTAAACCACATCACCATCAGAAGGAGGTTCCTTACACGCCAGGAGTTGCAAAAACACTGCATGCGCGATGTCCCATAATACTATGAATAAAATAAAACCAATAAAATAAAACCAATACAAAACCTATAAATGAAATAAACCTTGCGCAATCAAAAAACCTCGCGACGCGTGTACTAATCAATGCCTGAGATACATAGATTAGAACAAAGGAAACGAACAAGACAAGAACCTGACCCTAACCCGAACGCAACAACCATCGCCTCCTCAGGAACGCGAGGACTGGATCACTCCACGCCTACCAAGCCATCCGGGGGTGCCTCTGGGAGTGGGTCATCGGGGAGGGGGTCATCAGGGAGCCGGCCGTCACCTGTGGATTCAATCAGCAGCTGGTGATCCACATACACATCTGATGTGTTTCCGGCTGCCTCAGCTTCTCGCTGCATTGGCACCGCTGGGCGATGTTTTTGCGGCATCACAAGCCCCAAATGCTCCAGCCGACAGAGGGTATGAGTCTCCGGAGTTTGTGGTCGTGGGTGAGGGTCTGGTGTTTGTGGCCGTGGGGCAGGCGCTGGAGGTTGTGGCCGTGGGGTATGCTCGCGTATCTCCTGGCATTGTTCACGTAGCACGATTGGCTGATCGTCTACCATGGTATCTACATCGTCTGCCGATGTATTTACCATCCCTCCCTGGCCAATTGTCCGAGGTTCTTTGCCATCATCCTCATCCTTATCCTCCACCTCATCTTCATCCAGCTCCTCGTCCTCCTCATCTTCCTTCATTTCATCTTCCTCCTCCTCATCCTGACCGTCCTATTGCATGATAGGTCTCTGTCTTCTGTGGCCAGAGATGAGTCTCGTATGGCCAGAGATGAGTCTCGTATGACCGGAGGTGAGCCTCGTATGACCGGAGATTGCTGTCGGCCTGAAAAGTCTATACA
>Ga0307515_10003997_pt1 | contig 30775 bp, 19 predicted proteins | sample 17_EM_MG_FD_194513 | JGI IMG/M metagenome (GOLD analysis project Ga0307515, IMG submission 194513) | Populus trichocarpa ectomycorrhiza microbial communities from riparian zone in the Pacific Northwest, United States - 17_EM | ecosystem: Host-associated > Plants > Roots > Unclassified | place...
GCGGGGCTGGATTCCGGCGGCGGCGGCGCCGGCTTCGCCTCGGCGACCGGCGGGCTCGGTAGCGACCGGCCCGGCGGCGGCGGCGTGGCCGGCGACGGCGGCGCGGGCTTCGCCTCGGCGACCCGCGGGCTCGGCAGCGACCGGCCCGGCGGCGGCACAAGCTTGCCGTCGACGGCCGGCGGGACCGGGGCCGGCAGACCCGGCAATGTCGTCGCCCTCGCCGCGACCGGTGGCGGCGGAGCCTCGGCGACCGGCACCGGCCTTGGCTCGTCGGACGGCGCGCTCGACGGCGTCGCCGGCCTCGCCTCCCTGACCTCGGCGACCGGCGGAATCTTCACCACCGGCGGGCGCGGCACCGACGGCACCGGCGGCGACTCGCGGGGCAGCGCCGGGATCGACGGTGCAGCGCCGCGCGGCGCGAGCAGCGGCGGCAACGGCGGCGGCGTGGCCCCGGACCGCGGCGCGGTGCCCGGCGGGCGCGAGCCCGGCACCAGCGGCGGCAGCGGCACCGGTCCCGGCGGCGGCGTGGCCTCGGCGACCGCGGGCGGCGTCCGCGATGCGGCCTTGAGCCGGTCGAACACGACCTGGCTGTCGGCGGTGAGCCGCTTGATGCCGAGCCGGATCCCGGGCCGGCGGTAGCGATTTTCCGGAGTCGTCCAGGCGTCGAGCACGATGCACATGCCGCGCAGCACGGGCTGCTTGTCGGCGAGCTGGATCGAGAACGCGGTCTCGAGCCCGATCGGCCGGCTGGTCATCGTCGCGACGAAGAACGTCTGGTCATCGCCGCAGAAGCGATGAAACGTCGCGACGAACTGCTCGATGCTCGTGCACCGAGTCGCGACGCAAAGCGCCCTCGTCTTGGAACTCGACGTGGTCATCCGTCCGGACACTTCCCGTAGCGACCCAGGGCATTGTAGACGGCCTGTCGCCGACGTGGCGGATCGAATCACCCTCGTGCGATGTACGGCGAAGGTTCACCTCACGGACCGCGCGACCGAAGCGATCACACTGCCCACAGCATGACCGCAGCGGCGCCGATCACGCTGCCGAGCAGCAGCAGGTCGAGAAACCGCCCGTAGCTCTGGAGCCGCGCGCGCAGCGGGGCCCGCCCCGGGTGATCGCGGACCGGGAGCTCGGCCCGGCGGAGGTAGCGGACCAGGGCGTCGAACCGGTCCCAGTCGCGCGCGGCGATGAACCACCACGAGCCGCGCCGGGCCTCGAGCGCGATGCCGTCGGTGTAGACGTGCGCGGCGGCGATCCGCGACGCCGGCTGGTGGAACCCGAAGGCGGTCCAGCCCCAGCGCACGCCGTCGCGGGTGATCGCGACCCGGGCGAGGCGCACGATCAGCCCCAGACCGGCGAACGCGGCGAACGCGATCGGCAGCACGACCTGCGTGCTGGAGCTCCGCCGGCCGGGATGGCGCGCGACCAGCGCCCAGGTGATCGCGCCGAGCACCACGACGGCGACGAGGGCGATCGCGGCGGCGCGGCGGGCGCGGCCGGGGGCGAAGAACGTCCCGAGCGGCGTGCCGACCAGGCCGATGCCGGGCGGCAGATCGAGCGCGCTCATGACGGCCGCGGCGCGGCCCGCCCCACCGGCTCCTCGGCCGCGGCGTGCAGCCGCGCGACCAGCACCGCGCGCTCGGCGTCGTCGGTGATCCGCCGGCCGCCGCGGGTCACGTAGAACACGTCGGCGACCTTCTCGCCCTCGGTCGAGACCTTGGCGAGCGAGATGTCCAGGCCGAGGTCGGCCAGAGTCTGGGTGATGGCGTACAGGACGCCGACCCGGTCGCGGGTCGAGACCTCGACGATCGTCGCGTGGGTCGAGTCGTCGTGGATCCGGATCTCGGTGGCCACGCCGGGCGTGACCCGCCTGGGCATCCCCGAGCGCGGCCGGCGCTGGGCGATCAGCGCCGCGACCTTCGACGGGTCCGGCGGACCGCCGAGCAGACCGCGCAGGTCGCCGCCGAGCTTGCGCCACCGCGCGTCGTCGGCGGGGATCGCGGCGCGCTTGAGGTCGCGGACGTAGAACACGTCGGTGACGAGCGGGCCGCCGGGCAGATCGACCCGGCCGAGCACGGCGCCGAGCACGTCGACCCGGTTGGCGGTCAGCGCGCCGGCGATGGTCGCGAGCACGCCGGGCGCGTCGGGCGCAACGATCGCGAGCTCGCTGTGGCCCTTGAGCGGGAAGCAGTGGACCTCGAGCGCGACGTGCGGGGTCTGGGCGCGGGCCTGGCCGACGAGCCGGACCTGGCGCGCGGTCTGGCGCGAGGTCAGCTGGGTGAACAGCCGCGGATCGATGCCGTCGATCACGCCGGCCACCGCCGGGTCGTCGCCGGTCAGCTGCGCGATCTTGGCCTTGGCCTGGGCGTGGTCGTCGACCGGCGGGCCGCCGGGGGCGAGGTCCGCCGCGGCGGCGGGCGCGGGGGTCTGGATCTGGGCCGGCGGGACGGAGAACAGCCCGCTGCCCGAGACCGGCGGGTCGGCCGCGCCGCGGAAGTACGCGCGGGTGCGCTGCATCAGGTCGCGCAGCAGGTCGGCCTTCCACGCGGTCAGGTTGTCGGGCGCGGTCATCGCCGCGTCGCAGATCGATAACAAGTAGAGCTGGACCAGGTGCTCGTCGTCGTCGACCCGCTCGGCGAACCGCGCGATGACCTCCGGATCGGACAGGTCGCGGCGCTGCGACAGGTTCGACATCGTGAGGTGCTGGCGGACCAGGAACTCGGTGAGCTCGGCGTCGGCCTCGGGCATCCCGAGCCGCCGGGCCACGACGCCGGCGACCACCGCGCCCTTCTCGGCGTGGCCCTTGCCCATCGGCTTGCCGACGTCGTGCAGCAGCGTGCCCAGGAGCAGCGGCCCCGGCCGCCGCACGCCGCGCCACAGCGAGGCCGCGGTCGGATGCTCGTCGGCGAGCTCACCGCGGGCCAGCCGCTTCTGCATCGCGAGCGCGTAGAGCTGGTGCTGGTCGACGGTGTAGACGTGGTAGAGGTCGTGCTGGACGCGGCCGACGCACGGCGCCCAGTCCGGCATCACCGCCGACAGCACGCCGAGCTGGTTCATGACCTCGAGCGCGGACGGCTGGGTGTCGTCGCGGATGTCGACCAGCGCGTCGAGCAACAGCCGCGCCGCCACCGGATCGCGCGCCAGCGGCGCCGGATCGCGGGCGATGACCTCGGCGGCGAGCTCGCGGGTGTGGCCGTACACCGCGAGGCGCTCGGCGACCGAGATCCGGAACAGCCGGACCATCTCGCTCGGCCGCTCGACGAACAGCCGCGGATCGCGGATCGCGAGCTCGCCGTTGAACGTGATGAACGAGGCATCGAGCTGCGCGATCCGCGGCCGGCGCCGCGCCGGGACCCGCGCGCTCTCGAGCAGCCGGTCCGCGACCTGGACGACGCCGCGGGCGTGCAGGTAGTAGTCGCGCATCAGCGCCTCGACCGCGGGCGCGACCGCCGAGCGGACGTCGCCGTCCTGCGGGCGCGCGTCCGGGTACAGCGCCGGCGCGATCGCCTCCTGGATCTCGAACGTGAGCTGATCGAACCGGCGCTTCGCGGTGAGCTGGACCAGCGCGCGGATCCGGAGCTGGAAGTCGCGCGCGCCGAGCAGGACCTGGGCCTGCCGCCGGGTCAGGTGGCCCATCGTGACCAGGTTGCCGATCAGGGCTTCGGCGCCCTCGGGAACGCCCTCGGGGGCGGCCTCGCCGGGGCGCGGCGGGTGCCAGCGGATCTGCGCGCACCACAGCGCGGTCGACAGATCGCGCAGCGCGCCGATGCCCTGCTTGAGGTTGGGCTCGAGCAGGTACAGCGACGCGCCGAACCGGGCGTGGCGGGCCTGCTTCTCGGCGGCGAGCGCGGTGATCAGATCGTTGGGGTTGCCGCCGGGGGCCAGCGCGCCGAGCGTGGCGCGCAAGAGCTCCGTGGTCAGCCGGCGATCGCCCGCGATGTGGCGCGCGTCGAGCAGCGCGGTCGCGGTCGCGAGGTCGTCCCGCGCCAGGCGCGCGACCGCGCGCGGCTCGCGGACCGAGTGGCCGATCGCGAGCCGCTCGTCCCACAGCGGATACAGCAGGCGATCGCAGACCTGCTTGGCCAGCGCCTCGTCGCGGTCGTGCAGCACGATGAAGTCGATGTCGGAGTGCGGGGCGAGCTCGCGGCGAGCCCAGCCGCCGGTCGCGACCAGCGCGACCTCGGCGCCGCCGGCCGCGGCGAGGAACCGCTCGGCCAGCTCGCGATCGTAGACCTCGGCGATCGCGCGGCACGCCGCGCTGCCCTGCCCTGGCGCGTGCAGCGGTCCGGACAGCTCGGCCAGCGTCGCGTCGAGGATCGCGCGCAGGCCGGAACGAGCAACCGCCGGGTGTGCCACGGGCGTAGCGTAGCAACTCGCCGGCGGTTCAGGGGTCGACGAGCCGCCCACGGAGCCTCAGGGGTTCGTGAACCTGAGCTGTGACAGGTCGATCCAGCCGTCCCACACGCGCACGCCGGCGAGCCGCTTGGCGATCAGCCCGCGCGGCGCGTCGGCCACGATCCCGGCCAGCGGCCAGGTCTCGGCGAGCCCCGCGGCGAGCTCGGGAGCGAGCCGGGCGCGCTCCGCCGGATCCCACGCCGCGGCGAGCGCGTCGAGCGCGCGATCGATCCGGGGCGATGCGTGACCGACCAGCGGCGCGGGATCGGCGTCGACCATCCCGCTCCACACCAGCTCGGCGAGGTCGTAGGCGCCATCGGCGAGCCGCTTGTCGAGCCAGGCCGGGCCGCCGGTCCGGACGTCGATCATCACGCCGAGCCGGCGCGCCGCCTCGATGAAGTAGTCGCGCTCGGTCTTCTGCGCCGGACCCGCCGCGTCCTTGGCGGCCGGCTTGTCGCCGCCGATCATCACCAGCCGCAGCTGCTTGCCGCCGCGGTCGCGGATCCCGTCCTTGGGCTCGCTGTCGGTCCAGCCCGCGGCATCGAGCAGCCGCGCCGCGCTCGCCGGATCGAGCGCCGGCACCGCCGCCTCGGCGGCGCTGACCGGACCGCCCGGCCAGATCGGCCACAGCGCGGGCCGGGCGAGCCCGGCGAACACGCCCTGCGCGATCGCGCTGCGATCCACGAGCAGCGCGAGCGCGTGGCGGACCTGCGGATCGTCGAGCGGCGGCCGCGCCGCGTTGAACGCCAGGTAGCGCAGCCGCGGCGGCGCCAGGTAGAGCGGCGAGAACGCCGCGACGATCCCGGGCGCGTTGGCCTGGTTCTGCTGGTTCTGCAGGTGGGCGGGGATCATCGCGGGGATCACGTCGAACTCGCCGCGCTTGGCCTCGCGCAGCGCGGCCGCCGCGTCGGGCTCGTACACGAACTCGAGGTCGGCGATCGCCGGCTTGGCGGCCCAGTAGCGCTCGTTGCGCGTGAGGTGGACCACACCGGCCTTGTTCGACGCCAGCTTCCACGGCCCGGTGCCGATCAGCGCGCCGCCGGCGAGCAGGCTGCCGTCGTAGACGTGCATCGGCAGGATCGGGATCTCGGCCAGCGCGCGCAGCACCCAGCCGCTCGGCCGCTTGAGCCGCAGCCGGAGCTCGTGGCTCGCGACCAGCTCGATCGCCTCGACGTCGTCGAGCATCGGCCGGAGGTGATCGATCGCCTTGCGGGGATCTCGCACGGCATCGAGCGTGAACTGGACGTCGCCGGCGGTGAGCGGGTGGCCGTCGTGGAACATCACGCCGGGCTCGAGCTCGATGCGGACCTCGAGACCCGACGGCGCGACCCGCCACGACCGCGCGAGCCGTGGCTCGTAGCGCCCGGGCCCGCGGCCGTCGGGCGGCACGTAGCGCAACAGCGGCTCGAAGATCGTGCCCAGCGTGATCCGGCGCGCCCACGCCGACGGTGCGACCAGCGCGGTCAGCCGACCGGGCTCGGCCTCGACGTGGATCCGCAGCGTGTGACCGCGCGCGGCGCGGCCGTCGGGCTCGCCCGGATCGACGAGCACCGGCGAGCCCGGCGCGCGCTCGGCCTCGCTGGTGGGATCCGGTGCGTGGCGCCACGGCTTGACGCGTGCGGGAGAATCGCAGCCGAGCGCGACCGCCGCCGCGACGAGCGCGCCGGCGACCGCAACTTGAGAGGCTGTGCCCCGCATGTTATCACCGGCAGCATGCCGCACCATCACGGCCCTCGCACTGCCCTCGTCGCCCTCGTCGCGCTCGGCGGGTGTGACGGCGCAAAGATCAAGGGGCCGGAGGCCGAGGTGCAGAAGACCGAGCTCAAGCTCAGCCTGCCCGCGGTGCCGGCGTTCGATCTGCCACCGGCGCCGTCCGACGGCTCGCACACCGTGAAGGAGATGCGGGTCAAGGGCAAGAAGCTCCTCGAAAGTGACATCACGGTCAAGGGCGTGATCACCTGGGCGTACGACTGCCCCACCGCGATCCGCCAGCCCGGGATGGGCGACAAGGAGCTGCTCAAGATGATCGAGGACGATCCGTCCCGGTGCGAGCGGCCCAAGTTCTACGTCGGCGACGCCGCCGACACGCCGCCGGAGAAGAGCATGTGGGTCGTCGAGGTCCCACGGCCTTACTACAAGATCGAGCTCAAGCGGTTGCCCAAGGACGAGCTCAGGAACCCGCCGCCCGATCGCTGCGATCCCAGGGACAGCGCCAAGAAGACCACCTGCCCACCCTACAAGGTCGGCGATCAGGTCGAGATCACCGGGACGTGGAAGCTGACGTCGCCGCACACCGAGCGCAACTCCGACGGCCTGCTGGTCTACAAGCGGATGAAGAACGTGACCCAGAGCTGGGAGTCGCCGGTGGTCGAGCCCAGGCCGGGCGCGCCGAACGCACCGAGCGGACCGGCCAAGGCCAGCCCGCAGGATCTGGTCAACCGCGGTGGCAAGAGCAGCGGATAGCCGGCCGCCTCGCTCGTAGTTTGCTGCTTTGACTGCAAAGCAGCCGTCGCCTCACCGAGCGCGCGTCTCACGCGCAGACGACGCGGGCGTACCATGGGCGGAAGAGCGCACATGGTCGATCCGGGCGAGGACAGACCGGACGCGGGCGGCGGGCTCGCCGGGCGTCTGGAGGCATCGCGCTCGCGTGATCCGCGGCGATGGCGCGCGATCGTCGTGATGGGAGTCTTCAGCGCGGTTGTCGCGGCGCGCGCATCGGCGCAGCCGGCACCTGCACAGCCGGCACCTGCAGAGCCGGCACCCGCGCAGCCCGCGCCCGCGCCGCCCGCACCGACGGAGCCGGCACCCGCGCAGCCCGCACCCGCGCCCGCCGAGCCGGCGCTGACGTCGCCCCGGCTCGAGATCCATGGCTTCGCGAGCGAGGGCGCGTTCGTCGCGACCGCGAACGACTACTTCGGGACGACGTCGCGCGCCAGCCTCGAGCTGTTCGAGGCCGGCATCAACGTCTCGACCGAGGTCACCGAGCGACTGCGCGCCGGGCTGCAGCTGTTCTCGCGCAACCTCGGCTCGATCCAGGACGTGTCGCCCAAGCTCGACTGGGCGTTCCTCGACTACCGCTGGCGGCAGTGGCTCGGCCTCCGCGCCGGGATCATCAAGATGCCGTTCGGGCTCTACAACGAGTACGTCGATATCGACGCCGCGCGCCTGCCGATCTTGCTGCCGTCGAGCGTCTACCCGCTCCGGGAGCGCGACGTGTTGCTGTCGCACACCGGGTTTGCCCTCCACGGCAACCGCGCGTTCGGCGCCGGCGGCGAGATCGAGTATCAAGCCTGGCTGGGGAGCTTGACCATCCCGCGCACCGCGCTCCAGCTCACCGGCGGAGCCACGCTCGACAGCGTCAACGTCAAGTACGTCACCGGCGGACAGCTGTTCTGGCGCCCTCCGCTCGACGGCGTGCGCATCGGCGCGACGTACTTGCGGACCGCGATCGACTTCCACGTGGCGCTCAGCGCGGCGCAGATCAACGCGCTGATCGCGGCAGGGCTGGTCCCCGCCGGCTACAACGGCAAGCTGCGGATCTCGCAGCGGCCGATCACCCTGCTGGTGGGTTCGGCGGAGTATATCCATGGCGACTGGCTGTTCGCCGCCGAGTACAGCCGGTGGCGCACCCACCAGGACAGCTCGGTCGCCGCGATCAGCCCGGCGTTCGATCGCGACAGCGAGAAGCTCTACGCGATGGCGACGTATCGGCTGTCGAGCGCGTTCGAGGCCGGCGGCTACTACTCGATCTACAACTACGACGTGGACGACCAGCCGGCGAAGCACTCCGGGCCGTTCGACGGCTACCAGCGCGACCTCGCGGCGACGCTGCGCTTCGACGTCAACGATCACTGGCTGTGGAAGCTCGAGGGCCACTTCATGGACGGCGCCGCGAGCTTGCCGGCCGAGTTCAACCCACACCCTGACCGGTACTGGGGGCTGTTTCTGCTCCGGACCACGGTGACCTTCTAGGGGGCATGCCATGACGCGTCCTGGAGCACCGAGCTTCGCGCCGTGGCACTTCGCGGCGATCTTGCTCGCGCTCGCGCTCGGGCTCGGGCTCGGGCACGCGGCGGCCACGGGTAGCGAGCAGTTCAAGATCGTCGTGCACCCGGACAATCCGGCCACCGCGCTCGACCCGCAGTTCGTGCGCGACGCGTATCTCCGCAAGGCGAGCGCCTGGAACACCGGCGCGGCGATCCGGCCGATCGATCTCTCGACCGCGTTCGCGGTGCGCAACCGGTTCGTCCAGGATGTGTTGCGGAAGAGTCCGTCGCAGCTCAAGAACTACTGGAACCAGCAGATCTTCTCGGGCAAGGGTGTGCCTCCGCCCGAGGTCGGCTCGACGGCGAGCGTGGTCAGCTACGTGCTCGCCAATCCCGGCGCGATCGGGTATCTGCCGCTCGACGCGGACGCCGGGGGGGCGAAGGTCATCAAGGTCCAGTAGCGGTGGCCGTTGCGCTCAAGTTCCGCCACCGCGTCGGCCTGCTGGTCATCCTGGCGGCGACCGCGCTGATCACCGTCACGGCGGTCGCGGCGGTCCTCGGGACGCGCGGCGAGCGCCAGCTGGCCGGGATCGAGACGCTGTACGTACCGCTGATCGAGCTCGATCGCGATCTCAAGACCCAGTTCGCCGAGATCCCGCGGGCGCTCGAGGACGCCGCGACCGCGGCCGACGACGCCCGGCTGGGCGACGCCGACCAGCAGTACGCCACGGTGGTGCAGCGCCTGCGCGCGGGGCGCCGCGAGATCACCGATAACGGCGGGGACCCGGCGGCGCTCGAGGCCGAGCTCGCCGCCTACTACGCGACGGCGCGGGACATCGCGGCCGCGCTGGTCAAGGGGGTGCCCGCCGGCGAGATCGACGCGAAGATCGACGCGATGCGGCGCGCCCAGGTGTCGGTGGTCGCCAGGCTCGACCTCGCGACGACGCCCGATCGCCGCCGGCTCGCCTCGGCGTTCGCGACCGCGCGCGCATCCCAGCGCGATGCGATCTGGATCGACATCGTGGTGGCGAGCAGCGCGCTGGTGCTGATCAGCCTCCTGTCCTGGCGGATCATCCGCGACACCGTGCGCGCGCTGCACGCCGTGGCGGCGGGCGTCGCGCGGCTGGCACGCGGCGAGTTCGCGCACGAGATCGAGGTGACGACGCACGACGAGCTCGGCGATCTCGCGCGCGAGGCCAACCGCACGGCGCTGCAGCTGCGCGAGTATCGCCGGCTGCTCGAGGATCGCGCCGAGGAGCTCGCGCGTGCGAGCCGCTACAAGTCCGAGTTCCTCGCGAACATGTCGCACGAGCTGCGGACGCCGCTCAACAGCATCATGGTCCTGTCGAAGGTCCTGTCCGAGAACCCGGACCGAGGCGCGGCGGGATCACGGGACCGGCAGGTCGAGTTCGCGACGCTGATCCACAAGTCCGGCGAGGAGCTGCTGGCGCTGATCAACGAGGTGCTCGATCTCTCCAAGATCGAGGCCGGCAAGCAGGAGGTGGTGTGCGAGGCGCTGCCGCTGACCGAGCTGCAGGACTACATCCGCAGCATGTTCCGGCCGCTCGCGGTGCAGCACCACCTGGCGTTCACGGTCGAGGCCGCCGACGACCTGCCGGCCGCGATCCGCACCGACCGCAAGCGCCTGACCCAGATCGTCAAGAACCTGATCGCGAACGCGTTCAAGTTCACCGAGCGCGGTGGCGTCACCGTCCGCGTGTCCCGCGGGCAGCCGCCCCGGAGCACCGGCGTCGCGGTCGCCGATCCGATCGTCATCGCGGTCTCGGACACCGGGATCGGCATCGCCGCGGACAAGCAAGCCTGGATCTTCGAGGCGTTCGCCCAGGCCGACACCGGGATCAGCCGCAGGTTCGGCGGGACCGGGCTCGGCCTGGCGATCGCGAGGCAGCTCGCCACCCGGCTCGGCGGCGATCTCGTGGTGGACAGCACGGAGGGCGCCGGGAGCACGTTCTCGCTCGTGCTGCCGATCGCCGGGCCGGCGGAGGCCGACGACACCGCGGCGCGCCCTCCCCCGGCCGCGCCGCCGCCGGCCGCCGCGCCGCGACCGCGCGAGGGCCGCGCGAGCCAGACCACCGGCGTCTTGCGCGCGCTCGGCGCGGCGGAACCCCACGGCCCCGAGCCGGCGCTCGACGGCAAGACCGTGCTGGTCGTCGACGACGACATGCGCACGGTGTACGCGCTGTCGAACGCGCTGAGCGCGAAGCGCCTGCAGGTGCTCACGGCCGCCGACGGCCAGGAGGCGCTCGACGAGCTGGATCGCCACCCCGCGCTCGACCTCGTGGTCATCGACGTGATGATGCCGCGCATGGATGGCCTCGAGGCGATCCGCCGGGTCCGCGCGCAGCCTCGGTTCCGCGATCTCCCGATCATCGCGCTGACCGCGACGACGATGTCGGACGAGCGCGAGCGCTGTCTCGCGGCGGGAGCCAGTGACCACCTGGCCAAGCCGGTCGATCTGGGTCAGCTGCTCGGGCTGCTCCGCACCTGGCTGGCCGCGCGCGGCGGCTCGTCGCAGATCGTGAAGTAGAACGTCGTGCCCTCGCCGGGCACCGAATCGAGCCAGATCCGGCCTCCGAGCTTCTCGGCGGCCCGCTTGCACAGCGCCAGGCCCACGCCGGTCCCGGCGACGTTGCCGCCGCCGACCCGCTCGAACATCCGGAACACGCGCTCCCGATCCTCGGGCTGGATGCCGACGCCGTTGTCGCGCACCGCGAACTCCCAGGCATCGCCGCGGCGCTGCGCGGTGACATGGACCACGGGCTCGCGGTCGCCGCAGAACTTGATCGCGTTGCCGATCAGGTTCTGCAGGATCTGGCCGACCAGCACGCGGCTGGCGTGCACCGTCGGCAGCGCATCGCAGGTGACGCGCACCGCGGACCTCACGATGTCTCCGCGCAGGCTGTCGAGCACCCCGGCCAGCACGTTCGCGACGTCGACCGGGGCGCGCGGCGCGTCCTGGGCGCCGAGCCGCAGGAGCTCGAACAGCTCGTCGACCATCTCCGCGATCCGCCGGCTGGCCTGCTGCATGCGGTCGAACGCATCGCGCTGCTCGGCGTCGAGCTGGCCGGCGAGCGACTCGGCGAGGATGTGGCTGAACGCGTTGATCGACCGCAGCGGCCCCCGCAGGTCGTGCGACAGCGTGTGGCTCACGTTCTCGAGATCGGCGATCTTGTCGCGCAGCATCGCGGTGGTGCGCTCGAGGTTCGCGTTGGCCTCGGCCAGCTCGTGGGTCTTGCGGTGGAGCTCCACGAACACGTCGACCTTGCTGGTGAGCGTGTGGGCCTCGATCGGCTTGTAGAGGAAGTCGACCGCGCCGGCCTCGTAGCCGCGAAACGTCCGCTCCTCGGACCGGTCGCCGGCGGTGACGAAGATGATCGGGATCAGCCGGGTGCGCTCGGCGCTTCGCATCAGCTCCGCCACCTCGTAGCCGTCCATCTCCGGCATCTCGACATCGAGCAGCACCACCGCGAACTCGTGCTTGAGCAGCATGCGCAGGGCATCGTTTCCCGAGCTCGCCTTGACCAGGCGCCGCCCGGGATGCCGGAGCAACTCCTCGAGCGCGACCAGGTTCTCCGGCTTGTCGTCGACGAGCAGGATGGTCACGAGCGACGGGCCAGGTGGCGCGGAGGCCGCCATCATCGCGACCCTGCTCCGGCCCCGGACCCCGAGAACGTGAGCTGGAACGTGGCGCCGTTGCCGCGGATCACCGCGAGCTCGGCGTCGAGCTGCTCGGCGAGGGTGCAGACCAGCTGGCTGCCCATCGACGCCACCGCGTGGATGTCGAAACCCTCGGGCAGGCCGCAGCCGTCGTCCTCGACGGCGAGCCGGATGCGGCCATCGGCGAGCCTGGCGAGCACCACCCGGATCGTGCCCTTGCGGCCGGCGGGGAACGCGTGCTTCAAGGCATTGGTCACCAGCTCGTTGAGCACCAGGCCGCACGGGATCGCGCGGTCGACCCCCAGCGGGATCTCGTCGATCGCCAGCTCGAGCGCGACGTCCGACCGCGACACCCCGAGGGTGTGGAACACGCTGGCCGCCAGGCTCCGCGCGTACTCGGCGAACTGGACCTCCGAGTAGTCGCGCGACTGGTAGAGCTTCTCGTGGATCAGCGCGATCGCGAGGACGCGCATCTGGCACTCGTCGAGCGCGTCGCGGCTGGGCCCGGGCTCGAGCCGGCGGACCTGCATGTTGATCAGGCTCGAGATCACCTGGAGGTTGTTCTTCACCCGGTGGTGGACCTCCTGGAGCAGGACCTCGCGCTCCTTGAGGCTCCGGGCCAGCTCGTCCTGGCGGACGCGCAGCAGCCGGGCCTCGGTCAGCTGCTCGGCCTCGCGCACGCTGTGCTCGCGCAGCTTGTCGAGGACGCGCAGCTGCTCGACCCATCCCCACACCCGCTCGGCGACGAGCTTGACCAGGGCGACCTCGCGATCCTGCCAGGTCCGCGGCTCGGACGACGCGATCACCAGCGTGGTGATCCACAGCCCCGCGCGCAGCAGCGGAACCGACAGCGTCGCGGCCAGGCCGAGCGGCGCGTACGCCTGGCGATATGATCCGGCGGTCCGGGGATCGGAGGCGGTGTCGTGGATGATGACGGTCGCGCCCCGCCGGGCCTGATCGAGGGTCTCGCGCCCGAACACCGACAGCGGACGCACGCCCGCGAGCGACGGTTGTTCGCCGTGGTAGTCGCGCTCGATCGCGGAGGTGTCGTCGACCAGGTCGATCTCGGCGAACGCGCAGCGCGACACCCCGAGGTACTTCGCGAGCTGGGTCGACACCGCGAACAGGACCGCGGCGACCTCGGTCGATGACCCCAGGATATCCGGCAGCCCGACCAGGAACTGGCGATCGCGCTCGGCCTGCTTGCGGCCGGTGATGTCGCGCCACACCGCGCGGAACTCGATCAGGTCGCCGTCGGGACCGCGCACCGCGCGCAGGCTGAGGCTCGCGTCGATCCTGCGGCCGTCCTTGCAGCACAGCACGCGCTCGACGTCGGTCACGTCCCCGAGCTCCACCAGCGTGCGGGCGAGCGACGGCAGCGCGGCCAGATCGTAGGACGCGTAGAGCACGTGGAACGGCCGGCCCAGGAGCTCGGCGCGGTCGTGGCCCAGGCGCCGGCACAGCGTCTGGTTGCAGTCGGTGATGTGGTAGTGGACGGTGTCCACCGTCACGTGCATGTCGGGAGAGTTCTCGTAGAGGTCGCGGAACCGCTGCTCGCTCGCGATCAGCGCCAGCTCGGTCTCGCGCTGGGCCCGGACGTCGCGGAACACCAGCACGACGCCTTGCACGCCGCCCTCCGGGTCCCGGATCGGCGCCGCGCTGTCGGCGATCGGGCACTCGATGCCGTCGCGCGAGATCAGCACCGTGTGGTTCGCGAGGCCCACGATCCGGCCGTCGCGCAGCACGCGCTCGACCGGCGACTCGGTGGGCTCGCGCGTGCCCTCGTTGATGATCCGGAACACCTCCCGGAGATCGGCGCCGCTCGCCGCCTCGGCGGTCCAGCCCGTCAGCTGCTCGGCGACAGGATTCATCCGCGTGATCCGGCCGCGGGCGTCGGTCACGATGACCGCATCGCCGATGCTCTGCAGCGTGGTCACGAGCTTCTGCTCGCGCTTGCGCAGCTCCTGATTCGCGTCGCGGAGCTCGGTGGTCCGCTGGGCGATCGCGGCCTCGAGCCCGGTCCGGGCCTGGCTCACCTCGCTCACCATCGAGTTGAAGCTCGCGCCGAGCATGGAGAGCTCCTCGCTGCCGCCGGGCTCGACCCCCACCGATGGCTCACCGCGGGCGAGCCGCCCGGTCGCCGCCGTCAACCGGCCGACCGGCGCCGCGATCATCCGCGCGAATCCGGCCCCCGCCAGCAGCGCGGCGAGCGCCACGAGCGCCGCGAACAGGAGCCGGCGGTGCGTCGCGTGCTCGACCGGCGCGAGCATCGTCGCCTCCGGCACCATGTAGAACACGGTCCACGGCACCAGGCCGAGCCGGCGGCCGACGCCATAGTTGATCTGCTCGTTGACCGGCGCGAGGCCGTCGAACAGGTCCGGATCGGGGGACTCGGCCCGCGCACGCTCGAACTGCTGCGGAAACGACCGGACATCGCCGAGCAGCGCGCGGGTCCGCGGGCCGAACCGCTGCTCGGCGACCAGCCGCTCGATCAGCGCGGGCGCGAGCGCGCCGCCGGGGTGGAACACGATGTCGCGGCTGTAGGTGTGGGCGACCCGGATCCCATCGCGATCGAAGATCACCGCGAAGCTCCCGGCGCCGGCCTTGCCATTGGCCCGCCGCGCGAGGTCCCACAGCGCCTCGGCGCGGACCCAGATCACCACGGCGCCGAGCACCTGGCTGGCCACCCCGCGCGCCGGGCACAGATACGCGATCGTCGCCGCGTCGCCGGCGTCCTGCTCGGCGACGAACACATCGGAGATCGTCGCGGTCCCGGACAGCGCGTCGCGCAGGTGGCCCCGGTCGTCGAGCACCCGGCCATCGAGCGCCGGCTCGGTCGCCGCGACCACGCGGCGGTCCGGCGCGACGATCGAGATCCCCCGGATCGCCGGGTCGACCACCTCGTAGCCGTGCAGCCGCGCCACCATCGCGCCGCGCCGGCGATCGCGATCGTCGGGCGCGGCGCGCAGGAAGTCGAGCACGTCGGGCACGGCCGCGAACCGCGCGACCGCGCGGCGGTAGCCGAGATGGAACGCGTCGATCTCGCCGGCCAGCTGATCGGCGCGCGCCCCGAGCAGCGCGGTCTCGCTCTCGAAGATCCGGCGGTGCGCCTCGCGGACCTCGAGGACGGCGAGCACGGTCACCGGGAGCAGCGACACGACGAGGAGAAACGCGACCAGCTGGGCGCGCAGCGGCCAGCTGGACAGCCGTGACAGGCGCATCACCACCTCACAAGGATGTCGGTCTCGGCGGCAATGCACGAGCGCCCCCGCACGGATTGCGTCGTCATGCAGTGGGCCGGTAAAAACCTCGGTGGCGCGGCACGCGCCCCCTCGATCGTTGCGAGCCCTTCGTAGTGCGGCCGACCTGACGCACACCGGGTACAGCTCGCCGCACCTCGGTCGATTCGCTTCATGCAACGAGGCGAGCGGGCAGCCTGGTCCTCCGTGTGCAAGGAACCGCGATGGCGCGCAGTGAATCGACGCTGGCCGAGATCCTGATCGTCGAGGACGAGCTCATCGTGGCGCGCGATCTCCGCGACACGCTCGAGGAGCTCGGCTACCGGGTCGTGGCCACGGTCGCGAGGGGCGAGGAGGCCGTGGCCAGCGCACGGCTGCTGCGCCCGGCGGCGATCCTGATGGACATCCACCTCGCCGGCAACATCGACGGCATCGAGGCCGCGGCGCAGATCCGGAGCGAGCTCGACATCCCCATCCTCTATCTCACCGCGCAGGCCAACGACGACGCGCTGCGACGCGCGACCGCGACCGAGCCGTTCGCGTACATCGTCAAGCCGTTCACCGCGCCCGAGCTGCGCTGCGCGATCGAGGTCGCACTGCGCAAGCACCAGCTCGTGACCGAGCTGTCGCGGACCGTCTCGGAGCAGCAGCGATCCGAGGACGAGCTCCGGCGGCGCAACACCGAGCTCGAAGCGTTCAGCGCCTCGGTCGCCCACGACCTGCGCGCGCCGCTGCGCGGCATCGACGGGTTCAGCCGGATCCTGCTCGAGGATCACGCGGCGAGCCTGGACGTCGAGGGCCTCGAACACCTGATCAGCGTGCGCCACGCGGCGAAGCGGATGCACGGCCTGATCGATGACCTGCTGCGGCTGTCACGGACCGCAACCGCGGAGCTCCGCCGCGCCCCGGTCGATCTGTCGCGCCTCGCCCGCGACACCGTCGCGCGGCTGCGCGCGGCGGAGCCCGAGCGCGCCGTGACGGTCGACATCGCCGACGCGATCACGGTCTCGGGCGACGAGCGGCTGCTGGCGATCGTGCTTGACAACCTGCTCGGCAACGCCTGGAAGTTCACGTCGAAGCGCGACGGCGCGGCGATCGGGGTCGGCGCGAGCCGGCACGGCGAGGCCGGCGGGTGCTTCGTGCGCGACAACGGCGCGGGCTTCGATCCCGGCAACGCGTCGCGGCTGTTCGGCGCGTTCGAGCGGTTCCACGCGGCCTCGGAGTTCGAGGGCACCGGCCTGGGGCTCGCCATCGTCCGGCGGATCATCGAGCGCCACGGCGGCCGGATCTGGGCGGAGAGCGCGGTCGGCGCGGGCGCGACGTTCTACTTCGCGCTGTGAGCCATGGTGCCCGGGCAGCCTCGACCATCCGGCCTCCAGCTCGTCGCGACGCTGGTGGACCAGCTCGACTTCGTCGTGGAGGACCGATCATGCTGACCGAGAGAACCCGCTCCGTGCTGATCGTCGAGGACGAGCGGATCGCCGGCAAGGATCTACAGCAGTCGCTCGCCGGATACCGGCGGCGCGCTCGCGACCAGCCGGGCCGAGGACTTCTTGCGCTCGGTGCCGAACGTCACGCTCGCCAAGCCGTTCGGCAAGCCCGAGATCCTGGCGGTGGTCGCCCGCATGCTCGACGCTCGGTGAGCTTGGACTGCCCGGTAGAATCCCGAAAGCTCACGCCTGGCGAGCCGAGCGTGTAGGCACGGCCGCACGCGAGATCTCGTCAAAGGCGGGGTCAGCCCTACGGCCTCGGGGCATTTGCGTTGATAATCGGCGCCATGGCGCCCAAGAAGAAGCCGGCGGCTCCCAGGCCCGGCGCGAAGCCGCCGGCGCCGGCGAGCTCCGACGGATCGACGCCCGCCGCGATCGCCGCGGACCCGGTCCCGGCGGTCCCGATCGAGCTGCCCCCGTCGCCGGTGAGGCCCGCCAGCGCCCCCGCCGGTCCGTGGCGGTCCACCCTGGCGCTCATGCACGGCCGCGCCGCGTACGGCGCGCGGTTCGTCCGGCCCGGGTTCGCGATCACCCCCGAGGCCGACCTGGCGTTCGCGCTCGGGTTCCCGCACCTCGAGTACATCATCGACGACCACCCCGACGACGCGCGCGCCGAGATGATCGCCTACGAGCGCCGCAGCTACCAGCTCGGCTGGCCGCGCGGCATCGCGATCCGGTGGTGCCGGATCACCGCGAGCAAGGGCTGCCGGCGAACGCCGCAGGGCGCCACCGAGCTCGACACCGCGGGCAAGAAGGCGCTCAAGAACGGCGCGCCGCTGTCCGGCGACGAGATCGCGCTGACCCTCAAGTCGATGTTCTCGGATACCTCGTCGTACGAGGAGCTGCGCGACCTGGTGCGGCTGTTCGAGGCGTTCGCCGGGCCGGAGCTGGTCGCCACCGTGATCGTCGACGCGCTCGAGAAGTCGAGCAACAGCGTGTGGAACCACCAGGATCACGACCGCGCCCTGGTGATGCACCACGTCGGGTTCCTGCTGCTGCGCGTGCCGCCCGGGATCGCCGACAAGCTGCGCGGCCGGCTCGCCGCGATCTTCGACCGCCGGGTCAAGGCGCTGCCCAGCAAGGAGCTCGGCCCGCGCAAGGGCGAGCGCGGCTCGCTGCTCCGGGCGCTCGACGTCGTGCTCCACGGCCGGGCCGGCGCCGAGCGCAGCGGCGAGCGCGGCGAGGACGCGATCGAGCCCGGCGACCTGGTCCACATCACCGGCGACGCCGAGTTCGTGCGCGAGGCGGCGTGCCGCCGGGTGTCGCCCGATCCGCGGCTGGTGTTCCTCGGCGGCGAGGCCGTGCTCGATCACGTGCTCGACGGCTTCGTCCGGCTGCGCGGCCAGCACGCCGTCCTGCTCGACGGGTTTGCCGACATCGCGTCGCCCAAGGTCATCCAGCTGTGGCAGCGCATCGCCACAGGCAAGGAGGCGCCGGAGCGCGCCCGGGCCCTGCTCGCCGCGCGCGGCGCCGCGCCGTCACCGTAGCAGCGCCGCGATCTCCGAGCAGATCGCCGCGGGCAAGGCGACGGTGTCGCGGCCGGCGCGGGCCGGGCAGCCGTCGGCGCGCGGCGCACCGAGCTCGAGCGCGTGACGGGTCGCCGCGCCGACCGGCGGGGTGACCTCGAGCGTCACGCGATGCGCGACCGCGACGCGGTCGTCGACGAAGCCGATCGCGCGCGGCGCGGCGAGCTGCGCGACCAGCGCCTCGACCTGGGCCTGGACGCGGGCGGCGTCGGTCCGGCCGGCCGGCTGGCGGCTCCACTCGCCGATCACCGCGCCGCGCTGATAGCGGACGTCGTCGATCACGAGCGCGGTGATCGTGGTCGGCTCCTCGAGCCACAGCGTGGGCTCCCGCAGCTCGCGCGACGGCCGGACCAGCAGGCTCCACATCCCGGGCGGCGGCGACAGCGCGATCGGCTCGCCGCGGCGGACCAGCACGCGACCGGCGAACAGGTCGAGCATGATCGCCGCGCCGGCGCGATCGCTGGCGGTGATGTGGCCGGTGGGCGGGCCGGCCGGCAGCGCGACCGCGGTGGCCGGGGCCGCGAGCGCGGCGAGCAGCTCGTAGACCCGCGCCGGATCCGCCGCCGCGTCACCCACCCGCAGCGGCGCGGTGTCCAGCGCCACGCCATCGGCGAGCACGACGTGCCGCGGCTCGAACGGGACCGGCCGGCGCTCGACGTTCACCGCCGGCGGCCGCAGCAGCTGGTCGACGGCGCGGGCGATCGCCACCGCGTCCGCGCGCTCGATGCAGCCGTCGCCGGCGGTTCCGGACAGCGCGGCCAGCTGCGGCGCGCCCGGACAGCTGGTCCCGAGCCCGACGACGATCTCTGCGGTCTCCGGTGCCGCCCCGACGACGCGGAGGGTGAGGACGCGAGCCGCGAGCGGGCCGTCCGGAATCCGGACGATCGTCACCTCGCGCAGCGCGCGCTCGAGCTCGCCGGCGACCTCCGGGGCGAGCAGCAGCGGGCCGGGCCGGACCAACCGCCGCGGGCTGCCTTCGAGCTGCAGGTCGATGGGCGTGCCGGCGGACGGATCGGATCCGGGGATGGCGCCGGGGACGGCGCCGGTGATCGCGATCGACCGCGCACCGGCGACGTCGGCGAGCGGCCGCCGGATCTGCAGCCCCAGCCGATCGCGATCGAGCGCGCGCACCACCCAGCTGTCGACCACCACGCCGCGGCCATCGGCGACGATCCAGCTCTGCTCGGTACCGGCGATCGGCTCGGCGAGGCCGATGGCGTGGCGCTCGGCTCCGGCGATCACGGTCAGCGTGGCGTGCGCCGGCCGCGGGTCGCCCGGGCGATGCCAGCGCGCCCCGCGCAGCGCGGCGAGCACGTCGCCGATCGCGCCGGCGTCCGCCGGGATCGTCGCGGGCGCGCGCAGCTCCCAGCGATCGCCGGTCCGCACGGCCCGGAGCACCGGCTGGCCGGCGCGGTCCCAGACCAGCTCGGTGGCGCGCACCGGATCGAAGCCCGGTAGCAGCGCGCGGTCGGCCGGTCCGGTCGTGCGCGCGACGTCGAGGATCACGAGCACCGCGAGCACGACCGCGATCGCCGCCGCGACGGCGAGGCCGCGCCACGACGCGATCATCGCGTCGCCCTCCGGCGCCACCACACGATCGCGCCACCGACCACGAGCCACGCCAGCGGGATGCCCGCGACCGACAGCGCGATCACGGCGCGGCGCTGGCCCGCGGTCATCACCAGCCGCGCCTGGGCCGGCGGCCGGCTCGCGACCGGCGCGTTCGGCTCCGGCGCCCCGGCGACGAAGCGGACCGCACGCGCGAGCCACAGGTCCAGCGCGGACCCGCCGCCCGATAGCCACGCGCTGGACAGCGAATCGGCCGAGCCGATCGCGATCACGCGATGTGCGGCGCCGAGCGCCGCGAGCGCGACCGGCCCGGCGAGATCATCGGCGTCTTTGGCCGGCGGATTCACCAGATCGCGCTCGCCCCAGCTGTCCCGGGTCAGCGAGATCAGCGGGACCGCCCGGCCGGTGGCGATCACGGCGCGGGGCTGGACCCACCGCGTCACGCGCGTCCCGGCGAACCCGCGGTTGATCGGGTGCTCGGCGTAGCCATCGACCACCTGCAAGACGGGAGGTTTCTCGCTCTCCACCCGGGTCGGATCGACCGCGATCGCCGCCGGCAGCCCCAGGCCCTCGGCCGCCAGCACGCCCTCGAGCCCGGTCGCCGGCAGCGCGTCGTTCACCGGGCCGCCCGCGGCGACGATCAGTCCGCCGCCGCCGCGCACGAAGTCCTGGATCGCGAGCGCGGCGGCGGCGGCGACCGGCGCGGTCGGCCCGGCCACGAGCACCACGGTGCAGCGCGCCGGCACCGCGCCGGCGCCGTCGAGATCCTCGACCGTCATGCCCTCACCGCGCAGCCGCTCGACCACCGCGGCGACGTCCCGGCCGTCGGGCCGGGCGGCGGTCGGCAGCTCGCCGTGGCCGCGCGTCGCGCACACCGCGATCGGCCGCGGCGCCGCCAGCGCGGCCAGCGCGCCCGCGATCGCCTGCTCGATCGCGAGGTGCTCGACCACCTCCGCGCCATCGGGGCCGGGATGGGGATCCGCGAACGCCGCCAGATCGACGACCCGGCGCCTGCCGCCGAGCTCGACGACGATCGCGCCGTCCGCCGCGAGCTTGTCCGGGGTCAGGCCCGCGGCGCGGGCGATCGTGGTCCGCCCGCCCGGCGCGTTCGCCGGATCGACCCGGCGCACGGTCAGCTGTGGCGCGGCGTCGGCCATCCGGTCGGCGACGTGCGCGACCTCGTCGTAGATCGGCGCGATCCGGCCCAGCGTCGGCTCGACGATGGTCAGCGCGGCCGGGCCGGGCAGCTCCGCGAGCACGCCGCGGGTCGCCGGGTCGAGCGTGTTGCGGCCGGCCGCGCTGAGATCCAGCCCGGCCGGGTGACGCGCGGCGAGGATGCCGACCAGGCACGCGATCACCGCGCACGCCGCGGCGCCGAGCGCGCGGACCGCGATCTCGGCGCGGCGGCGGCGGCCGGCGCAGGCCAGCGCGATCGCCAGGGCCAGCCCGACGACGGTGAGGCCGGCGAGCACCGCCAGCGCCCGCACGGCGACGTGGCCGCGCGCGAAGTCGGTCGCGATCGCGCGCAGCGATACCGCGTCGAGCGCCCGCGCCAGCGCCGGGTGATCGACCGCGAGGTCTGGCCACAGCGACGCGAGCTCGCCGACCAGGAAGATCCCGATCAACCAGGCGAAGCCCAGCCCGCCGGCCGCGAGCGGCGACGCGGTCGCGGCGCTGGCCGCGATCGCCCAGGCCAGGAGCGCGGCGCCGATCGCGATCGCGCCGGCGTAGCCAACCGCGATCGCCGGCACGTCCCAGCCGCCGGCGTCCGCGCGGAACACCGCCAGCACGGCGAGGTACGCCAGGGTCGGCAGCCACACCACGGCGTAGACCGCCACCGCCGCGAGCCACTTGCCGGCGATCGCGGCGCCCTCGCCGACCCCGGCGGTGAGCAGCGTCTCCCAGCCGCCGCCGCCGCGGTCGTCGGCGACCGCGCGCATCCCGAGCAAGGTCAAGACGACGAGCTCGAGCACCCAGGTGAGCAACGTGCCGGCGAGCTGGCCCTCGAGCAGCGCGCCCAGCGGCGCCGCCCGCCGCGGATCGGACATCGCGCCGACCAGGCCGGCGAACGCGACGCCCTGGACGGCCAGGAACAGCCCGCCGACGACGTAGACCACCGGCGCGCGCAGCATCACCGCCAGCTCGCGCCGCCACACCCAGTATGCCGCGGTCATCCCACCGCGATCTGGTCGGGCCGAGCGGGCGCCGGGCCCCTGGCCTGCGGTCGATCGGGCGGCGTCGCCCTGGGTCACGCCGCCTGGTCCTCGCCGAGCAGCGCCACCACCGCGGCGTCGAGCCGGTCGGTCCCGGTCTGCCGGCACAGCGCGGCCGGCGAGTCGACCGTGATCAGCTCGCCGGCGCGCAGCACCGCGACCCGGGTCACCAGCGGCTCGAGATCGGCGATCGCGTGGCTCGAGACCAGGATCGCGCGGTCGCGCGCCGCGCCGGCCAGGTGGTCGCGCAGCTGCTTGACCTGGATCGGGTCCATGCCGCCGGTCGGCTCGTCGAGGATCAGCAGCGGCGGGTCGCCGAGCAGCGCGTCGGCGAGCCCGACCCGCTGGCGGAAGCCCCGGGACAGGGTCGCGATCCGCTGGCGCGTGGTGTCGCCCAGCCCGGCCAGCGCGATCGCGCGATCGGTCTCGGCCTGGGCGCCCGCGGCGGCGACGCGCTTCTGCCGCGCTCGCAGGTACAGGTGCTCGCGCACGGTCAGCTCCGCCGGCGCCGGCGCGTGCTCCGGCAGGTAGCCCAGCCGGGCCTGGGCGCGGGCGCGGTGCCGCGCCATCGCGATCCCGTCGACCATGACCTCGCCCTCGTCGGGATCGAGGAACCCGGCCGCGATCCGGAGCAGCGTGGTCTTGCCCGCGCCGTTGCAGCCGACCAGCAGCACCGCCTCGCCGGCGGCGATCTCGAGCGAGACCCCGGCGACCGCGCGGCGGCGGCCGAATGCCCGGACGATGCCGCGCAGCGCGAGCATGGCTAGTCGTGCGCGGCGGGCTCGTCGGCCGGACGCGCCACCGGCATGCGGATCACGAACGTGGTCCCCGACGGGCCGGTCTCGGGCCGGATCGTGCCGCGGTGGTCGTCGATGATCCGCTTGACGATCGCCAGCCCCAGGCCGGTGCCGCCCTTGCGCCCGGTCGCGAACAGCTCGAACAGCCGGCCGCGGATGTGGTCCGGGATGCCCGGTCCGGTGTCGGTGACCGACCACACCAGCTCGTCGCCGTCGCGCTCGATCGTCACCCGCAGGTGGCCGCCGTCGGGCATCGCCTCGATCGCGTTGCTCGCCAGGTTGTGGAACACGCGCATCAGCTTCTGCTCGTCGAAGAACGCGATGCCGTCGTAGCGGGCCTCGACCTCGAAGTCGATGCCGCGGCCCTGGACCGCGGCGCCCAGCTGGGTCGACAGCTCCTCGGCGAAGCGGTTGACGTAGACCTTGCGGATCACCAGATCGGTGTCGCCGCGGGCGAACGCCAGGACCTCCCGGGTCATGCCGGCCATCAGGTCGAACTGGCGCTGGATCTGCTCGACGTACTTGTCGCGCTGCCCCGGGTCGTCCATCGCCGCCATCAGCTGGGCGTAGCCCGAGATGATCGTCATCGGCGTCTTCAGATCGTGGAGCAGACCGGCGAGCATCCGGCCGATCGACGCCAGCCGGTCGCGGTTGCTCTGCTCGCTGCGCCGGCGCGCCAGGCTGATCGCGCTCGCCGCCTGCGACGCGATCAGCACCAGCAGCTTGAGATCGTCGTTGTTCCACGCGCCGTCGCCGTCGCGCGATGCGCGGCGCTGGTCGATGATCTCGATCCCGCCGATCACGTCCTCGCCGTCGATCAGCGGCGCGATCAGGAGGTGCTGCGGCGCGACCCCGACCTCGGCGGCGATCTCCGCGGCGTGGCGCGGATCGCGGCTCGGGTCGTCGATCACCAGCGGCGTGCGGTGCTTGATCGACCAGCCCAGGAGGCCGGTGCCGTGCGCCAGCGTGCGCTCGATCAGCCGCGGCGCCGCCGGGCCCTGTACGGTGCGGAACCGCAGCGAGCCCTCGGCCTCGACCAGCGCGATCGACCCCGCGCCGCCGCCGAGCACGTTGATCGCCTGGGCGAGGATCCGCGATAGCAGGTCGTCGAGATCGAGCGCCGCCGACAGCTCCTTCTCGACCTCGTACAGCGCGTTGAGCTCGCGGGTCCGGCGCTCGAGGTCGCGGCGGGCGCGCGACAGCTCCTGGTTCTGCTCGACCACCGAGTGGTAGAGCCGCGCGTTCTCGATCGCGACCGCGGCCTGGCTGGCGAGCGCGACCAGCAGCTCCTCGTCGGCGTGGGTGAACGGCCCGTCCTGCTTGTTGAGCACCTGGAGCACCCCGATCAGGTCGCCCGGCGCGCCCAGCATCGGCACCGACAGGATCGATCGCGTGCGATAGCCGCTCCTGAGATCGAACGCCGGCTGGAACCGCGGATCGGCGTACGCGTCGGGGATGTTGACGACCTCGCGGGTCTGGGCGACCCAGCCGGCGATGCCCTCGCCGATCGCGAGCCGGATCTCGACCCGCTCGCTGCCCTGCGACACCCTCGACCACAGCTGGTGGCCGTCGTCGGTGAGCACGAACAGGGTCGAGCGATCGGCCTCCATCAACTCGGTGACCTTGGCGATGATCAGGGCGAGCAGGGTGTCGAGGTCGCCGGTCTCCGACAGCGCGCGGCTGACCTCCTGGACCAGGGCGACCTTCTTCTGCTCTCGCTGCAAAGCAGCTTCGAGCGAACGCACGGGATCTCGTGCGCTTGCTGGCGCCAGTCCCATGCCGTCCGACATGGACGACATCGTACCGCAAACCCCCGCATATCCACCCGGCTAGCCGCCCGGCTAGCCGGGGCTCCCGATCCCCGACGAGCCGGGCATCCGCGGAACGGCGGCCGCGCCCAGGCCGCGATCGCGCGCGGCGCCGGCGCCTGCACCGCACCCTGGCGGGAAGGCGCCGCCCACGCCGCCGCTCCGACGACGGCCTGGTGGAGCGAAACGACGCACCCGGTCGGCGCCGATGTAGCACATCGCGCCGCGCCGATCGGCGTGTTTGACACCCGAGGCAGTGCGGCCCGACAATCGCGATCGTGGCGAAGGTAGCTGCCGAGGTCGGCTCGACCGCCAACCGGTACCAGATCCTCGGAAAGCTCGCCGTCGGCGGCATGGCCGAGATCTTCCTGGCCCGCGGCGCCCACGCCACCGGCATGGAGCGCTACTGCGTGCTCAAGCGGATCCTGCGCGAGCGCGCGACCGACGCCGAGTTCGTGCAGATGTTCCTCGACGAGGCCCGGCTCGCGGCGCAGCTCCAGCACCCCAACATCGCCTCGGTCTACGACATCGGCATGCTCGGCGACTCGTACTTCTTCACCATGGAGTACGTCCACGGCGAGACCGTGCGCTCGCTGCTCCAGCGCGCGCTCGGCCTGCAGCGCCAGGTGCCGCTGGCCTGCGTGCTCACGATCATCGCCGGCGCCGCGTCGGGGCTGCACCACGCCCACGAGCGGATGTCCAACGAGGGCCGCCCGCTCGGCATCGTCCACCGCGACGTCACGCCGTCCAACCTCATGGTGAGCTACGAGGGCAACGTCAAGGTCGTCGACTTCGGCGTCGCCAAGGCCGCCGACCGCGCGGTCGAGACCCGGTCCGGCACGGTCAAGGGCAAGATCAGCTATCTGTCGCCCGAGCAGTGCCGCGGCGCGCGCGTCGATCGCCGCAGCGACCTGTTCTCGCTCGGCATCGTGATGTGGGAGATGCTGACCGGCACGCGGCTGTACCGGCGGACCAGCGACTTCGAGAACATGACCGCGATCGTCAACGAGCCGCCGCCGCCGCCGTCGAAGCGCCGCGCCGAGGTGCCGCGCGCGGTCGACGACATCGTGCTCCGCCTGCTCGCCAAGTCGGTGACCGACCGGTTCCAGACCGCCAGCGAGGTCGTCGAGGCGATCGAGAACGCGTCGATGCGCGCCGGCACGATGCTGTCGAGCTCCGCGCTCAGCCGCCTGATCCGCGACCTGTTCGGCACGCGGGCCGAGCCGTGGCTCGTGCTCGACGGCGACACCCAGTCGTTCCAGCGGCTGATGCTGGCGACGCGACCGCTGCCCCGGGAGCTCGGCGGGGTCGCGCTCGATCCGATCGAGGCCGAGCTCGCCGCGGTCCCCGATCTGAGCGTCTCGCTCGTGTTCGAGGACTCGTTCGGCGACGGCTCGACATCGGCGGAGCACGACATGATCGAGCCCCGCGCGCCGGCCGCGAGCCCCGCGACGCCGGCGGTCCGCGCGGCAGGATCGATCGCGCCGCCGTTCGACGCCGGGTCGCCGGCCAGGCCTCGCCCGCCGGTCCCCGCCGCATCGCGCCCGCCCCCGCCGGTGCCGGTGCCGGTGCCGGCGTCGCCGCCCCGCGGGGTCCCCGCCATCCCGGTCTCGCAGCAGATCGGCGGCGCCGCCGCGCCATCGCCGGGATCTGCGCCGGTCGCCGTCCCGGGTCAGCCTGCGCCCGCGGGCGCCGGGCCGTCGGACCTGCTGCGCGCGCTCGCCGGCTTGCCGCGCGACCCGAACATGCACACCTCGGCGGGCACCTTGCTCGGCGTCTCGGCGCCGACGCCGGCGTCGACCACCGCCGCGCTCGCCGCGATCCGGGCCCACGCAGGCGCCGTCCCCCCCGGACCGAACACGACCGTGAGGGATCTCGCGTCGCCGTTCGCGGTCGCGGCCCACGCCCCCGCCCCGGTCCCCGCCAGCCCATCCGCGGTCACCGCGCCGGACGCCGCGAAGCTGCCGCCGATCCAGGCGTCGCCGCCCCAGGGCGCACCGTGGCCGCCGGTGAACCCGCCGCCGGCACAGGTCGAGCCGAGGCCGCGCCTCGCGTCGCAGCCGGTGCCGAACACCCCGACCGAGTTTCCCACCCAGCACTCCGGCCCGTCCCGGGCGCCGTTCGCCGCGCCGGGGTTCGCGCACAACCCGGCCGCGTTCGCCGGCACGACCGCGCCGACGACCGAATATCGCCGGCCGGAGAAGCGCGCATCGCGGTTCACGCCGCGCCTGATCACGGTGATGGTCCTCGCCGCCGCGATCGGCGCGGTCGCCGCATGGCTGGCGATGCGAGGCGACCATCGCCCGCCGCCGTCGCCGGGCGTGCACGTCGATCCCGGCGCCGTGCTCTCCGATGCCGGCGCTCCTGCGACGGCCCCGGCGATCGAGGCCGATGCCGCGGCGGCACCGTCGCCGTCACCGCCGCCCGCGGTCCCGGCCGCCGAGCCGGCGCCTCCGGGGCCAGCAGCCGGCGCGATCGATCCGCCCGCGGCCCCCGAGCCGACGCGCGCGGGCGACGACGCGGTCAAGGTGACGAAGTAGCGCCGGATCCGGAGCTCGAGCCGGAACTCGAGCCCGCCCCCGAGCCCGTGCGCGAGCGCCGCTGATAGACCTGGACCATGCACTTCGACAGCCGGTCGGTCGCTGCCCGGGCTTGCTCGTCCTGCGCCACGTTCACCTTCGGCGCCGCGTCGTTGCTCGCCAGCTCCTGCGCCCACCGGCTCATCTCGTCGACGACCTGCTCGGCACAGTCGCGGTCCGGGCACTTGCACATGTCATCGGCCAGCTGCTGCAGCTTCGCGATCGCCGCCGCGCCTCCCGTCAACGCGACATCGACAGCCGCGTCCGCAGGAACCGCAGCCGCCGCGCGGTTCGACACCGGCGGCGCCGCCGGCTGACCGGCACCGCACGCGGCCAGCGCGAGCAACCACACCGCGGCTTTCATCGCCGCGAGCATCCCACGGAACGCCGCCCCGCGCAGACGCCGCCGGCACCCGGCCGCGGAGTCCACGGCGCGCGGGCGCGTCACGGTCGAGATCGTCCGCTCTCGAACATCGCGGCGAGCGAGTCCGCGGACATCGCTGCTGACACCTGACACACGGAGGCTGTGTCGGTGTCGGAGCAGGTGGCGCCCGACCGCGTGATGGCTCGCGAGGTTGGTGCTCCAGCGAGGTGGCGCATGGCGTGCAACGCGAAGCCGCCGGAGGTCTCATGATGCGATGCAATGCTCGCCGTGCGGGGGCGCGGCAGCTCCGGCCCGGAAGCTGGCTCGGTGCCGCGCTGGTCGTGGCCGGCTGCTTGAAGCCATCACCGCCGGCCACGCTGCCGACCTACAACCTGGTGTACGGAGTGTCGTCCCACAACTCGTACTGGATGAACCGCTCGGACCAGCAGGACTGGTTCTCGAGCGGCGTGCAGGAGACGCTGTCGGATCAGCTGCTGCACGATCACGTGCGCGCGATCGAGCTCGACCTGCACTCGAACGGCGCGCCCGAGCAAGATTGGCTCGTGTATCACACGTCGCGCGCCGAGGACTCGGTGTGTCGCACGCTGTCCGATTGCCTCGAGGCCCTGCGCAAGGTGCAGTACGCGCTGCCCGAGCACGATGTCATCAACGTGGTGCTCGAGCTGAAGAACGTGGATCCACTCACCGATCAGAACTACTGCCACGGCCACTCGATCCGGCTGTGCAACGGTCCGTCCGATCTGGTGACGGATCGCCAGTTCACGGGGGGCGGCCACACCGTCCAGGCGCTCGACGAACTCCTGCGCGCCCACCTCGGCGCCGCGCTGTACACGCCGGGGGACTTCCTCGCGCGCTGCCCCGGGATGACGATGGTGGCGTGCGCCGCGAAGGTCGGCTGGCCCACGGTCGACCAGCTGCGCGGCAAGTTCATCGTCAACATCAAAGGCGACTGGAGCAGCGCGGTGACCGACTGGGTGCAGTACGCGACCACCGATATCCAGCACCGCGTGGCGTTCCCCGTGGCGTGCATCGACAGCATCCGGCAGACCCCGACGCCGAATCCGCAGGATCAGTTCTTCGAGACCGTGACCGGCGACGGCAAGGTCTTCCGCTGGTTCTCGTACACCCCGACGCTGCTGGTCCGGGTGTTCAACAGCGACTGGGCGATCCCGCGCGGGGCGATCCCGGGCGCGCAGCTCCACGCCGCGCTGGACGCGTCGGTGTTCTGGCAAGTCGAGGACCCCGACGGCGCCCCCATGGCCGTCGCCGAGTTCCTGCAGAACAAGGGTGTGGTGCAGGGCAAGGACTCGTACGACTATCACCCGGGTTGCGATGGGCAGAGCGGGAACTGTCAGGAGGGCCGGCTCGCCACCGGCATTCAGTTCCTCCACACCGACTACCCGTGGCACGTGGTGAACGACGGCGGCCCCGGCATCCCGACCGATCCGTCGCAGCGCCTCAAGACCGCGAGCTGGGCCGCCGGGCAGCCGCAACCCACGGCGGCGATCCACGAGCCGGGCGCGCGGCTGTACTTCCACGTGCCGTGGCCTGCGGAGGCGGTCTATGCCTTTCAGGACCAGATCGCCTATAACGGGCCATCGGTGTTCCGCTACGCCGAGGTCCCGGCGAGCTCGCAGCGCTGGTGGGAGACCACGGTGTCGACCACGCGCAACGGCGCGACGTGGCGCACCGATCCCGGGGCGCCCTCGCTCAAGGACAACTACGCGAGCGACTACCTGCTGCCGTGTCCGTACCCGTCGGGCGAGAAGCTCGTGGGCCCGTCCGTCCTCGACCTCGATCCCAGCGATCCGCAGAACTGCAGCGACTTTCCGCGCGTCGCCCAGGCCAACGGCCAGGGCTGCATCCAGGTCGCGTCCGCGTCCGGGAACAACTGGATCGCGGTGTGCCGGCAGAAGAACAGCGGCGGCGGCGCGAACGGCGGTGGCGCGAGCTTCTTCCAGGAGGCGGTGCGGATCTTCGTGTTCGAGGTTCGCGACGGCGCGGTGGTCGACCGGCCCATCGATCCGAGCGGCGGCGCGCCGCAGTTCTTCTCGGCGAGCCGGTACTCCACGTGTGCCGTCGCCAACATGCCGCACTCGGAAGACACCTACGCTCATCCGCAGTGCGTGGGTGACCTGATCGCGGTCTCGGTCGACAACCGCGGCGCCGGTGGCTCGACGGTGACGTTGTACTCGGCGGGGCGCATGCTCGCGGTGCCGAGCGCCCGGCCCGACTGGCAGGTGCTGTCGACGTTCACGTTCTCCGAGCCGATGACCCAGCAGGGGCTGAGCGCGACCCAGGACGTCCTGTTCACCGGCACCCGGACCACGAACGCGCTGACCTGGGACGGCGCGATGCGCGAGGTCCGGCTGGCGGATCTGCCGCGCGACACCACACCCAGCGTGAACTGGCTCGATGGCTGGGCGCGCGGCGGTAGCTGGCGCGGCCTGGTCGCCGACGTCACCGGCGACAACAAGGCCGATCTCGTGGTGTGGTCACCGGGCAGCGATCCGGCGACGAGCCCCAGCACCTGGCAGGTCGCGACCAGCGACGGGACGCGGTTCAACCCGGTGGGCGGCGAGTGGGCGCGCGGCTGGGCGACCGGGACGTACTGGCAGCCGTTCGTCGCCGACGTCACCGGCGACGGCAAGGCCGACCTGATCGTGTGGAAGCCAGGCAGCGATCCTGCGCGCGATCCGAGCAGCTGGCAGGTCGCGACCAGCGACGGGACGCGGTTCAACCCGGCGGGTGAGTGGGCGCGCGGCTGGGCGACGGGGACGTACTGGCGCCCGTTCGTCGCCGACGTCAACGGCGATGGCCGGGCTGACCTGATCGTGTGGAACCCCGGCAGCGATCCGGCGCGCGATCCGAGCAACTGGCAGGTCGCGCTGAGCGACGGGACGCGGTTCAACCCCGTCGGCGGCGAGTGGGCGCACGGCTGGGCGACCGGCGCGTACTGGCAGGGCTTCGTCGCCGACGTCGACGGCGATCGCAGGGCCGACCTGGTGGTGTGGAGCCCCGGCAGCGATCCGGCCACCAACCCGAGCAGCTGGCAGGTCGCGCTGAGCGACGGGACGCGGTTCAACCCGGTGGGCGGCGAATGGGCG
>Ga0307515_10003998_pt1 | contig 30772 bp, 27 predicted proteins | sample 17_EM_MG_FD_194513 | JGI IMG/M metagenome (GOLD analysis project Ga0307515, IMG submission 194513) | Populus trichocarpa ectomycorrhiza microbial communities from riparian zone in the Pacific Northwest, United States - 17_EM | ecosystem: Host-associated > Plants > Roots > Unclassified | place...
GTTTATATTTCATAAAAAAAAATTATTATTTTATTCAATTTAATAATTGAATTGATAGCAATATTTCATGACAAAGATATTCTATACTAGACCCATCAAATAATAAAAGGTCAATTTGTCTTGAGAGATTAATTTTAATTAATCCTTGTAGTTAACAAGCTTAATTAACTTACTTAGTATATAAACCTAGAAACTATATATTTAATCTCTCCTAATTCAATTCTCACGTTTATTATTTTTTTTATAATTATTATATAAAAATAGTGGTATATTTGTACATATTTTAATATTGACGAAATACTATTTTTTATTCTGAAAAAATATTAAATTAAGAATGGTCAATATTGTTGAGCAACTATATAATTATTTTTAATACTATATTTATAGGGACTATTCGATTAGTTCTAACAAAATACAGGGACTTATAACCAACTCTTATGTTCATAAACAAGCAGCTTGTGATACCAAAACTCATGACAGCAAACTCAAAACAAAAGCCAGTTAGTCCACAGTTTATTACATATATCTATCCCAGATTCAGACAACAACAAGAACAAGAACCCATTTCGAAGCAAACCCACGAAAAAAGCTTTCATTTTTAGCAGAAAGAAGCAACATTTTTCATATGTCCTCCTCAGCTGACTTCTATAATATACCCTCATCACCGAGTCAGTCTCCTCGGCCCGGACAAAAGAAAGGGAGGAGAAAGAGAGAGAGGGAGAAGGTTTTTTGGTATCAGAAGAAGGGAGCCAAAGGAATTGTGGGTTTGATTTTTTTGGTGGGTTTGTTTTTTATTTTCAATGGGTTCATGGTTTTAAGGCTTCAACTTGATGATGAAATCAGCGGCAACAAAGATGTGTCTGTTCGGAATTCTTCTTCAATTTCAGTTTCGATAAAGGTATATTTTTCTTTGAAACTTAGCTGTGGTTAATAATTTGTGGATTTGGAGAAGGAATGGAGTGACTTTATGGATACACGGTTTGGTAATTTAATAAAGATACATGATTTATGTAATCTGTGATTAATTAGGAAGATTGCAGCATAAAAACTTCCTGTTTTGATTCTTTATATTAATTTGGAGAAGTTAAAAAGTTGTTTAAATTACTGTATTTCATCTTTGATAATATATAAAAGATGCATGGTTTATGTAATTTGTGATTCATTTGGAGAATCTGATCTTGAGTCGAGCAGGCCAGATCATGAGTGAATAGAAAATGATAAAAAAACATTCCCATTATAATTTTTTATATGTTTAACTGGATTGAATGCAGGGAGAATTGAAAACGATTGGTAAAGGAAAAAGGCTGCGAAAGGGTACTTATGATAGGATGTTGGCTTTGGCTGCTCATTCCCTTGCTGAGGTATTTGAATTGCCAAGTTTTTATCTTGTTATATGGGTATAGTTTGTTTTGGTTTGTGAGCTATTTGGATTCAATCTCTACTGATTTAATCTTTATGTAGCTGCAATTTTTTTCTTTTTGCGTTCTGTATTGTTTGATTTTTTTTCCCTCCATGTAACATGATAACAGAATAAACGTGAGCCGAAAGATTTGTGGCAGGAGCTGTTTGTTCCTGCTTCTGCTTGGAGACCTTGTGCTGATCATCGTAATTGGAATCACAGTGGTAACTCACTCTTTCTGTGTTGTGCGTGTGGACATTTGACTTGATGTCTGCATTCGCATGTGTTTCTGCCTGTGTCTCATGTGGAAATATGTCTTGGATATCTTAATTTGAGTAAACACGTGTTATAGTGGTGCAAAACTGGTTCTAACTTGGTATTTCTCGGTGGTGCTTTGTAGAGGGAAACAATGGTTACATTTTGGTCACTGCGAATGGTGGGATGAACCAGCAAAGAGTAGCTGTAAGCAATGCTTTGACTAATTGCAGCTTTCATATTACTCCTTTGTGACCCAGTTTCATAGTTTGTGTGCAACTGTCTTTGCTTCTGAAGGGATATATTTTGTATTTTCAACTGATTCAACTTTGTTCTATTTTAAAAACAGGTTTGCAATGCTGTTGTTATTGCACGGTTGTTGAATTCAACTCTTGTTATTCCTAGATTTATGTACAGCAGCGTCTGGAGAGATGTGAGGTAATATTTTTTCTCTTTGTTTTCTCTCATTTTTTCCCTTTAGAGAAAGTGTACATTTTGATTGTTGGATAAAACATAATTGCTTGTGATAGTTGTTGGTTGCCTAGTGGTGTGGCTTGAAATTGGTATATCTATCTTGAAGGAAAGTGCGTGCATCTTTTAATAATTAGATTGGAGAAATAATCTTGTGGATGTCTTGATTTTAAGGTGATTGCTGCTTGTGATATTTACTGCTATTGTGTACCCATAATGAGTTAGTTAACTTCTTCTCCCATAAGTGCCAGAAGTGCAATGCTTCATCACTGCAAATCAAAGCAATTTATTTGAGTCATTCTTACTCTTACATGTGATTTGGATCATTCTTATTCTTACATGTGATTTGGATGGAAAAGTGACGATCAATTCTTTATTTCATAGTCAATTCAGTGACATCTATCAGGAGGAGCATTTTATTAATTACCTCACTCCTGATATTCGGATAGTGAAGGAACTGCCTAAAGAGCTGCAGTCGCTAGATTTGGAGGCAATTGGTAGTGTTGTGAGTTTCTTATCCATAATAATTCTGAGTGCACTCATACCTGATTTGTTCTTATCTTGCGTGATTTGTTGTTAGTAATGATATTACAATATCATGCAGGTGACAGATGCAGATATTGGGAAAGAATCAAAGCCAAGTTTTTATTTGAAAAACATTCTCCCTATATTACTAAAAAATAGAGTTGTCCATTTTGTTGGATTTGGGAATCGCTTGGCATTTGATCCAATACCATTTCAGTTACAGGTAAATCTCTTTCCTTTTGTACTCTAGTTTGCTGCATATGATGGTATAAGATTGTCATCCTTATTTCATTTCCTTCCTGCTTTGCTCATCCTAATGTCGGGGACTTCATCTAGACACTTCGGTGCAGATGTAATTTTCATGCGCTGCAATTTTCTCCCAAGATACAAGAAACTGGTGCCTTGCTCATCCAAAGGTTGCGTAAAAATGCTGCCCATTCAGGGCCACTGGATCATTATCTTATCGGTCCTTATGCAGAAAAAAATCTGCAAGAGAAAGTGGGTCATGCTGTCAAAGCTTCAAGATATCTAGCTCTACATCTGAGGTTCGAAATTGACATGGTAGCACACTCTTTGTGTGAATACGGTGGAGGAGAAGAAGAGAGGAAAGAGTTGGAAGCGTATCGTGAGATTCATTTCCCTGCTCTGACACTTCTTAAGAAGACAAATAAGTACGCAACTATACATTTTTTCTATATGTGCATTATCCCCTGTATGTAGGCATGCATTGTAGCGTGCTGGTCAACAGGTGCCCTAAGTTATACCTATCTTATATAAGGCAATAGTCGTAGTGCCTTTGTTTCCCTATCTTTCAATTTTTTTTTCTGGTCTTTATATATGTAGACAGATAGGTGTAAAAATATTGTTTTTGAAGCCCACCTTTCAAAAAAGTATGCCCCATGTGTGCCACGCATGCTTAATGCCACAACATATCTGATGCAGGGCAGCTTAGGGGGATATTTTCAAGGGGATGTGAACAGTAATGTGAATAGATATTTGAGGGTTTGAATTGGTCTTTTGGTGGCTATTGGATATAGGATTGATTGGGTATGAATGTGTGTGGGTGTTTTGGAGTTCGATTGAGGTTGTTTGATGGTTAGGATAAAGATCTTTGTTTAAAGGAATTGCGATGTATGTGAAAAAGCTAATGGAGCCACACCAGTAGAGTTTACACACCTAAAAGGAGGAAAGACCTAAGCATCACACCTGTGGTTCTAAGGAGTCACACCTACAAGAGATTGTGTGCAAAACATAGTTGCTGGAAGTTACATTCATAAACTGATTCTCTAAAATGAAGCATCGCCAGCATAGTTATTTGTGAACTCACACACTCCTAAAGCTTTACATAGTTGGATTACTAATTTGAGAGAATACTTTTTGGTTCCAATTGCCATTTTGTAGGTCTAAACCTAGTCATCATTCTCCTATTCCAAGGATAACTTATTTGAGAGAATACTTTTTCCTTGAAACATGTGTAGCAGAGAGATATCCTTCTGATTTTTTTGATTTATTTTTTTTATTATTGAAGGGATAGCATACATGCTACAATTGCCTTGGCTTATTTCCTGGGTACGTTGTTTGATTTATGGCAGGCTACCTTCTCCTGCAATGCTGAGGGAAGAAGGCTTATGTCCCTTAACTCCTGAGGAAGCAGTACTTATGCTTGCAGCTCTAGGGTTCAGTAGGAAGACACATATATTCATAGCAGGTGCAAATATATATGGAGGGAGATCAAGATTAACTGCTTTAACCAGCTTGTATCCTAATTTAGTTACTAAAGAGAAACTGCTTTCAGCAACTGAACTCGAACCATTCATGAATTTTTCATCTCAGGTAATAAAGTGACATTTTTCACCACTTTTTATTGTGTAATTTTGTGGTTGTCATCTATTTAATTTGATATAGTGCATTAGGTGGAGCCATGTAGTGTAAATAGGAGGATGTCTGAATCCTCAAGTTAGCTCTTTATTAATATATGGTATCTTGGTGATTGAAGTGAACATGGGACGAAGACCAGTACTTTGGATGATCCTTCTGTTGTAGCTTGCATCATGCTGAACCTGAACTTGTATCTCATGCTAAACATCTTAGGCAGCTGTTATTGTGTGGATTTGGGTTGAGAGCAACACATTTCATTCCTCATAGGGTAGGTCTAAGAGGACCTTTTTCAAAGCATTCCTAACCCAGTGTGGTTTTGGTGGATCTATGACTAAGGAATGCCTTTTTTGCATTCTACTACCGTATTGCAGCCTTTCCTTTTCAGTTCGCCATCAATTTTTTTTTGGAGTGGGGCTTCACCATTATCACTGCACCATGAAATGATACATGAACCCTGCTGTCCTTGTCAGATTTTGTTTTTTTACATCATTTAACTGTTTTTCCTTTTTAATCAGTCTTGATGCATGATGAGCTTATTTCTTGTGCAGCTTGCAGCGCTGGACTTCATAGCCTGCACCGCGTCTGATGCATTTGCCATGACGGACTCTGGGAGTCAGTTGTCATCTTTGGTTTCTGGTTTTCGAATATACTATGGTGGAGGGAAGATGCCAACAATACGACCAAACAAGCGGAGACTTGCTGACATTTTCAGGAAGAACAACAGTATTGAATGGAAGATATTTGAGCAGAGAGTTAGAAAGGCAGTTAGACAAACTAAACATGTGCTGCAAAGGCCAAAGGCTAGGAGTGTTTACAGATATCCACGGTGTAAAGAGTGTATGTGCCTAACAGAATAATGTGTTCCTTATCTGACATTTGATGCCATTGTAGCTTCCATTTTTTTATTAATCTGATGTATTTCATTCTTTCTCATTTCTGTAAGTGAAAGATAGACAAATTGGGGAAACGCCCAAAATACAAATAGAGTAACATACACGAGACTATCTTAATAGAAATATTGCATTCTTTCCCTTTCTTTTAGCTTAGCCCTGTCTTTTCTAGCATGGCTCACTCTCTAGTGAATATATTGCTTTTGATGCTCCTAAAATGCCTTTGGCTTTTCTACTTTTTCAGGCAGTGAACTGTATCCTTGGTACCTAACAGGACATTGTCAAAATTTAGTATTTGTTTATAAATACAAAATACCCAATGGTATTGTTTGTGAACAGGAGGGAGCAGCTGTTAGGTATTGGTTATGTCTGATTTCTTGTTGCTTTTGATTTGTGGATTACTCTAGAGTCTAGCCGCTGTAAAACAGAAATTTATGTTCCTCAAATATATTTTCTTAAACATTTCCAACCCATGTCTATGATGTTGAAATAGGCAAAACAGATAATGGTAGTCTGACAATATGATTTAAACTTCCTGTCAGAACAATTTCACCAAAGCTAAACTCACCCCCTGCTTGGATCACTCGAAACTGTATCTCAATATCTTGTATTTCTTGTGGAGCTATTCTAAACCAAGTTGGAGACAAGTTTACCATGGTCCCATTAGGCGATATGACTGAGCATGTGTATGTCTCTGGTCTGCTGCCTCCATTCTTCAGACTCCGCTTGACTGTTAGAGAGTTTCTTAGTGTAGATATCGTCACTGAAGGTAGGTTCAGGTTGGCCGGATGGCTAAGCGATCGGTTGCACCTCTCTCCAGTTGCAGCATTGATCACAGACCAATCAATACCAGGCAATGAGCACAAAAAGTTTATGTGGTCTTCAAATTCTGCTTCATATTACACATCAGTTCAACTTCAGACGAATACTAAAAAAGTAAAAACCTTAGAGAGGTTAAATGTTACCTGCGGGTAAGACAAGGCCTGGATCAATAGCACGAGCAGGATTCACAAGTCCAGCGCCACTATCGAAATGAGTGGACGGATAGTAGCTATTAAGATAAGATCCTTCTGCTAGTATGACTTCTCCATAATTGTCATACTTGGTAGCAGTAGTGGAGATGGCAGATGCAATCATAGATGGAGTCCACGAAGGATTATATTGCTTGATAAGGGCTGCTATTCCCACTGTATGAGGTGTTGCCATACTTGTACCAGACAGTAGTGCGAAATGGTATCCTAAATAATTAGCAAGGTCGCCTTACAAGATACTCTCATCAATCTAATGATAATAGCTTTATAATACTGACTTGCTTACCAGTTAGTATGGGTTCTAAGGCACTGAGGGGGCTCCAAGCTGCCCATATTTGGTGTCCTGGGGCAAGAATGTCTGGCTTAAGTACATCGGCAGGATTCCTGTTAATGTCAACAAAATCTGGCCCCCTGGAAGAGAATCTGCTGACAATAGGTGCTTGCCCCACAAAAGAAGCAACTCTACCCTCTCTTATAGCTGCTCTTGCACAGTATTGAATCACAAATCCTCTCTCATCCCTCTGGATATTTTGCTCGTAGTACTGAGATATTATCTGCATATAGAGACTGCATTATATTTCTCACAAGACAAAGTATTCATGGTGCTTAATGTTTTCTGATGCAGCATTTAATACCTGTGCATCAGCAACTTTTGGAATTATAATGCCTGAAACAGCAAAAGGAATAGGTTCTGCAATGAAATCACCGTAGGCCGGGTTTGCAACAAAAGCAAAACCCATAAATCCCAGAGTTCTTGCTGTGTCAATAATGGCATTGATGTTTGATGTCCCATTATAGAAGCCGGCTGAGAAGACACAGATAACTATTCGTCCTCGCACAATAATAGGGTCCAATGCTTCTGGAAATTGACATTCTTCAACAAATGCTGGAGTCCTTGGGAATGCCCCATTTACCCTAACTGCATCTTTAGCCAGCACCAACTTACACAGAAACTCCCCGTCTCCAAAAGAAGGACCTGGAAAAGATTATGCAATGCATAAGTACAACAACGAGGACGGCGACAACCAAGCCTCAACCTTTTAAACTAGTTGGGGTTCGCTAAATGGATCCTTTTTCTCCGTTCTGCAAGAACATACATTGGTATTGTGCCAATTATACTACATCGGATACCTCATACCTGATAAACCTACGCCTCCAACCTTTAGCCCATTTCCAAGAAGAAGAGAACCGGGGTAACTTCTGTCTGTGCTGCAAGCAGCTACACCTACAGCCCATGGGCTGTAAGATACAACAGTTGAAAAGTCTGGCCCGTGGTTACCTGCAGCTTGAGCAACGAAAACTCCAGCTCGTCGAGCAAATAACATGAAAACATCAAACACACTTAAGAATGTAATGGTATCTTCTGGTGGTTCATCTGGTCCAACTGAGAGTGTTAATATGTCCACTCCATCCATTGTTGCCTGTGCCACAGATTCAGCACATGAGATTAATAAGATCCAATCAACAATATAAATGCTGTAGATATTTTGCGTTACAGACTAGTAAACCTCAAGACTTACTTGATCTATTGCTGCAACCACATCTGTTATAGTTCCCACTGTTGGATACACAGCCTTATAAACAGCAATTCTGAGGCCAATATATGTTAAAAGGTCATCTACTTCTCATCAAACTGTTGCCTAAACGCCATGCAAGTAAATTAATTAAGGCTACTGTATAAAACAAATTAAGAGCATACCGAGCACGAGGAGCCATCCCACTAGCTCGCCCATAATAGAAGCCATCCACAATCACTGGGACCCCAGCATTTCCAGCAGCAATTGATGCCACATGACTAAACATAGTATATTCATTTGTATCAATGACATCTTCAGCAGATGGCTATTTGATTATATTCAAGAGCATTTTACATAGTGATCATTGCAGTACGTACCTGCCATGCCCAGCAGCATCAAAGGGAGAGAGGAAGTCCACTGAAGTGTTGAGAGTAGCAATTGCTTGAGCCCCAGCTGAGAAGTACCTAGCTGACACTATCTTACCATTGCAAGAACTAGATGGAAATCTAGGCCCCGTTTCGCAAGCACCCGAAAAATGAGAAATATTTGATGTGAAAGGATTCAAGGGATCATAAGTAAAACTTGGATGTTCTGGGGTGATTCCTGTGTCAACAAAACCAATAACAATCCCTTCACCTCCATTTTTGTCTCCTCCTTCCTTTGCCCATACTTCTTGAGGTAACCCTAGGAATTGAGGAGTGTATGTTGTCATCAATTTGGCTCCTCTATCTTTCTCCACCAGCTTCACTCCAGGAGCAACTTTCAATTTGTTTGCCTGGAATTTTCAACCAACAAAACTTGCATTTACTTTTACCGTCAACTTTGAGAAAATATATATAGAGAAAGAGAAGGCTAAGAAACTAGGAAAGAAACCTGAGAAGGGGTTGTATGAACAGAAAAGCCATTAACAATGTGTTTGAAGCTGTAGAGCTTGTTGTAGCTTCCAGTTTTTAGATTGCTTTGCAGAAGTTGGTCATGAGAATCCACCAAGTGCTTTGCATGAGCCTTGGAAACTTCACTATCCATACAAAAATATATATCCTGATCAGTACCAATAGAAGAAAATGAATTCAACCCTAAAAATCTACATCCTCTCCCTTGCCCTAGAAGTCTAGGACAAATTTGTAAGATGTTCAAGACAGGAAAACAACAGTAGTAATACCTGTCAAGTGCAAGTACTTTTCGTCCTTCATGAGATAAATGGCTTCCATGAAATGCCACTGGCTCTTCTTCCATTAAGACCAAGTACACTGATCTTTCTTCTGCACAACAAGTACCAACAATAACAAAGACAAGGACAGTAATCAGAAGTGCATAATAACTCGAAGAAGCCGATGTATCAACCTTGTTTGCCATGATCATTTTCAGTGAAGGAAACATGAGCTCAGGCACCAGGATGTTGAGAAAAATAAGCTGCCATATACACAGCATGCAAAAACGTAAAGCAATAATTCTAAGACACATTGTCCATGTGAATAAAGCAGTAACGGTTTAGCTGATATGGAAAGGAAGCCCTGGAAAGGAAGCCCTGCTTTGGACTTAAACCGTTACTATTCCCTTAGATTATTACCTTGTATAGAATGCAAAGATGGTGGAGAATATCGAGGAAAGGCTTTTAGAGGTACTTCTTGGGCATGCATGCTGCCATGCGTATCAAAAAAACTACTAGAGACCTGGTTTATGTAGACAAGAAGCATGTTGCTAGGACTTACCGATAATATTTACTACCAATATGTTGATTTTGGGAGGTTCTCTATTCTTTATTGATTAAATTCGACTCCTTTTTTTAATCTAGGAGGGATTTTGATAGATTAAATTTTGATGAAATTGAAACAAATATGGTAATGAAATGACCTTCACAGTCGGATTGACTGGCAACTTCTAGGCCTCCTGTCAAAATAAGAATTTATTACAAACATGTAGGGAGGACGAAATAAGGTTGTAAAATACAACCCAACTTGACGAAATGATCCGAAAAACACGGGCTAAGAACATAATTTGAATTTCTAGTTAAGCTAGATAAAATATTGATATGAAAAAACCAGTTTGATCTAACTAAATTTTTAGTGATCTGTTTAATATTGCCTAATAAAAAATAATATAATTAAAAGATTTAATAAAAACGATTAACCCATGAGTTAATCTAATAATGTAATGATTTAGACTCTTTTTAAGTCGATTATAATCCTCTCGACAAATATGAACGGGATAACTCCAGAGGGTTTTCAAGACTGTAATGGGTTGCACACTTGCACTCCATCCTCGAGCACTGGGTACAAATATAGTACTCTTAGCCACGGTTTTGAAAGGCGGATGTCATGATTGCAAACTTCATAGATTGCCAAGTAACGCTCGCATTATCACCCAATCCAATAACACGCAGTAAGAAGCGATGCCCTAGGGCCTCATGATTTATACTCTATTGTTTTTAGCCCTGTGCATGTAGTTAAGCACTGAGGTGGTAGAATAATGTTGTAGACTTGACAATTTAATCTTGCCAAATGAATAGCATAAAGAAATAACCAAAAAGACAGCTAGGCCCACCGGCAGTCAGGCTCCAAGATCTTGAGGTCAGCTTTCGAAAATGAAAATTGTGTAGGAAAGAAGACCCAAGCTGGGACCACTTTTCTTCGTCTAAGCCCACATGATTTTTAACAGTGTAAAAACGAAAATCAAGGAGGCGTTCCTGCTTCAAACTAAGGTCCTCATTTCAGTTTGTGGCCATCAGTTCAGACTTGGGCACTGCATCACAAGTCTATAGTGAGTTGTTGTGAAAACTCTGTGCGTGTGGAACATAGACCATAAATGAGCAACTACAACATAAGTTAAGCTGGTTGCTATCAAACTGGCAAGTGAACCATCAGCATAAATGGGGTTTCTGTCTTGGCTTCGAAAAAGGGAAAACCAGAAACTAAGAATGTCTACTCCATGCAATAGGTTTGATGTCAGAAAACATCCAAAATGAAACCTTTTTCAGGATAGATTCATAATAAATTAATTATGTCCTGAACCTAGCATAGCTTACATATTCCACATGACAAAACACAAGAAATTGCTGACAGCCCAGTTTGAGCAATGCACACCATGGTCTTTTGCACTATACATCTCAAACACTGACAATCTACAAGTTAAACCTGCAAGAAGATTTAGGTCTCCCTGTGCATTTCACTGACCTAACTGCACTCATCATCTCTTCCGGCGCTTGTTCTCTACCTGTAAAGTTCAGAGACTTCAACAATCATTCATTTCAGAGAACAATAAAGAGGGAAAACATGTCATCATTTATGAAGATTGGGCTATGTATGTGATCAATGTTTTTCCCTAACCAACATCCAAACTTTGCAAGAACAATATTAGTGAGTGTCTTCATGTAATATATCCAAATTCCAATACCCTGATATTTTTCCCTAACCAATATCATCCAAACTTTGCAAGAACAGTATTGGTGTCTCTACACAATATTTCCAAATTCCAATACCCTAATGCAACATTTTGGATGAAGACAGAAAGCCACCCATCCATTGTGGATTGGAATCCCTTGGCGTAGACAAATAACTTAATTCCAATAAATGATGATGAAATAAAATAGTTGTAAGATCGCGGCAAGAAGCTAGAAGTGACTGTAAACAAAATCGCACCATGAAGGTTGTATATGGATTACATATAGAAAACCATATGTGAAAAACAAGATCTGGCTCAATGTTTCTGACATGCCTTGAAGACAACATGAAGTTGATAGTAGCCTTCCATGTAGAAACATGCAGGTACACTCTCCAACTGACTATAACATCATATCCCGACCGTCCTTTTTTTTTTTTGAAATTATATCCCAATCTCAAAACATCCTAAATATGTTATAATGGGAATAATGAGCATTCATAGTTGCAGTGAATACCTTGCCTTAATTTCAACAAAATCAAACTCTGCCACAGAAAAGAACTTGTTTTCAAACAGGAATATTAGAGTCTAGAAAAGAACCAATAAGTGGCAGTATTAAGCACACAAGGGACAAAATGGGTAAATATATCACTGTGGATTTTGATATAATGACAGACCAAACTTCTAATTATACTCTGTAACCATGGAGCCAAATTTAGATTGACAGTTCAGGATGTCTTGTACATTGCAGGATTGGAAAGAGAAATGAACATAAAATCTATATCAAACAACTTCTAACATTTGCACCACCCAAGCATAGCTCACTATATCACAACAATTCAGATGAAGATGCAACTATTGGACCCAGATCCATCTCATCCAAGCAAATCAATACAATAACTCAAATTTTCAAATGGTAATGTGTGCATCAAAGTTACAATCTTCTGAGCATTATAAACCAACCTACACTTCAAATTCCATACGAAGATAGGGATCAGGCAAGTGTAGAAGTGAAAATTGTATTGCCAGTGTAGCACAACCCATGAAACTATATAAGAGAAAGATATTTCTAACACAAAGTAATAGAAACATAAATGCTTGATTAATCACAGTCCATAACAAATAAGATATAGATTAATAAATGAACATGAGCACGAAGCCAAACTGCTATGTGAAATACATGGATCATGCTTACTACAGGTAAAAAATTCTTTTCGTTTCAAGATCAGCAAGCTATTGCGGCCAAAATGCAGCCCCAACCCATGTATTCAATTTCATACATGAAAGCAGTAGTGCATCCTACAAATATATTCTTTGGTACCAGCTAAATGTTCAGTACATTTTACCCAAAAGGATGGTTGATGCCACAATGGTAATGGAGACTCATGTATCACTACTTATCTACTTATCCACACCATACGCCCATCATTAGAGTTATCAAAACACTAATATCAACAACCTACTCCACACAATATTAGTAACAAATCCTGTTAACTTCTTAAATCTCAACCCAAAAATCATCGCAGAAAACAAGCTCACAGCATGTCATGCACAGTAAATGGGGTATATTAAGGCCACAAAAATGAATCTCCAGAAAAAAGGAAACAGGATAGAGAAAAGTCTCGCCTTGACTTCAGCTAATGATGATGCTGAAAATCCATTCTGTGATCTTTTCACATCATCATCAGATGCACACTCAGAACACATGAAGTGATCCAATTTCTTTGCCTCTTCAATTGTCATGTCAACACAAGCAGGATGATACCTACAAAGAACATGAGTAGCATAACTATTAAAGCAGACTAAAACCTTTTTTAAGGCTATCACACATGAGCATATAGACGAAATTCCCTTACTATTCACGATACCTCCAAAATGTAATAGAAACATAACTATTCACAATGCCTCCAAAAAGTAATAGAAGCATAACTATAAAAGCATACTATCCCCTGCCATTCAAACTACATCCAAAAGGCCTGAATTTGGGAGTATAGCAAAGGAATTTACATTCTCTGTGGGTTAGTAAGCACTAGAAATGCACGACAAAGAACGTTTTGCGTCTTCTACGTGCAAGTAGATATAACACATGGGTGAGTCAATTTAATACCATTAGAACTATGATGTTTGAGATGTATTTGAGAGCATAAAAGCCCATAGAAATGGTAACAATCTTACATGGGGAAAAGGAAAAACCAGAAAAATCACATCTTGTTAACTGCCATCGACTTAAAGCAATAGACAAAATAGTGTTGAACAGCAGAGCAAAAATATATGGCCCCAGAATGGTGCCGATATCATTTGTAAAATTTAACTAGAATAACTGCCCACTAAAGTCCAGATTTATGATCTAAATGGAAAAGGTGGGCATAGGGAGGATAACACTTGATGAGATCAAGCTATCAGCTCAAATAGCAGTCAATTGTCCCACATCAAGCAACTTGTTTTTGTATATTTGCACTTTGTTTCTTGATACGGAGAATTGCCTCTTTCTAATCCTTGTGCTCCTTTCTCTGTCCAGCATTGATAATTGAATGGCTGAGAACTTCACCAACAAAACTCTCTTATTTTTTTTAATTTACAAGCCTTCTCTTGGAAATGGGTTTAAGAGTGGTCGTCCTTAGCTCCTTTGCCTTAGGACACAAAATTTCACTTTTTATTTTTATTTTTCCCCATTTTCAACTTCATATAGAACACATTTCCCAAAAATTTTATTGTCACGGGACTACTTTGGAGAAAACTAACTGACTAAATAACCAAAAAGAGAAAAGGAGAATTAAGAAAAAATAAAAAAAACAACAGAAACAAGAAAGCTATATTACCAGTCCTTGCAACCCTCACATTGCACCATGAGATCATCTGGGTTATATGGCATCTCACATTTGCAATACCTTCAAAAATCAAAAAGCACTAGGACCTCAATCAAACAACAACACACTAACAAAAAATAAAACACATTCCAGCATACTCAAATCTAAACCATGTTGAAAGAAAAAACTCACACAGCAACACGGTCTGGTGTGAAACCTCCAGTAGCAGCCTTATACTCAAACCTACAATAATAATCCTCAGCTCCAACATTCTCGAGCTTTGTATAGTTCTTAAAAGAGTGAACTATACACTTCCCTTCAATGGTGTGAGCACTTTGTACATCATAATGATCTGATAAGAACAACTCTTTTGCTCCATGAAACTGCCTGCGCCCTCCCAAAGACTCTTCTGGCCTATAGTACCATCTCACTCTAACCTTCACATTGTTTCTGCTATCAGCCTCAATCGCCTCAATTTTTGCCACGTATGAAGGCCTACCAGTATCAGATGGTCTCATCAATACACAATCCCCCGCTACATAAACACAAGAAAACACGCAAAAAGATCAAAACTTTACAACAACCCATTATCAAATACACCAAAACGACAACAACCCATTATCAGAAACACCACAAAACAAACGAAAATCAGAACTTTACAACAACCCAGATAAATATAACTGCGAAAACGCATTTTGAGAATGTTATTACCTCTAACAACTTTGGTAGTGCCACGAATTGTGTAGGATTCAAGGTCCCTCTTGCCTGTTTTAGGCTTGGAGATGATGCCTCCTGGTCTGGTTTTAGCCATGGGACCTTAAGACTTCAAGTGTCTTCTCTTCTTGATACTGATGAAGAGGGATTTTGGTAGAAAGTGGAGTGGAGATTTTGGAGGGAGAGAAACCCTAGCTTCTTGACATTGAAGAGAGAGAGAAGACAACAGAAGAAGATGCTGTGACCCTTGACCTGTTACAGTGTCATTTTTTTTTTTTTAAGTGTGTGTGTGTCAGCTTAAATAACCACAAACTATGTAGTTTGGTTGTAATGATATGGATTTTCTTTTTCTTGTAAGAGTTTAAGCCTTTAAGGATTGGTTTTGTATTTGGTTAAGTTTTGTCATTGGGTTTTGGCTAATGGGGTGTTGCCATGTAACCCAATTTGTGTAAATATTGGATTGTCTTTTCTGAGTTTTGTCTTTATGTCCCATCCCATGTAAATGTAATCTAATGGTCATAAATGTGAGGCAGTTTTGTAATTTTACCTGACACTGAAATATATTTTTTGTTTTATCATTGAATAAAGTTATTAATGTCAGTCTAGCATTTTAAAATATTTTTTTATTTAAAAATATATTAAATAATTTTTTATTTTTAAATTTTTTTTTATAAATACATCAAAATAATCTAAAAATACTAAAAAATTCAAAATTTTAACAAAAAAAATTAGATAAGTTAATTTGAGTTAACCTAAGTAAATCTAAAATCATGTTCTTTTATTATTTTTATTTTTAAAAATTAAAATGATGTTATTTTAAAAATAAATCAAACCAAGTTTTGATTAAGTTGATTAAATCACACGAGCCGAATCAATTTATACCTAATTTAATTTAAAAATTAAGCTAAACCAAGTTTAATAATATTGCTTTATTTTGATATCATCTCAAAATCATATCATATCATTCAAGTTTGACCAAGTTAATCAAGTTTGATTGAATTAACTATTAAACCAAGTTTAATAACCCTGATTTACATACTTAATTATTCTAAGATTAAATTACAATCATATAAATTCAATTTAAAACCATTTAGATATAAATTAAATTAACTGAATAGTATAATTACATGTTCAATAGTAAAATTCAAATATTTTTCTAAGAAATAAATTGATTGAAATACTATTATTTTCTTTATAATTTTGACTTTTTAAATCAAAACTATTCAAAAGACTCAATCAAACCTAGTCTCTAATTAACAATTTTGTTACGGAATAGTCAGACCCATCTTGACTTGATGATAGAATTTTCAAAAGTTGCAAGGGCATCTTGTCCTGGCATGAGAAGCGACCCATAAGAGTGAACTTAGGCCATTGGAGGACATTGATCCTTACGTATTCTCAACATGTATGATATGTCCAAATCAAATGCCCACAATTTACGATGTGATGCTGACCTACCAACTCTTAAGCCTTGTGTTCTTGACCTGACAACGGTCATTATGTTGCCAAGCTCATAGCTTTAGCAACACGCATAATCCTGAGTGGGATTCCATGTGGCATTGAGTATCAATTCAACCTCAACAAATTTCACAGCATCAATGCCAAATTTCATCTTGAAATGCACATCTCAGAAATATTAATCATCGAATGGCTTGTCCTGAGGCACATTGAGTACATTAGGCTGTTTTTTCGGTGTTACAAAACTAAAAAATACAGACAAAGAAGAGACAGAAATATAAAACAAATAATTTTAAAGTGATTTTTTTGTATATTTACATGTTTTCTCGGCATTAACAAATTTCATCTCCGAGAAAATAAAATCTTCTATTCTGAGAAAATAAAATCGCAACGCTAATAACCTCTTCAATTACCGATGCACAATTTGCAAAGGCTAAGCCATGTTCAAAACAACAAAAAAAGCCATGCCTAGGTTTTAACTACCCCACCAAAATTCAACTGTAAAAATTCCTAGCTCGAAGACAAAACTAGCATGCATGGAATGAACATCTTGGCCACGTATTCGAATCTTATAACAAAAACAGCAAAGAAATGAATTATTTTGGTTGGCTGTTCTCCTGTGAAAGGTAAAAAAGGATTCCTCATGGAACAGAGCTTACAGTGCAAACTAAATCGCATGCGCTTCATCGTTTGATTGGAGTGTGCAAAAATCAAAGACGCAGAGACAGAGAGACATGCCTTTCCTTCTGCTGCACGAGCTGACAAAGCAATCTTCAACCCCAAACGCCTCACCTTCTTGTTTAATTCAATAGCATGACTTTGTGGTTTAGGACCATGCATAACAGCACCACCTCTAAACTGTGATCCAAACATTAATGTTAGGCCCACCTAACTAATCTTCAAGTTAAAGAAGCATTGACACTCAAATAAAACAAAGATCAACAAGGGTGAAAGAGGCTCTTTACCTGGGGCCAACACAGCGTTCCATACCTTGCTCGGCCAGTGCTCTTTTGTCTATATGGCTTTCTTCCAGTCCCACTAACCTCACTGATTGTTTTAGTTGAATGTGCTCCCTGTCGACAAATCAATTGATACCAGTATCAGAGGCATCCACTTTATAAAGAGGAAGGCTTAACGTGCAGGTAGCAGATTTTTTTTAAGAACATGAAAGTTGATCCAATTAGGAACAAAATACTTGTCACGGTCCATGACACATAGCAAGATAAGAACTAGCAAGTCATCAGACAGATTTTCATAAAAACAAACCCAACAGGTTTTATCAATGATATGATTAGGAAGAGAGTTCTACATTTGTCATAATCCATTAATTTCTTTGAAGATTTAAGCATGGTGGTTTGAGACTACCTATTGTTGTTTTGCAAGCTGCCATCACACGACACGGTGAATAATATCATTCCTGATAGGGAAATCAAAAACATCACCAGCCAAAACCATTAAGCCCTTGTCCTAGTTACGAAAATTTGCGCTGGAATTACAAGGTCCTGATAAAGTCCTGTATCACAACATCATGTCAATATAATATCCCTAATTGTAATTATTATTTTTTTAAAAAAAAAAAGATGAAGACAATTAAATTCAGAGCTATTAAAACTTATGCAGTGAATCAATAAGCCCCATAAGATAAATCTCATTCTCACAATTTTATATATTCAAGGAAAGAACATAACTAAAACTGTATTTAAATCACTCCCAAGAGTCAAAACTCATGATGCAGCGTCAACCAGTAAGAAAAGTGAACTTTTATTAGATTGTATTCACATGATATTGCATGTTCCATGGAAGAGATTAAACAATATCATGGAGGACACATAACATGCAAAAATAGGTGAATTGGAAGAAGGAAAAAAAATATTGCAAAAGAGTTAGAATCCCCTTCAGCATGTGATTTTTTTTCTTTTTCCTCTTCCTTATAAATTTGATGGGGAAGAAGTGGTAATCATTAATAAAAATCTGAAGTAAGATACAACAGTTTAAGAACTCAGGTCAAAACTATTCTACCTACCTTTTCCTTAGTTTTTTTTTCTCATTTAATCAGGAAACATCCAACTAAAAGATCAATCTAGAAAAATAGCTAGATAATTGTACAACTGGACCAACGACATCACCAGGTTTGATAATATTGTGTAACCACATCAAAAGAGTTGAAACCAGAACCATATAAGTTGTTGGTTCGAGAGTCTCTGTTCAGCAGCAAGTTAAAAAAATAAATGTTCCAATCCCAATCACCCTTTTATCATTTAATACCACAGGGAGGACTACATTGAACTAAATGTGGAGAAATGCAAAACAAGTGCACAACATATCACTGCATTGCCATACAAGTGAAATTTAAACTCTCTTCATAGTCCGTACCTATCTCACATTGTGGCGTTACCACATTCTTTGCAGATAATAAATCAGAAGGAAACAATCCATCAGTAGATTCAGGTTGGACGTCGAAACCCTTCCATAAGCAAGGGAAGACCCCCCCACCCTACATTAAAACATGCAATACCATCAGTTCATGAGTTTATCAGTCGATGCAAATCCAAAACGAGTTTGACAAGCTGCACATAAATAACCCACATCCTCCAGGTTCAGAATTTGATGTCGGCGAAGAAGGAAAAAATTTAAAAACAATGAGTACAAACCTTGATAAAGCTAGAAGATTCTGCAGAAAATAAACAATCCCCAGAAAAATGTCCATACAAATCTGTTACAACAAAGGTAAACAAAATTAAAAAAAAAAAAAGGCTAAAAATCTAAAAAAAAAAACCACAGAAAAAATTCAGTAAAGCAAGTTCCTTTACCATGAGAAGCTCGAAATGATTGACTAGTGAGACTAGAAGAATCACCACAGCGACCAAGCCGAGAGAAGTATCCAAAAGAACACAAAATCCTTCTCGAAATCGACAGTCATAACTCTAACTACCTAGAAACACAACTCCACTGATCCAAGCAAGCCAATGCCACTTCACTTGTTCATCTATTACTCAAAAAGTTCAGATTTTTCACTTTTTTACACTATTAATAAACAGAAATATTGAAACCCAGATTGGATTATTGACCATTAATTATGATAATAAAATTTCAAACTTTCATAAAGGAAATGAAAAAATAATAATAATGACTGCTAGGTGTTTGATAAAATGCTTCATCAAAGAATACAAAGGTAGCTCAGGATCTGTTGGGGTTAAAAAGGAGAGTACCATGAGATGAAACCTTGAATGTAGAAATGAGACCAATGATTGATAGTCTTCGATCGTCCTCCAGCCGGAGAGGATCGTTTTTGAGAGAAAGGAAGCACTGTAAGAGTGGGTGAGAGGAGTGGAGAATAGCAAAGCAAAACCCCAAAGCTTTCTTCCCATGGGGTTTCGTGGGAAGTTTAATGGGCCACTCCTCTCTTGACAAGAAGCCTTTGAGGATTATGGGCTGCCTTAAAAAACAAAACATATGCCAATATGTTTTTTTTTTTATTTGAGGTCCCATTAGGTAAAGAATATATCATAGTTTTAAAACTTTCGTGGGAAGTTTAATGGGCCGCTCCTCTTGACAAGAAGCCTTTGAGAATTATGGGCTGCCTTCAAAAACGAAACATATGCCGACATGTTTTTTTTTTAATTTTTTTTATTTAAGGTTCCATTAGATAAAGAATATATCATGGTTTTTAAACCTGATATATGGGTTCACTCATACAAGGTCTAAATTACAAATTAGAAAAGTTAACTCGGGTTAATATAAAAAAAATAATAATCAAAATAATATTGTTTTGACCAAAACAAATCAATGTTAGATCGGCCCACATTTTATATCTAGGGAATATGCAATATAGAGAGTAGTGAAAAAAATAACCCATCATTCAAAAATTAGCTTGTAATTTCAAATGGATCAAAAAAATCATCCATTTTCAATTTAATGGAAGCATCTTTTTACAAATAGAAGTTTCCTTGTGGGTTTTTTTTTTTTCAAATGGAGAATTACAATAAGAACGCATAAAGCATGTTCAGTCAAATCGTATGATGCATTATTTCATGATATTTAGATGATAATACTTGAGTATGCATGACAATAAAGTGTTAGCAAGCATGATATTGATCTATTTATACTTTGTTTGCCATCAATATAAATAATATTTTTGTTCTTCAAGAAGAAATGTTAGCAGTGAAGTTGTTTTATCTAGGTTATGAAAAATATTATGTTATTATAGGTACTAGATATATAGTATTGGTAAATGAGGTATTGGAGGAAAATTTAAAGTTAAGTTTTATTATGATTTATGCAGTTACTTTTTAGGTATTATAAGATGAAATTATGGATTTAATAAATGCATTGCTAGAGCATCTAGGAGAAGGGAAGAAAATCCACTTTCTTTCAAAACAATTACAAATCAATGAAAGTAAGTATATTATATAGATGAAAAGAATTTCTAATTAGCTGGTTACATACATGAAAGTCTTTTCAGTACTATACAAAATATTCAAATCAATTATTCTAAAAAATATATAATTAATTATTAGAGGATGAATCATCACCGCACCACGTCAATGAAAAGAAGAATGACAATATTAATATTGTATGGGATAAGTTAGTTAGAATATTTTTTAATTATTGTATATAATTGGACCATCGGCATCATTTAATATACACGAGAAAATTTCTCTCTGCAATTCTGTTTTCCTCTATTTCATATTTTTTTTGTTTCATGGTATCAGAGATCAACGCTCATAAAGAAAATGATTCCCATTTTTCAACATACAAACCCCAAAAACAAGTACAACTCAATTTCTTTAACCCTTTCAGTACTACACAAAATATTCAAATATAAAGTTAATTATTAAAAATAAAAAACCTATACCAAAGCCAATAATTATAGTTAAAGAAGTCAACAGGCATGAAGAATCGATTAGATTATTATAGAGCTTGTAATGGATTAATAAGAGTATTATTGCAATAAATTAAAATTACATGAGATTTAATTTTTTTCCAGTTATAAATTACATGACTTCCATTCTAAAAAATTTACTTCTCAATCTTGTTTCCTTTTAACAGATATTCTAATTCGTAAAATTCCCATCAAATCCCAAGTTCAAAATCCAAATTAACCATCTTACGAGTGCTGTGGTTGCAGCAGGAATGCTACATTGCTTGTGCATTATCAAATGAGAATCCAGTAAATTCTCATGCCCCTATATACATCGTGACAGATGCAGCCATTAAACTAGATCTAGCCCTGCAAGTCGACCCTTCAAAGCCAGGTCCGGACCCCTACCAAGTCACCAGATATGGCCCCCTTTTTCCAGACTAAATCCCGAAATTTTGTCGAAAGTAAATATGAGTCCGTTATCGAACTCACCTATAGGAAGTTTCAAGACTTCCACAAGGACATGCAAAAGCAGATACATAACATGATGATCAACACTCGAAACAAAAAAGACTGACATGAAAACTTCATAAATAGAACATGAACTATCGCATGAGCAAGAGTTTCATTTCAGCCAAAAAAGAATCAGTGTAAACGGCAAATGGAGCCATGCGGCATGCACCGATGACAAGCGTAGAAACCCGTAAGCTTCAACTTGATATCCATGGCTCCAGAACAGGCTTAAGCGGGTTATGATTCATGCAATTATAATAGCTAGGAGCCCCCAGTAAAAAATTGACATTTCTTCATGCCCTGAGAGTCTTAACCTAGCAGGAACCAGGCACCGGTTTGACCACACCCATCTATAAACACTTGAGAACAACATTACTATACTATATATGTATATAATTAAGAGACGGGCTGGTTTCACAACATTCAACTACATTAGATAGCCTCCGGATGCATAAAAGTACACAACATATATAATTTGCATGTCAAATGGGGCAAGCGTATTAAGAACTTCACTTGCATTCCAGCAGTGAAGATCAATCATGTATCATGCATGATCTTCAAAGCAGTGTGGGAGAGATGTCCATTGGGAAAGGATTGCCCAAAACATTATCCATGTAGTAATGAGGATGGCCGGCATCCATCACCACAAACTGCATGTCTTCCGATGGTTTCCAGTGTCGTTTCCTTTGGTTAATGAACCAGTTGTTTATTTGCTTCTGATCCAGACCAGTGGATTCAGCAAGGGCCAGCTTCTGTGACTCCTGTTGAGGTAATGTTTCAACACGCATAAAATAACTAAAATATCTATGAACAAAAATATACATAAACAATTGTCAAACATAAAGTAATCTCCGAACAAGAGTTGAATTACTTGTAGTTTTAACTTTAAATAAAATTCCACTCGGCACAAACAAATTTGTGAGAAAAGGTTTGAGAATCATCCAGCAGCCACCAAAAACAGCTTTGAAAAAACAAGGAAATCTAAACCAAGAGGTAATTAACCGAGGGGAAGCAAACAAGGGTTAATTTAGATCCAGTAAAAGTCTTCATGAACCACTTGTCGCATGCATGAAACAGAAGCAAATGATGAGAGAGAGGAGAGGAGAAAAATTAGCTTTTACGGTGCTATGACATGAAGAGGGACATAAATGCTTCCCCGGCTTCTAATTCTTACACTAAGGCGCAACAAGGTATGGCATTGACGAAGTTAGATGATAAAAAACATACATACCGATGGATATGGCCATTTGTAATGCCTGCTCCACCAATCCAGCAGCTGTTGCCTGGCTTCTTTCGGTAACTTCCCTTTCTTTCTCTTTTTCATGAACTCCTGCTTGAGACTGCCTAAATATCCACTGTACCTGCGAAGTAGCTGACCCTTCAGCTCTTGATCTTCAGCTTGAGGATCTATGAAGTTGTTATTCACATCAACCTCTTCTTCAGATGACACATTCCTATCATTGCCATCACCACAACCTGGTGACAACATAAATGAGTTAGCAGCCCAAAACGCATTAAAATGTCCCATGAAAAGTTACTGCAGCAACTAGCATGATATTTTCGCAGTAATTGTGTGTTGAAAGACAGTAAAGCAGCACCCATACTGCTGCTGCAACAGAAAAACCTTGCTCCATAACCACTTACATATGGAATTATACAATTATTTAAACTTCCACCATTTTCATTAAAAAAGAGGGAAGCTAGTCCTTCAAATATATCTACTGCTCCTATCCTTTCTTACTTTTTTCATGAATTACAATGAAAGAGTCAGTAACACATTGAAGGACATCTGATTCTGATGAACCATCCTTAAAACTCTAATCAAACAACCATTTACCTAAAAGGTATATAAAAAGTATTGGTGTAAACTATACTATATATAGCAATAACCTAAGACAACGAAAGAGATCCTTGCATCAATGAGTAAGGCTTCATGAAAATAGATCGACAAAACTCAACATATACTACCTCATTATGAATTTGCCCTATATTTGCAGAGGGAAAAGAAGTGATAATCTGAATACAAGTTCTGCACCGTTCTAGCAATAAGAAATTCATCATTGTACTGACTTGGAAAAATTCATCAGGCAGATTAGGGTTTCGTTGTTAAGATTGAAAAACAATCCAGAAACTCTTACACCTTGTTCACGCTCATGCGATCCTACATTATAATTAAAGAATCATGGCAGTATCACTGTAACTAGTGAGCATGAATGAAGTCCATTAATATTTAGGAGATGCAAATGAAACGGATTGCATTTTAATTACAACAAATGTATTTCCAAGTCCATTAGAGGCCTACAAGTGCTCGTTTTCCGACTCAGTATATCTTGCTCCGAAGCCAACAAAGTAAGAAGAATATATGCATACATCTTAATCCATAGAGGACTGCATTACTGTCCATGCAGAACCAGATAGACCAAGAAATTCTACCTAGATGCAACATTTAACACACAACACTCATTATAAGAAGACAATTACCTTATAATAAGGTTGGAAATAAGCTCTCACAGCTTCATATAACTCTAATTTAGCTAAGAAATTATTAGTTGTATTACAGAAATCTTTCAAGAGGGAGAGACAACGTCCCTTAAATACACGGTTATCACTACAGAAATAAATGAAAGATTGTGAATCAAATTTAGTCCCTTGGCATGTATTGTGATTTACGTATCCTATGGGAGAACCTACTCCAATTCTAGCAATACTAGTGACTTTGCTGTCAAAAGAACAAAAGAAGACACTACAAGCTGTTCTGATTTCCATAAAATACACAACCACTAGTGAAAAGGTCCTTTTACAATGGATGCAGTTCTCCTTCACACATCACAAGTCATCCGCCTCTAATCGCATTACCCCCATCCATGTTTCCGTCGTCCTTGAAAGTTTTAAGCTCGTGATCCATAATCTGAACACTAAAATTCTTAAGGAACCCTAAAAATACGAACACTATCATCCCTCAACTCGCTAAAATACGATCACTTGTGTATCTCATGTATTTTCAAAACTTTAAACATTCAAGCCCTGCAATTGCCATCTTATCAGCGAGATGTACGAGTTGCTTTCTACGAAGAATCTTCTATGCAATCGAGACTCTAGCAGCCAGATATTAAACTAGCAATCTCCAAAAGTACTTACAATTGTATGGCAAAAACGCATATAAATTATAAGAACCTAGCTTTCAACAACATCAACAACAGTAGCAGTACAATATTGATTGGAAATAAATGGGTCAATATCTACCAATACAGGAAGTAGAACTGAAGAAAAACAAAACAAAATACACGAGCACCGAGAACAGAATCAAATCAGAGAACATTAACCCTACCACCCCATCGATGTTCGGCAAGAAAGACCGTCTTCTCTATGGATACCCTATCACCTCAAACAGTTCCATCTAGGGAAGAAAAAAAAATGTACATGCCAGGGAAATAAATATATCAGCACCCACTTTGGGAAACAAGCTCTTCGATGATGTCAATTAATCCTTCTTGGAAACAAACACATGCATGAAGTCCTATTAGTATTTTAATAAAGAATCAAGTCAACAATAATAAACAAGTAAAAATATTTTAATTTGGAGCTCAAAAGACCTTAACACACCGAGAGAAGGAAAGAAAAAGAGGGGAGGGGGTGGGGGTAGAGGGAGAGGTTATGATCACCAGAAATTGGAGAGGAAAGAGTGAGAGCTTTGAATTGACACTCAACCCTCTGAAGAAAAAGCATGGCTTCCTTTAAGGGTTTAGAGAGCTCTTGCTCATACTTGGTCAGCATCTCACAGTAAGCCTCCATGAATTGGTCAAGGGCTGGATCTTCACCGATGCAGCCTGTGTTAGCGGGGGCAATAGAAGCAGCCGATGCGCAAGCTTCTTCTAGCCTAGCCACCACTTCAGGTGGTGCTCCAACCTGAAGAAATACTGACATGTGTGAGATATATATATATATATATCCCATGAATGAAAGGGGAAGGAAGGAAAGAGAAGAACTAATTAAGCTCGTGTCTCTATCATGTGTATTTGCTTAAAAGGGTTTGACCTCTCACTTTCTTTGCAACAGAATTTTTCTTGGATGCATCAAATGAACCCCGAAAAAGTTCAGGAATTGGGAGATGTTTACTTCTTAGATCCATAATTACAAGAACTTTTGGCTAAATTTGAGGATAACTGAGTTAGTCTACTTCCACAATAGAAAGAGTGTTGCTACTAGACATGCATGAGAGCAGGAAGAAACACAAATATATGGGTTTGGGGTGTTTAGTTAATAGGGTTACAGAGACTGGAAATTCAGCTTCGTTCTTCACCTTTTGACAATTAGCATAGGCAGCAAGGAGACGATGGTAGTGAGGATGAGCCATAATTTTGGCCTTAACAGAAGAACTACTACCATCATTGTTATCCATGAAATAACACCCAGTAGCAGTGACAGTGTTGTTGTTGTGGTTGCGGTTGTGATCGTCAATAATCATAGAAGAAGAGCCACTAGCATTACTATGGATACGGTTATGGCCTTGATTGTTTGTAGGAGGTAGAGGAAGGAATAAGGTATTTGATATTGACGAATCGCCCTCATTAGCCCGATGATGATGATGAGGATGCTGATGATGAGCAGAAGACGAAGAAGACATGAGAGGCGTCATCATCATCATAGGGCATAGTCCATTACTGTTGTCTCCAAAAGCCATCATACATGAAGTGGTACTTGAACCACCATCACCACCACCACCCTCCATTATCTCTCTCTCTCTCACTATCTTATCTTTTTCTTAGTTGTTCACTTGTGTGCCTTGCAACTTGGTAGCTACTAGTGAAGTATTAGTAGTAGTACTACAAATTTTAACCCCATCCCCCCCCCCCCTCTCTCTTCTTCTCTCTTTTTCTTCCCACCTACCTATGCAAAACCTTGTATTTTCTTTGCTCAAAAAGTGGGGTGTAGTATTAGTATTGTGCAGTGCTCTCCCGGGATTTATGCTTCAAAGAACAGACTTTTTCAGAGAAATCCTAAATAGTGATAGTGTAGATAGAAGTAGCAAAAGAGTCAGTATCTTGTTATATGTTGGTAAGAGGGTTTGGTGCTATCTTGGCAAGCGAGATAAGAGTCTCTGTCTGCCAAAAAAAAGACTGCACAGATTTCCCTTGGAAAATGAGTGAGGGAGCGAGTGAGTTTCTGGTCTTTAAAAAGAAAGGGGTAATAGCAGAGTGCACGCGAGAGAGAGAGAGAGAGAGAGAGCAGCTGCAGCAGCAGATGTGGCGGTGGGTTGATAGATGGTAAAATGAAAGGAAATATTTGGGTTATCTTTGAGGGACTGTTCCAAAACTTTACCTTCCCAATGAAAACTCAAGTCTCTACCTCCCTCTTTTCTTGCACTGCCACTGCCATTACTGGCAAAGAAGAAAAAAGAGAGAGAGAGAGCCAAAGTTGCGAAGAAAGAAAAATATGAACGATCAAATCGAGGAAATATGAGAAACCAGCCACGAAAGAAATCTGCCTCTAGTCTCTTTGTGGTGTAAAATGGAGGTTTTGATGGGGCACGGTTATCAATATAACCCTACACAAGTCTCTTCTCTCTCTCTCTATCTCTCTCACTCACATACAGTATCTGTAGAGTACACTACAGTTTCTTTCTTCCTTTCATCTCTAATATTTAATGCAGGTTTTGATAGCAATTTGTCCATTAATATTCTCCCTAACTTATATGCTGTCCTCTTCTCCACCTTAACCTTAACCCTAGGGCCTTAAAACTCCCAATACTATGCCCACCCACCATCTCCCCTTCTTCTTGTTCATCTTTCTTTTTTTGCTGTGACAGTGGCCACACTTGTCCTCTTGTTGTTTTGGTGGGCTTCGAGCTCTTTAATGCCACCCCTCTCCAACTCATCATGCTATGTTATTTTTTCACAATCTCTTGTGAAGAATAAATCTCGATGATAAAAAAAAAAATTCTAGGTAAAAGTTTTCCGGTTTGTTTACGTGTTTAAAAGTATTTTTAAAAAATTTTAAAATTTTTTATATTTTATTTACTTTAAATTAATATATTTTTAGTATTTTTAAATCATTTTAATATGCTAATATCAAAAATAATTTTTTAACAATTAAAAAAATATCATTTTGATGTATTTTAGCATGAAAAGTTATTTGAAAAGTAACCGCAACCACACTACCAAATAGATGTTGGTGAACTAATCCACACTACGTACATTGCGTCGGATAAAGTTCTTTCAACATAAATAAAAAAAAATAGGTTATGTTATTTCCAAATTATGGCTTTTTATCCGGCTCATGACTTAAATCAATGTGCCTTGGACAATTTTTATAATGTATAAAGACAACTCAAATAAATAGTAAAAATATAATTTAATTTTTTAATTTTTTTTCAAAATAATAACCTAATCAAGCTAAATTAACCCTTCAAAACAATAATTTGGATCTTAGAATCTACCAGGTTTAAAAACTTTGTTTTTTTATAAAATTATTTTTTATTTAATTATATAATAAAAAATTAGATGCTCAAACAATTAAATATCAATTCAATGTTGAAACGTTTGTTTGAGATCACGATAATATTATAAAAAACATATTAAAATAAGTTATGAGACTCGATTCTTAACATGATTTTTTTTTTGAACTTAGAAACTAAAAGATGTTATCTATGTTTTATATAGTAAATTGAGAAATATATGAACTTATAAATAAAAAAAGTTATTAATACTATACAGGTGACTTGTAAATAAAAGATAGATACACTTGTAAATGTTTAACACCAACTGTTATTATTTTATTTAAAATGCTTTCATTTATTTTATCTTGGTGGCCAATTGTTATGGCTAATAATAATTTGTTTCCATTTTTATAAAACCCATAATTGTGGGGACTGACTGGTTCGACTTTGTGGATCCAAAAACATCTCAAGTGATTGGTGACAATATATCTTAACTCGAAATAAATATTAAATTTGAAATTTTTTTTATATAAACGTCGAGACAAACATATTAGGTCAATTTAGTTTAACCTCTCGATTTACATGTTAGATTATGAGACCACATTAACATCATATAAAATAAATTATAAAGCTTAATTACTAATAAACCTAATGTTTAATGGTGAATATTTTAAAAAAAATCGATTAAAAAAAGATAAAAAATTACTCAAGTCAATCATATTTAACCTACCAATAGCATGAGACATGTCGCATGTTGTTATGTTTCTTAATTATCTATATTGATCAGAAAAATTAAGATTCAAGTTTTTAACCCCAAAAACTTATTGTTCCGGTCATCGTGACCCGAAAACATCTAAAAATGCTTTAAAAATCTTCATAGACCACTTACCGACTCTAAAATAACTCAAAAAACAAAAATCAACTGAATAAAAAAAATTTAAGTAGAGCTCAGTCTTCTTTTCTGTGCATGTTTATAGAAAAATGTTTATCACCATCAAACTTCTCTCGTTAAAAAGAAACTTGTTGATACCAAGAACGACATGTTTTATCATTGAAAAGTAATTATTTGCTAACTTTCTCTATCCTTAGCTAATTTTAAGTGACTTTCTCTTCTATTTATAAAGCTCATGAATTGAAATGTTATAAGAATGTATTTTTTTTACCAAATAAAAATTGCAAAAACTAAATAGATTATAAAGTAAGAAAAAAAAAAGTAGATAAACTAAACATATCTTTTTTATAGCGAATTTGAGATTGACTATGAGATTTTTACTTGTTTTACACATTGGTCATCTTTTGTTGATTTTTTTCTTTCCTTAACAAGTTTTAAGAAACTGATCATTGATTTAGTCATAAAAGATTGCAATTGAAAAAAGTGTGAGGAGTAAAATGGAAGAAAATTTTTGAGTTCTTTAAATCGCTACAGTGTTTTACTTAGATAATTTAGTGTATTTTTTTTGATGTCCTTTAGTGAAATTATATGATGCATTAATTTGACATGTGACATCTAGTAATTTCTTTTACTAAGTAGTTTTTTATTTTTAGATCCCTACTAAACAAATCCATATTATATTTTTGTGACATATATGAAAATAATACAAGAAATTAAGCAAGTACGAGAACATATAATTCCGACGAAAAGGCTCTCCATGTAAACGAATATGATTCTGATTTTTTTATTAAATATTTTATGTCAAAATAGTGAGTCTCTCTATAAAGTTTATAATTTCTTTAATAAATTCAAAAATCAACCTGAATAAACTAGAAAATACAAAATAAAAGAAAAGGTAATAAAAACTATAAATAAACCACAAAACTAAAAAATAAAGAAAAAAAATAGCCCGAAAAAAACCTTCTAGGTCTAATTTAGAAGCTCTTGGGACCTTGACTGGTTAAAACAGGTAATCTTCTAATTATTCGAATGCGATTCAGTGATGGAATCAAATTCTAAAGACCTTTTCATTAGTTTGATCATTCTACACAATCTAAGCTTCTTCCTACACTTAGTTATACCCTGATGGTTTATAAAATATCCTCACAAGCTATCCACGTAGCCTAGTTATAACACTAGCTTTTATACCCGCGCGATGCCGCGGGTTATTTTTTTTGCATAAAACATATTAAAAAAAATAAAAAAATAAAAATCTTGGGTTTTTCTGCAAAGTTATACCCAATAATCTTGGGTTTGGCTGCAGCGCCTGACCTAAGAGTAATATTTATAATATTAATAATAAAATTAAACTTATATGACACAAGTTTAAGTGAGTCTGGCTGTAACACCGGACCCACGAATACTGGATGTGGGTCTGGCTATAAGGTCGTGTCATAAAAGTGTGATAATTAAATATATTAATTAAAAAAAACAAAAAAAAATCAACAGGAAGGAAAAAACTAATGAAAAAAAAGAAAAAAAAAACATTGAATTAATCGAGTCAACCTTTTAAACCAGGTTATCCTGTAAAACCTGGGATTTGCGTCATGAAAGTTTAATAACTAAATAGAAAAAAAATGACGGGTTTACCTAGAATTAACCGGGTTAGCCCATCAAACCAAGTTAACCCGTCAAGACCAGGATACGTGTCATGAAAGTATGAAAGTCTGATAATTAAATATAAAGAAAATTAACTTTAACAAACTAA
>Ga0307515_10003999_pt1 | contig 30772 bp, 29 predicted proteins | sample 17_EM_MG_FD_194513 | JGI IMG/M metagenome (GOLD analysis project Ga0307515, IMG submission 194513) | Populus trichocarpa ectomycorrhiza microbial communities from riparian zone in the Pacific Northwest, United States - 17_EM | ecosystem: Host-associated > Plants > Roots > Unclassified | place...
CTGCAGCCAGTCCAGATATAGCGTGTGTAGATGGGTAGCTATATAGATACATAGATACATAGATGAGAATACAAACTGAATACATGACTGTGATTCGAGGTGCTCCCAGACATGTCGCCGGCGCTCCTAGCTTTGTCACCGGCGCTCCCAGCTTTGTCCCCGGCGCTCCCAGGTGCTCCCAGGCTTGTCGTCGGCGCTCCAAGACACTCTGAAGGCCGGCAGGAATGCCCTCCTATGGTCTGATACTGTCCTGAAAAACGGCTTCAGCATAACTGCAGCCCCTGTGAAGAGTGTAACACACGTGTCGTTCTGATGATGCGTATCCGTCACCACAAAGTAAAGGAGGTACGTATGCGACGCAACCCATCACCTGGGTGACGGGCAGTGTGTAATTTTCCGTCAGAGCGTACGAGGTTCCGTCAGAGCCATCAGAGCCGTCCGGAACACCCGGGTATTTCAGATGGACATTAGGGTTGTTACTGATGCACTTCATCCTTTGCCTCTACCATTGATAGTCGAGTTCTAACTCCCAAGAGTACTGACTATGTCATCAAGGTAATACGCTCGTATTGCAACACAATTGCTATTTGTGATACCTCATATGAATACGAGCTTATCTGAAGCCAAATATCAATGAATAAGTTCGTGTCACTAAGAGCCAGTGACAGTGCCCTCTCATATACCCACTGTGTATGTAACGGTTTAATGGTTGCGGCAAACAACAGAACCCTTAATTTGACTACGCGTTGTTGGAGCCAAATATACAGTATTCTGCAACTGAGCTGTTTTGCCATATATTGAACGGAGAGTATCCCGCGCCACTCAGGACATATGAATCCCAAGTCCTATTTGCCCAGACCAAGAAGGTGTGGTTGAAATGTGGGCTGATTCGTATAAGTCCACTCGGTCGACGGGGCTCCAGTATATTGATCATTGGTTTTCGACTTATCTCGTATATCACTCTGCATATCTCGAGATGTCATATGCTCTGATGTTCATCAGCAACGACCCTAGTTTCCGTCTGAAACACCCGGGTGTTTCTGACGGCTCTGATGGCTATGATGGAACCTCGTACCCTCAGACGGAGAATTATACGCTACCTGTCGCCCAGGCGACGGGTCGCGTTGCATACATACCTCCTTTACATTGTGGTGACGTATATGCATCATCAGAACAACACGTGTGTTACACTCTTCGCAGGGGCTGCAGTTATGCTGAAGCAGTGTACACAACGCCTGGCGATGTTTCCGCCTTTCTCCGGCCGAGTGCCAAATTTTACCTCTCCGCTTATTGCTATATATCGGATGCCGCACTCTCCCCATATATGTTTAGATTTGAGATGGTGTCACTTATTACTATACAGTCTTCGCTTCGGATACATTGCTTGCCGTTGCATTTGCTTCGCCATTATCGTATTTCACAGGTCTGAAATATACTGTCCAATCTTCACACTCTCTAGTACTATGCCCTCAGTCCTCCACATTCTGTGTTGATCCATCATCGGCTAGCGATGCTTCTTCCTCCTCATCCGCATCCGCATCATCGCCATGTCCAATCTTCACACTCTATAGTACTATACCCTCAGTCCTCCACACTCTGCGTTGATCCATCATCAGCTAGCGATGCTTCTTCCTCCTCATCCGCATCCGCATCATCGCCATTGTCGCCCTCACACCCATCGACATCACTGGTTCCCAGGTCAAACTTCTCGAGTTCAGTCGTGGGCCGTCGTCACCAGCTGGCAGTGGGGATGGCATCGCGCTCGTCGCTTTCGTCACCTTCATCTTCATAATCTCCACTGTCGCCTGGCATCCCGAAATGCAGTTCGTCATACATGCAAATGTTGTCTATCGGGATGTTACGGTCAGTGCTTCCGATCTCAGGTTCCTCAAGCACCACTTCGGAGGTCAAATAGTCAAGCAGAATATCATTGTCAACACGCACTGCTTCAACGCTGATCACCACGGCAGGCGTTGGGTTCTCCGCCTGTTGGATCTGACGTTTCACTGTAGCAAGAGTGTTTTTGTACATCCTCTGTTGGTAGCTCTCCAGTAGTGTGTTCCAGGTATTCATCAAGAACGTATACGTGTCTGCAACGCCGGGCGAGGTTAACAACTTGCGACCCGTTACACTGCAGCAGGATGCAATCTTACCAATGTCATTCTTGTAGTTGAAGTAGTTCGAGTGATCAGGTCTGTCCGCTTTCAGCTTTGACTTGGAAGCTTTCGGATAAACACCTTTGTTCTTTTGCCACTCCAGGAGAGCATGGCGCAATGCGGTGCATGTAAACATGATCAGTGGCGAGGGTATATGACCGTCCTTGTCGTCAATCATGGAATTATAAAATCCATCAGCATACTTACCGTGGCTATTCGCCCGATGATAAAATTTGATGTTGATACACTGCGGGATTGCTTCCGCCAGGAAGTAAAGTGGATGCTAGCCATTTGTTATCAGCTTTTGACTGTCTCTGCGTTGGATTTGGACCGCGTACACCACCTTCCACACACTCTGCTACCAGAAAAAGATACTTATTGTCTGCCAGGAGGGAATCAATGAATTCCAAACGCTCTGCGGCGGATTCAAAGCAGTGGAGATCATAAAGCTCTGCAATGTTGTCCCTTGCTGATTGAATGTAATGGGATTTAACCTTATCGACTTGTGCGTGAACCTGGTACCGGTTTGAGCGTGCAATATCCAACCTTGGCTGTTGATTCAGCATACCTCTTTCAAGATCTCCTTTGTGTGTGCCTCGAATGCTATGGACCAAATGTTGTTCTGCTGCATTGCGGTGTTCCAGTACGTCTCTAATATCTGCCAGTGTGGGGCTTCAGCTAATGCTTTCGCAATGCGTCGCGTTGCATTACTTACCATCTCCAAGTCGCTTGCACTCAGAAATGGCCGTCCGTTCCACATGTAGAGCTCCAGGAGTCTGCCTGTTGCAAATACAAGACGCGTCATGTCTGAGTGACCAAATCGATGGATGCTGCGACTGCTGGAGACCATTGATCGAGGAGTAGACACTGCCTGCAGTTGCAATTGCCACTGCCTCTGTCTCTGATTCTTTTCGGTAGCTCGCATTCGCAGTGGATTTGCAATGATTGCGCGGGCTTCTGGAATAGGGTAGGGGGTAGGCAGGTTTTCAAGACCGCTGAGAGGAGTGGGAGTGGTGGCAATGCCGGATGCGGGGCTGGATACAACGCGATGCGTTGAGTCTGTCTGTAAGCTTCCTCCGGGTGTTGGTGTGCTACGACTGCTTGTACCCGGCTCGGCAGTTGGAGTATTTATTGACCGTCGCAGTGTAGTGGATCGGGTGAAAGTCACGCATTGAGTGATATCTGCAACGTGAGAATTGTTTAGCGAAGATGAGGGGGTGGAGTTGTGACCTTGGATTGTAGAGGGTACGGAACTCCCTCCTTGAGAAGAATCCCTCTCGCCAGCCGGTACGGATACACGGCTCTTAGCAGGCGGAAGTTGAGAATTCCCTGAAGGCCCACGCTTTTGTTGATTCTGACGATTAGCAAGACTTCGAACATTTCGTATGACCGGAGTTGTGTCAGGGTGAGGGCTTTGGGAAGGCATAGTCTGATATAGATGTTTGACGTTAAGATGGTAGGAATATATCCCTCTGCATGCATATGCAATGGCAGGCGAGGTAGACTCCTATTTGAGCGACCATGGAGGGATTTGACAAAAAAGAGAGGCACAGTGTAGACCGCGCTAGACTCTGAACCCTGACAATACTCGGGGACGAGATCCCTTCAAAAGCATTCAATTATGGGGTCAACTGCCATCAGATTACACTCAGATTAAACTCAGATTAAACTCAGCATTGATATTCACTGTTACAGCAATGTCTGGAGGTCTATTTGCACCGCTTGAAGGGTGTTTGTGCCTTCTTGGCGCGATTATCATCGTATTGCACTCGTTCTTGGCACAATACTTCGAACCATGAATGGTGTATACCTTCAGCTTCCCGGTGGGAATCCCCCTTTGGCAAAACTAAAAGCATCGCAAAGCGAACAATAACGTATTCTCTATCCGATGTCATCAGTTGCGTGTGCCATTTCCACTGCTAGGCGTTGGTAGCCGTGTTGGATGGTTGCACAGTTGGGACAACTTGAGAACTACTCAGTTTGCTCCGAGATGCACAAGGTCCGACTGGTACAAGTGGTACGTGATGCCAAAGCAACGCCCAGCATTGCAAACTGTCCTCACCGCGTGTACTAAATCTCATCTTGAGGCTCCTCATTCATGAGGTGCCTGGTGGTTGTGCAAGATGAAGGCTGGGCCGTTTTGTGTTCAATAACCAACAAAACGCAGGATATGAACCAAATCGCAGGAACTCGAGTATATATATCCCTTCTTCCCCCTTACACCTCTATTCTCATTTCCTCCTGTATTAAACACACCGCCAGCAATTAAACACACCGCCAGCATCCTGAACTATCCCGACATCACGTGACTTGCACAAAACAACGCCTCTCATTCCGAAACACACCCGATAACCTATACAACTTTGTACGTTCACTCTGGGCTTCCTTCGGCTATGTTCAACTGTATCATAATGCTAATGCCTCAGATGTAGATTCATTTTCAACTCACAGCGATGGCACCAAAGGGCAGCCGCAAAGGAAAGGGGAAGGCAACTGCTAGGGCAAAAATGCCGACATCGGTTATAAATCGATGCCTGTCGTAGGATTGGAACCGTAAAAAGGGATTCATCTCGGACTACATCGGTGGACTCATACGGATATACAATGTTAGTGGCATCAAGGATGAGAAGGCCTGGGACCTCTTTTATGATATAATCTTTCTTGATCCAGTCACGACTCGCCACATTTCACAATTCCAGCTGATGTGGCCGCACTGCAGGAGCAGGAGTTCACCTTTTCGGGAGTGGTGGGCAGCCTTCCGCTCATATATGGGGCAAATGTTTGACAAAACCTGCAAACAATTGAACAATTGGAGGTGGGACAACCCCCATGCCTTCGGGGTTGGAGTCGATTGCTCCAATCCACAGACAACCTGCTCGGTAATAGTTAAACGCACCGCCGAGCGTTTCTTTTGGTACGGTAGCGTTGATCTCAGGGCAAAGATTGAGCCGCCAAGCTGCCGGCAGTACAAGCCAGGCGACTTCCTGGCCGTTAGACCACCAAATTGGGATGATATAATCGACGAGGATGATGATGATGAGAACTGGGCGGATCCTGGAGCGCCGAGCGGTGGAAGGAGCCGTCCTGGCAATGGCAATGACAATGACGATGGAGAGGGTGAGGAGGACACGCAGGGCGGTGAGAAAGGGACCGGGAAAGGGAAGGGAACAAAGGATGGGAAGGGGAAAGGGAAGGGGAAGGGGAAGGGAAATGGTAAAGGGAACGGTATTGTTAAACAAACCCCAGGGGGAGATGATATCTCTCGTGCCGTTGCTTTGCAGTTGCAGAAGGAAATGTATGAGGCAGACTTGGACATGGAGGGCTAACTAGAGCGGGTATATTTAGAGTCAGAAGCAATGCTCGCCATGTCAATTTCCTCAGATGCTGATACCGACTCTACCAAGTCGGACGGCGAATATGACTCAGAACTTGATCCTGATGTGGATATGCACATGGAGGATGATGTGGATGCACCCGAAGGCGTTGATTTAGACGGCGATGTGGATATGGAAAGGGACGGTGACGATGAAGAGGAGGAAGATGAAGAGGAGGAAGATGAGAAGGAGGAGGAGGAGGTGGATGAGGATGAGGAGGAGGATAAGGATGAGGAGGAGGACAAGGATGAGGATGATGGCAAAGAACGTCGGACGATTGGCCAGGGAGAGATGGTAAATACATCGGCTGACGATGTAGATACCATGGTAGATGATCAGCCAATCATGCTACCTGAGCAAGGCCAGGAGATGCGCGAGCATACCCCAGGGCCACCACCTCCGGCGCCTGCCACACGGCCGCGAACCCCGGAGCCTCACCCACGACCATGAATGCCGGAGACTCATCCTCTCAGTGGGTTGGAGGATTTGGCGCTTGTGACGCTGCAAAAACCTCGCCCGGCAGTGCCAAGTCTGCGACAAGCTGAGGCAGCTGGAAACACCTCGGGTGTGGATGTGGATCAGCAGCTGCTCGGTGAATCAGCAGGTGGGGACAGTCTCCCCGATGTCCCTCTCCCCGACGACCCTCTCCCCGATGTCCCTCTCACTCAGGCGCGCCCGGATCGCTCAGTAGGCGAGGAGTGAACCAGTCCTCGCGTTGCTGAGTAGGCAATGGTTGTTGCATTTGGGTTAGTGTCGGGTTCTTGTCTTGTTCGTTTCCTTCGTTCTAATCTATTTATCTCAGCCATTGATTATTACACACGTCGCGAGGTTTTTGGATCGCTCAGGTTTAATTTTATTCATAGTATTATGGGACATCGCGCATGCAGCGTTTTTGCAACTCGTGGCGTGTAAGGAACCTCCGTGTGATGGTGTTGAGGCTCAATAGATCTCTCAAGTTAGCTGAAAGTATCGTGCGCTTACACACCAGGCTGCTCAGGCCCAGCACCAACTTTCGTCCCATTCTACACTGAATACTCCACTCCTCACGTGTTGTCGACAATGCCTGAGAAGACCACTTTCTGTTGCCCCGAATTTTCATGCCGAAATAAGTTCACCTCAGACAGCTGGCCACTTAAACATATCAAATTACACCATCCTGGACACCATCCTGGACACCATCCTGGACACCATCCTGGACACCATCAAGTTGCACACCAGAAGAATCTGACTATTCACAGCGCGCCCCGACGCGTTGAACCCGCTCAGTGTCGTCAATTTAACGCTAACAAAGATTCAGTCGAAGACTTGGACGCGTTTCCCTACCTCCAATACTTTGAAAACATCGCAGACTCGGGGTCTCAACCACCGCCATGTCCTCCGCCACGGACGGAAACATACCCCGGCGCCGGCGCTCCGCTGAGCGACTACATTGTTGAGCCATGGGAACGTGACGCTCAGGGTTGCCTTGAGACGAACCTACAGAACTATCCCTACTACCCGTTTGCGAGGCGTGAAGAGTACGAATATATCCAGTGTGGGATCAAGAAGAAGGGTATGAAGATGTAGTATGACAACGTGCTGAAGGAAGAAAACACTGCTCTGAGTTTCCCAACCTTCAAAAATGGGGATGGCGTCCAGAAGCTCGTGGCTAGCATGCCAGATGGTCAGGCTCTCGGGGAGTGGGAACTACACACTCTCGAGGATATGAGATGGAATGACAATCACCAACGGCCTATCAAATACTGGAGTTGAGACATCATTAAAAGCATGAGATGGTTGATGCGGCAGCCAGCCTACGCCAAGCATCTCATTTACGCCCCGCAGCGTTGCTTTATCAGCGATACGCAACCGAAACACCTCTATACTGAAATGCACACTGCAGACTGGTGGTGGGAAACACAGGTAAGCAGAGATACTCGAGGATAATAACGTGCTAATCATGGTTATGGCAACGCTCAGACTGGGGGATACACTGGTTCCCTTGATCTTCATGTCCGACACAACACATCTCTCAAATTTTGCTGGCGACAAGAAAGAGTGGCCTGTATATATGACAATTGGCAATCTATCTTCGAAGATCCACCAGATGCCCTCAACGTACACCGTTGTAATGGTCGCTCTCCTGCCGATTCCAATCAAGAACCGCAATATTCCTCAGAAGCAACTGGATGAGCAGCGGCAAACAAACCGAGAGGTGCTGAATGAAGTACTCCGGCGGGTACTCCAGCCTCTCACCTTTAAACAAAATGCCAACACCAAGAGCAGGTATTACAACGTTCTCTGTGCAGATGGCAACTTCAGGTGTTGCAAACCGGTTTCAGCAGCATGGCTTGCAGATTGCCCTGAGTATAGCGACCTACATCATCTCGAGTGGCATGTCTGTTTTCGGTGCCAGCGTCCAAAGAACGAACTTGGAGATTATGTCCCTTCTGACAAGCAACACCCCCGGCGGGATCACAACGTATATAGAACGCTCAGCAATGCCAACCACAAGGCAGCCGATGCCGAACTCTCGTCGCGCCATGTCCACGAAGGATTCAACGTGTTTCGACATATTCCCTGTACCATGAGCGACCTCCCGAAGCCCGACCCCCTCCATACAATGCAGATCGGCATGCTTGTCCACCTCCAGAAGTGGATTTTCCACTTCATGAAGACGCACAAACGGCTCGCCAAGTACAATGCAATCTGGTTATCCGTGCCTGCTTACCACGACCTCACACCAAATAATAAGTCATATGAGGAAGTTTCTCAATGGAATGGGAAGGAGATGAAGAAAATGAGCCGGTGCCTGCTTGGAGTTGTAACAGAGTCTCTACGAGGCAGAAGCCCTGCTCAGCGTCCTATATTCAATTGCGCAATTGAGTGCACACGGGGATTGTTAGAATTCTATACGTATGCTCGATATAAATCTCATGATGATGCAACTTTGAGCTACATGGAGGACGCCTTGCATCGTTTTCACACCTTCAAAGATGTTTTCTTACTCGGGCGAGCCGGCAAAAAGGCGAAGGCCAAAGCCAATGCCCTAAGAATGGAACTCGTGAAGAAGCGAAAGGTAGATGAGGAAACAAATGCTGACACTTGGTCGCCATCCAAGAAGCAGTGCGAAATGAATGCCTGGCGGGATTAAATCAGCCATGAGATAGATGTCTCCAAAGAGTTGGATGCCGACTTCAACTTTCCGAAGATCCACTTGATGTCTCATTGGGTCGAACAGATTCATCGATACGGAGCCTTGCAACAGTATTCTGCCAAGAGACATGAACAAGCACATGAAATGAACCTCAAGGACGGTTGGAACACCTCCAATCACAATCTCAACTACCTGCCGCATGTAATCACCTTTCAGCGTCGCATTCTCTGCTTCAAAATCAGAGAGCTCAATCTCCAAGCCCTCGCACAGCGTCGGGAGAACAGCGCTGCCGCCTGCAAAGTCCTCCCTTCCGGTGCTGATCCGGCTGCCCCCCTGGGCTCCCAGTCATATGCAAAGCCTCAATTCATGGGGCCCCAAAACTGCCATGATGGAAAGCATCATGAGGCTATGATCAAAGACTTCAGAGCATTACTCGACAATACACAAGCCCCAATGCACTGCGTGGCAATATACAGCGGCACGTTGGAGTTTATCAAGCTTAAGAGTCGTAACAAGACGTATATATCAGATGAACAACTGCACGCAATGGAGCTCTGTATTTACCATGGTATTAAGGTTCAAGTTGAGGGTTTGGATGGTGAACGCATATCTCAGATGTGTCGATGCACAGGAAGCCAGAGCTGGTGTGGAGGGGATCGACGGAATGACTGGATATGGGTAAAGCAATGCCCGGGGAGGTGTTATGGCGCGCTGAATGGGCGTCTCCTGTGGCAACTGCAACGACTATTCAAAATCAAACTTCTAAACGAGGATGGAGCTTTCGTTGAGTACTGGTTAGCCATGGCGCTCACCACAATACCTGAAAACTCGGGTAACTTGGATCCTGTCTCAAAATTTGTACAAGTGAGAACAGCACCGGCAGCCGTTGCTTTGCAAGTTTTCAGCGTGGGAAATATTGTCAGCTGCGCGCACGTCATTCCAGAGATAGCTACTAGTAGTATGACAGGAGACGGACGGAATGAGCGATGGATTGTCAATAGCCACATAGATCTGGCGACTTGGAATGATGTGTATAATTAGTACAGAGAGAATTGCATTGCGCGCAGGTAGAAGGAACGCGACGAGAGATTTTCGCAGCGTCACCCATTGCCTTTCAATCCTGTATAATAAATAAAGAGAGAATGGCATTTTGCGCGCAGGTAGAAGGAACGCGAGGAGAGATTTTCGCAGCGTCACCCATCGCATAGCAATCCCGATGCAAGCGCGTACCCAATGAACCCATTCGGTCGTATGGTCACAGTTGGCCACAATGCCAGAGTGATCGTTTGAAATAGGAGACCGACAGAACGAGAAGAAATGGTGAATCAGCGATCAGAGGATGATATAGAATGCGACGCGTTGAATTGACGACGGGCGCGGAGTAATCCGACACCGGGTTGTCTCTGACAGCTCTGACGGAGCGCGTCCACTCTGACACAGCCACCCCGCCAGGCCGGAAATATTTTTTGCTGATGTTGACGATACCTCATCTCCCTTGGAATAACCCATTAGAGCAGGAGTAGATAGTCGTTTTTTCGGTGACTAGGAATAAGGTTTCCTGCCAATACTGAGTAGTGTTAGCAATGGGTCCGGGTGACCCGCCTCTGGTCAGAGTTTGGACCGGAACGATGGTTTGGTTTGGTTCCAGAACCGTCCCAAAACCCGACCCGCTCCTTCCTGGCGGTCCAAACGCCGCTCTGTACCCATCAACTTGCAGGTGTCGCCGGGTTTGGCTAGACCCTTCAGGTCCAATCTCCAGTTTTGAATTTCGGGTTATTCTATTGATCGTCGCATTCAGATATTCTACTGTTAATTGTAAAATATTAACGATGGTACGTCATTGTTCTTTTTGGATTTACTGGCCGCCTTTGTGATCAAAATATGTAGACAAACGCTCCCTGACCCAACCTGGAAATGAGCATCAACAGAGCGTCAACGATTGTAGGTCTTGCATCCTGGGTAATCAGAGCGGACATCGGTTGCAGATAGTCATAACTGAGGAATTGGCCTCCTTTATAGGCAGAAGCAGAAGCGACCCGCTCCCTGCTCCATCTTGAAAATGAGTGTCAAATGAGCATCAACGATTTAAGGTCTCGCACCTTGGGTAATCTAAGTGGCGCATGATTGCAAACCTCTATTAAGGAGGAATTGGCAGCCTCTCTAGGCAGATAAGCACGCAACGTTCCCATGACAGTCTCCCGATTAGTAACAACTAATTTTATTTCCAATGATGCAAGGAACAGTGCATGACCGTTTTAGCCTATATAAATTGCCAGAACATTGTATATACAGAATAACTGATGAATCACGCTTTGATTACAAATGATGAATGGCCAAAAATTGTTGACGTTCCGTTGATGCCCATTTTCATGATGGGGCAGGGAACATGGCTCTATCTCTTTTCCGAATAAAGGCGGCCAAAACTTTGATTATGCATACTAACTACCAAATCACTTCTGAATTACCTTACTTACAGGACCAAAAATCACTGACGCTCCGTTGATGCTCATATTCAGAATGGCGCAGGGAGCATGTGGCTCTCTCTTTTTCCTTAAAAGCCAGCCAATACCACATATATGAATGGCCACAACTGATCGCCATGCAGATTACCAATGATGCAAGACCAAAAATTGTTGACGCTCCGTTGACGCTCATATTCAGAATGGGGCAGGGAGTGTGTGGCTCTTTCTTTTGCCTAAAAAGCCAGCCAATACCACATTTATGAATGGCCACAACCGATTGTTATGCAGATTACCAATGATCCAACACTACGAATTGTTGACACTCCGTTGACGCTCATTTTGCCATGGGCATATCAACAATATGTTATCATTTAATTTGGCCTAATATATCATTGAGGGTGTTTTGGCAGTCTTTGTTCCATCTTCATGTACTTTCTCCTTCATCAATACATTGTTCTTTAATAATGCATATAAATATATCATTTAAAATATACTTTAAGGTGTCCGCTAATTGTAGATAATAATACACTCAAAAATCACATTCCAGTCGATCAATGCTCATCTTCACTGTCAGGTTCGCTCAATAGGCTGCTGTTGTCTGCACAATGGATGTCAGCTGCATTACCACGCAGCAGATAGTGTACTAACCAGTTGATCTTCCTTCATCATTCAGCAAATCTGGCTTGAAATCTTTATCGCTCTTGCGATCTTGGGCATATGCATCAAGATTGAAAAATTGAGCACAGGGAAGAGGAGTATGTATATATGCAAATCCGGGTGGCACACCTTGGATTTCGGATAAGTGCGCTGGCTGATTGGTACAGGGTGGAACAGGTGGTGTGTTGAGTGGATGTGGTGTCGGTTCTGGTGTCGGCTGTCTGAGTCCCTCTGTTGGAGGTGCACCTGTGCTGTTGCGTCACCAGCATGTCTGGGGATTCTGTGCTGTGCCATTTTTGCAAGGAAGGCTGCTGTCCGTCTGATTGTCCCAAACCATGGCCGGATGTCTTACCATCGCCGCCTTCACATGTTTATGTCCAGGAAACTCAACTCCCCGCTTCTTCCATTCTCAGACTTCGGCCCGAGTTTTCTTCATTAGGAATTGTGTTTCCTCTATTGTGGCGCGCGAATACCCTCCTTTGGCCATTTTGGCCATATTCAAGGCCAGGCGCATGTTAGACTGTTCGAGCTGTACCCGACCTCCTTGCCTTGCCATACTTGCAGACATGTTGAAAACATACAAGAAATCAGTTGCTGCATGTACATATTAGATTCAGCCATTATCTCAACCAGATACGCTTCCGTAGCGTCCTCTAAGGTGGTTAAAGCCTGTTTGGTCCACTCTTGGGGAATCGTATCACTAAATTCGTCCGGAGAAATCCCAGAGCTGACAACATCATGATGTTCCATTTCATGGACTGTGCGGACAAATGCCATGGTCCACCATGGAGGTTTCTCATTACGGGCGGCTATAGACTGGTCACGCAGCTCTCCACACACTCCAGCTGTATGTTATATCACTAGCTGTCAGCTGAGTACCTCGATACGACTACACTTACATCTGATTGCATGCTGCTTCGTATTCTTGCTGCTACCGCTTGTATGGACAATTTGTAACTGTGCGTCCAAGGTCATATTTTAGGTGGCTGTATTTGCAGTGTCGCCGTGAGCTAAGTGGTGACTCCGTTGTAGTTGGGTCTTAGCGGGTGGCATATTGGATGAAGCGCCTGTCATTCTGCTTGATTCTGTTCCACTCTCACCTTGCCGCGGTGCTGGTGGAGCCATGATTTGCTGCTGTGGAAGTGAAGAGATGATGATAACGAAACAAAGTGGGAAGTCCTGAGGAATATATAGTTAGCTTCAAGTCAAAATGGCATGCGTAACAGCCAACTTGCTCGTTCTACACAAGATCAATCCTGTTGCGCATAGCTGCCCATTGCACGGGTTGCCAACCGTCCTTCGATTTCCACCAAGTTGATCCGATGATCTGTTTGTGTTAATAGGGATACATCACAGCTAACGACTGCTGAAATCTCGTCTTTGTGAGATATCAACGGTACATTCTTCGACGGACAGGACGTCTGCTGATGTTTGTCTCAAGAAATCCCTGGTATCTTACATGCAACAGACGCTAAACATCATGTCATGATGTACGGAGAGCATTGCTATTCCCAATGTAGTGATAGTCAAAACGCAGATTTTGCTTTGTTCAAATCTATTAAGCGCACCAACCTCGACATAAATGACGCAGTTTGCCTCTATGTGGTCCATATCTTCCAACATCCAACATCTCGTCCATCAACAAAGTCAACTCAAAATACAATAGTCAATGCTCCGAAATGGAACGATTTGCCACTCCCAGCAGGCAAATACGGCAAATCAACAAAGCACTCCTCATGACAACGTCATCAAGCGAATCAATGGAAGAGCGGCCCGGATGCAGAACTGTTCCGAGCCCTTGGAGGGTTGCGCAGCTTGCGATCCAAAAAGAAGCTTGCGGCAGGGAAACAACGAGAAACTCACTTCTTAAACAACGAACAGAAAACGAACTGGATCGAGGATTATGCGGAAAGAGGGACCGCTGTGGCATGAAACCGTGTTGAAGACGTAGAGACAGCAATTGAATAGCTGCAAGATGATATGAGAAATGATGAAAAGGCGGGATTAACAACCGCAAAGCCAGAATCAACATTTAACGTGATGTTGAACGCCATCGGAGATAGTCTGAGCGATCATTCAAGTTCCAAAGATGTGGAGGATGCGGAAGGCGAGGAAGATGATGAAGACGATCCTGCGGGGGGCAAGCTTAGCGAAGATGACGAACCTGGCTGGGTGATGGGCACAATATCCAAAACGGTACAGTATAGAATGGAGCGTTTTCGGGAGAAGCAACTGAAGCTTGACCAATTGACCCAACCACGCTGGGGAGATGCGGTCGACTACCTCTGTGAGAGTGTAAAGAAGTACGGGATGACCGAATGGGAGGTTCCGGCTGTTGTTCAACCACAAACAGCAGATGATGCAGCGTCATCAGCACCGACGACATTTGGTGACTCTGGTGAGACTCTTGCTAGCGTCCCCGGAAAATTGCCAATGCCGCAGGTGACTTCTCAACCAGGCAGTAGACATATGAGGCTTGATTTGCGGAAACCGCGGACACACAAATGCATTCCATCCCTCCCACCGGCCCTGATGCTCTATTCGTCTCCAATTGCAAAATTCAAGGATGTCGAACCCATACGCTTTAACCCCTGCATATCGAGTCCCATGCTATTTGAAATATAGAAACCGGATTCCGACGAAGACATGGTGACGGCTCCTGCGTCGCCGGCGGAATCAATAGGCAAATTGTCATACGTAGTGTTAGGAACGGGTCAAAATTCCCAGGTCGGTTCCAGGTCCGGTTTCAACCCGGAACCGAACTGTTGCAATGGGTTTCCACACAAAACCCGCTCCTCAAAAGTCAACATTTCCTGCTACAATTAAGTATTTGAGTTCTGATCGTATCACAACATGAACAATACGTAGATTGTGCAGTTCCCGTCGCTCCTTCACCTCCCGCTTTCAGATTTGCGATCCGACAAGTATTCGTTGAGTCGTGTTCGAAAACCCGCCAATTTCGCTCAATTTCAGCCTTTATTTCACAGCCACTCAACGAATATCAGTCGGATCGCAAATCTGAAAGCGGGAGGTGAAAGAGCGACTAATGCTGCACAATTTACGTACTGATCATGTCATGATACGATCAGAACTCAAATACTTAATTGGAGCCAAAGTTGTAGGAACCATAAAATGGAACGGTGGTCCGGTTCTAACCCGTCCCCGAACCCGATGGGTACCCCTGAATTCCGGGTAACAACCCGGACTGGACCGTACGGTCCGGTTCCAAACCCGGACCGCAGCCGGGTAACCCGGAACCGTTGCTAACACTAGTCATATGTGACGATGTGTGAATTTGAAATGTAATACCTGTACCTATTTTGCTACCTGTCAGTATTTACTTGATTTCAGTGACCAAATTGTGAGACATGATAATTCGTCAATGCATGTGCAAGGGTTGGATAGGCCAGGCCAACGTTCAAGACTTCAAATCTCAGTGACTGATGACCAACGAACGTGATATCGTCCTGCCTGTTACTGGTAAGTCGGATGATCAAAACTAAATTAGAGATGAAACTCACTAGCAAAATATAAGTCAGTGATGTCATACGAGTCATACAGGCAGCGGTCCAAGCGCGATGTGAAGCTGACTGAATGACAACCGTCATGGTGCATACGATCATGCATCCAACTGCATAACTCTCTGCACAGACCTGGTGCACATGGTCGAGATTTTGAAAATTGCTTATGGTAGGTCATGGAAATCGCGGAGAACGAGCTGGATGAGAACTGGTGAGGAAGTCGGGCTAAATATATCCAAAACTAGTGTATGGATATATCTGCGGTTAATTGCCGGCCGAAAGCGCTGGAACATGATTGGCCAACATCATTGATCACTCAGATAACGTGTTGAGTGGTGAATCAGACATTGAGAGGCTTGGAAGCTTTTGGATGCAAATGGTTATACATAGAAATGATTTATTGGCTGCCAATAACGACTATATGCATTTTTACATACAATTGTTGAGCATCCACTGACTGTTAGTATGTCATTATGTTGAGTGTCAACGGAGTGTCAACGATTTTTCGTCTTATATTTTCGGCAAACAAACGGCTGCATAGTCACATCCTTCCAAAGTGATTGGATTGGCAGTTTTTATAGATAAGAAGGATAGTGACACGCTCGTTGGCCCATCCTGGAAATGAGGGTCAATGATGTGTCAATGATTTTTGGTCTTGTGAGTCTGATAATTAAACAAAAGACATGGTCGCTGTGACACATCATCAAAGTACTGGCCGCCTCTAAGGCCCAAAATAGTGGCATCAACATCGCTACAATCTCTTAAAAATGAGCATCAACGGAGCGTCAACGATTTTAGTTCTTGGATCTTGGAAAATCGAACAGCTGTGCGACTACATTAAGCAATAATAGAAGTTTTGGCCGCCGTTATGAGTAAAAATGGTAGCGATGATATCACTACCATCTCCTAAAAATGACTGTCAACCGAGCGTCAGCAATTTTTGGTTTCGCATCATGAACACTCAAAGCGTTGAGCGTCGGCGTTAATTCATAGTCAATCTATCAGCTGCTTTTATTGGCAAAAATGCTACTGACGATATTGCTGCCACCTAAAAATGAGGGTCAAACGAGCGTCAATGATTTTTGGCAATGCATCCTGGATAATCGAAGGGCGATGCAACTGCGTCAACCCATACTCATAGTCTCGGCCGCCTCTATGGGTGAAAGTGGGAAGGATGATATCGCTACCACCTCCTGAAAATGAACGTCAACGGAGCGTCAACAATTTTTGGTCTTGCATCATGGACATTCAGAGTGCTTTGCATCGGCATTAACCCATAATCAATGTATCAGCCGTCTTTATGGGCAAAAATACTTGTGACGAAATCGCTACCACCTCCTAGAAATGGGCGTCAACGGGGCATCAACAATTTTTGGTCTTGCATCTTAGACAATCTAAGAGCTACGGAATGGCGTTAACCAATAATCAATGCATTGGCTGCGTTTATTGGCAAAAATGCTAGTAACGATATCGCTACCACCTCCTAAAAATGAGCGGCATCGCAGCGTCAAAAGTTTGTGGTCTTGCATCATGGACAGTCAAAGCGCTGTGCATCGCCGTTGACCCATAATCAATGCATTGGCCGCCTCTGTGGGCCACAATATGAGTGACAATCACGCTACCACCTCCTAAACATGAGCATCAATGGAGCGTCAATGATTTTTGGTCATGCATCTTGGATAATCTAAGGGCTATGGAACGACATTTTCCCATACACAACTTATCAGCTGCGTTTACAGGTAAAAATGCTAGTGACGATATCGGATCCGCGTCCTACAATTGAACGCCCACCGAGCGTCAACCATTATTGTCGGGGCTCAGTAAGCCACACAGCAATGACCCGCATCGCATTGTTACTCAATTGAGTCTTACGCGGTCAGTCTTTTCAATATGTCCTTGTATACAACTTCACAAATATGCATGCAATGTCCCACAGATCTGATTTTTGTGCTTGTAGCTGTAGAGTCAATATTCAAGAACCCGCAGTCTGCTGTGCTGTATTGTTACTTTCAGCAGTCTTTCGAGTCGGATTACCCAGCATTCTAATTCCTACCCCCATGTAGGATTCAAAATCTCGGAACACCTCATCACTCGAGGTTATAATCAGTTCCAAAAATGAACATGTCTTTATTCTTGATTTGAGCGACCTTACTTTACAAATCATCTTCGATGCTTGGTGGGCTTCAATGAATGTAAGCTTGAAGGGGCCTATTGCATGGAATAATTCTAGACATGCGCCTTCATGGCGATTCCATTTACACTGCCGTAGTGAGGAGACCGGCAGCCCTGGCATCATATGTATCGTTTGTCATCAAGTTGTTCGCCATCCATCAGATCTTCGAACCAGCTCAATGGGGAAACACTTGCAGGCAAAAGCTGACATCGCAAAGTTGAATGAATTAACAGAGTCAGAGGTTACAGAATTGACTAGGTTGACGGTTGCTGAAACAGCTTTGGCCATCCTGAAGAGGCATAGAAGTCGAGGAATCACAATAGTAAGTTTGCAGAGGGAGATGAAATTTGACATCCAGGTGGATCCATATTGACCGAAATGACACACAAAACGTTCCAAACTGGCAGCTAAGGATTTTGAAACTTCCGAATTTCACCAAGAAATGTGGAATCGCTACCTCATATTAGGATTTGATTTGGCTCACATTCAATCAAACGCTATATCAAATCTAGAGCTACGACGGTCGTATAAGGCATTACGCAATGACCTAGTGCTGCCGTCCGCTGCAACCCTTGGCAACATTTGCCGGAGGGATTATGCAATGACCGTGGATGCTATTGATAAGCAATTCCCGTCACGAAATAAAGTTAGTTTAACTTTGAACGGATGGACATCACCGAACAAAGTAGCCATAACGTCGGTCATTTCTTCCTATCTGGATCGAAATTGGGCATTGCCTGAAGTTCAACTCAGATTCGATGAGGTTGATCACCTGTTCTTTTCCCGTTTCAAAAAGCTAATTAAGGACGATAGGTCAAGGGCCAACATGCTGGAGGTAGGCTAGCTGTACAGTTGAAGGATGTGCTTGATCGTTTTGAGCTTACTGACGGCCATTTGCTTGGTATTTCGATTGATAATGCTTCCTCAAATTACTCAATGACACGCAAGCTGCAATCAACACTGGAGGCCTCTGCAATCAAGTGGCCTGCTTTGAGGAACCACATACCATGCATGGCGCACATCATACTGCTGGTTTTAAGTGCATTCATGAGCAGTCTTGGTGTGAAAAGCCGCACCGAGTCTTGGGAAGTGCATGAGCGCGATCAGCAATTTGGAGAGAATGAAAGCATAGACATTGGGAAGAGTCAAAGCCTTCGAGAAGAGGGCAATGCTAGAATCAATAAGGTGTTGGCCATGAAACCAGGTATAGCAAAGATAATTGAGAAAGTACATATTTCATGATATTTTGAAAGTCCTGAAATTGACCTTCATATAGCAGAGAATGCTTGCTGTATTGATTACCCTGATACCTGGTCATCGAAAGGAGTTCATTGACTGTCAAAGAGACAAAGTTCGCACCGCCGTACGACCGATTATGAATGTGGACATACGTTGCAACTCCTCACTGGAGTTGCTCGAGCCCACATACCGATTGCAGGAATTCACATCCGAGTGGCTCCAAAAACCAAAATACAGTGATTATCGGCCACTTTTCACAACTCAAGATGAATGGACCGTTGTGAAGTATGTCATGGAAGTATTGAGGCCATTTCGATATTGGACCCTGTGAATGTCGAAGAGGCATACCGTCACATTGCATTCACATGATCACAGTGTACAATGACATGTTCGATCACATGGATGGCGTGATGCGAGCTTTGACTACGAACAAGACTCCTTGGAAGAAAGACTTGTTCTTCGGTGTGAAGTTAGCTCAAAAGTAGCTGTCCAAATACTACGCTGAAGTAACTCCAATGACGGGCATACTTCCCATTTGTACACATATCCTCAATCCTGTTGGGAAGCTGCGATCGTTTAGAACGTGCGACAACGGAATGGATATCAATCCTGAGGACAAGACATCCTATACTATCCAATACCAGGAGGCCTTTCTGAAGTATGTGGAGAATGAATATTGCGCCAGACATCGACGTGTGCCAGTCAATAAATACAAAAGCTTTCCGAGCAGCAATCTCATCCACTCTGCAACGGCTTCAGGATCCTGTCAATCATCCTTTGATCCATATGATTTGTCCAGCTATGATGAAGAATACTTAACACCTAACAATGTGACTGAGACGACACCCGGACGAAGTGATCGCACGGCATGTCTATTGAACTCCGCCAAGCTCCATTTGAATTCGTCGCCTGAAGCACCAAATACCTGGGGGCAAATTAATCCAAATCTCAATGATTACCACTGTGAGCCAATGGAGATTAGCAGTACATTTTGGTTGCCGGATATAACGGACTGGTGGCTTCAACAGGAGGAAATGCACTCAAAGTATGCCATTCAATCCAATGTGGCGCGGGACATATTCTCTAACATACCACATGGTGTCGGAGTGGAGGCCAGATTTTCCCTTGGCCGAGATGTGATCGGCTGGAGGCAGTCAAAAACCACAGGCCAGACCATTCGCGAAAAAGTCGTTGTAAGGCAGTTTGCTCCAGCCAATAACGGGACTTTGGCAGGCGCTGACCCAGAATTGGATACAACGAACACAGAAAATGACTCGGAAATGAACAAAGTGGCGGAGGAAATGAAATTGCACAGAATGGCCAAGGTTCACGACTTGTTGGAGATTTGGCAGGGCAGCCAAAACCTACGTGCTACACATAAGGAATCTCGCACTCGAAACGAGCAGATGACTGCTGTGGGATACATTTCAGACACGGAAGAGATTGTCAAAGCATCGTGGTCACTCTTTCAACATGATGGTGCAGCTGCATTTAAATTGTCAGAAAGATCTCCTTTGCCACCACCTTTGTCTGCAAAGAACCTCCCTGGAGGTCGAACTCAAATATTGATTGTCCGGCACATTCGAAGAATGAACTGTCATCCAGTCGAAGGTGATAACGATCGCGCAGCTGAAAGCATTCCGGAAACTCAAGATTGGCTCAACTGGAAATGGCACTATGATAATCCAACTGACAGCAAAGACGATTGAGCGGTGGACGTTGAATCCGATATTGAGCAAGACAATAGCATCGAGGATCTGGAATGCCCAGAGTGGCGGAATGTGAGTGCTGCGCCAAATGTTCCCGGATTGCTTCGGCCGACACGGAAGTCAAAGACACAGGTTGAAAAGGTGTTGATCACGGTCAATGCAATGAAAACAAGGAGGAATAAGGGAGTGAAGAAACAGTAGGACAGAATGCGACAATGTTTCACCAGCGTCTTGATGTATCATGACCGAGAGTTCTAGATAGAGATATATTATGAGCGAATAGTGCGCAGTAGCTTGTGAATATCGGTTGATAAACAGATGTATCGCAGGCGGAATGAAGCTTTTGGCAAGATACATAAATTTTAGTCATGTGAGAGCGAACAGTGCAAGAATGTTACTGCGCTTGGCTTTGCCACAGGGCCAAGTCTCAATCTGTGAGGAAGACTACCAATATGTTCAAATCATGATGAAAACTATTATCGATGGCAGCAGATGTTGAATGGACAAAACATTAAAATGAGCGTCAACGGAGCGTCAATGATTTGTGGTTTTGTAAGTACAGCAATTACACAGTGATCTGGTCGCTCTTATGCATAACCAATGTATTGGCAGCTTTGATAGGCAAAAGAGACAGCATCACGGTAACCGCCCCATTCTGAGAATGAACGTCAATGGAGCTTTAACAATTTTTAGCTTCCCATCCTGGACAACTTCTGTTCCGATTGGTTGCAGACATCCATTTATCAGATATTGGCAGCCTTTACCGAGAAAAACAACAGCGACATGCTCCCTGTCGCATCCTGAAAATCAGCGTCAAAGGAGCATCAACAGATTTAGTGGTTGCATATTTGGTAATCAAGGCATCGTGTGAATCCTCGCGTTCATAACGGAATTATTGACTGCCCTGATAGGCAAAGATACAATCTATCACAGGTATAACATCGATTGCAAACTAATCGATATTGCAAGCTGCAAAGCATGCAAAAACATATCATTGGTTGTTCAAAACGCGATTTTGATAAGATACTATTAACATACTGCAAAAACAAGTGGCTTAATTGAATCTCTGGATGGACCCGCTGGGCAACCCACTGTCAACCCGCCCAATTCAGACGGGTTGGGAGTGTAACATTGAACCGTACCCGAGTTGACGGTTCGGGTTTATTGACAACCAGGACTACCAATTTGGCAGCGGTTAGGTTTGGACCCAGACCTGGACCCGAAGTGACAGTCCGGAACTGTTGTTAACACTCTTGAGGAGTAACCATTAACAATCGAGATACTCTGACCATTATCGATCCACACATGATACACATCTTATTTGCGGTTGGCCAGATCGCTGTCGTTGATCCATCGATGTGAAGGTCGTGTAATGGAGATGTGACTAATTGGTGAACTACTCTGCAAGGTAGATCCAATACGGCAATCCGAGTGATAATTCGTGATTGCGGATCAAATATCCATATTAGGATTTATTGAATGATCCTGTATGATCCAAGAATTACCTGCAATGCCAAAGGCGTAACACTAAGCTTTTAGTAGATATTTGTTTACTGCTATCTGAGTTGATTCTGAGTATATTTTTAAAAAATAAAACCACTATATTTATACTCAGTGCAGTCTTAATCTGAATATGAACTGAATTGTAGCCTATTTGATTTTGCCACTCTCATCAACTTTGAATGTATAGTTTTGTTCAACTTTAAACAACCACTGGTTCCCTTATTTCAAACTCGTCTTTCTGTGAAGATACATTCTAAATGCATATGTCTAAACAAGCTTTGGCTTTACTGTGATTGAGATTTGTTATAACAATTAGTTTAATACTACAGTACTTTATTGATATTACTACTGCACTATAGTATATTACAGGTATATTACCACATATTAGCAAAATGCATTTTTGTCAGTGGGAGTCTATGTAAGTGTTTAGAAGCTGTAGACCAGATTTCTACAATGGCCAGATCTCAGAGTTGACTAGCTTGGTACTGTGGCCTACATGTAATTATGGTAGCACTGAAAACAAAGTAGCACAGACACAGAAGAACTGGTAACAATCTGGGGAGTATTTGACAATACAGTCTATAAGCTTGCAATCATACAGAAATGCTGCAGACAAGACTGGGAAAACCAAATATTGTTTAAGTATACTACTGGTGTATCTGGCAAATGGTAGTTACTATATATTATTACATAATGTTAAAATATATATTGAAACTGGATTATCATTTATATATCTACATATCTCTATATCAATGTATCTATTGGCATATATACAGTCTTATATACTAGCTACAGATGATACTTGAGTGCAATCTAAGGTACACCTGGAGATAGAAAGTAAGCAAACATTAAAATGCACTTGGAGGTTATAATCTTGTAAACTTAGAGATAGACGTGGATGATACCATTAAGCCAACTTGGAGATATAGCCAGCAGTCTATTTTTGTGTGAATTAAAATGTGTACTTGGAGGTTATGATTGACTAAGTTTGGAGATACACTTTGTGGTGGGTATAATTATATAAATTTAAATATGTACATGGAGACTATAATCAAGCCAGTTTGAAGATACTCTGAAAGGTGGTTATTTAGGCTAATATAGATAGTCAATTTGAACATTTGCCAATGGGAGAAGTTGTGCGTGGAAAATCAAATTCTCACCACCACAGCTCAAATAGACAGGAGGGGGGTGGGTGTAGAAATAGTGATTATGAAGATAGAGTTGGTAATGGGGAGTGTATATATTTAGAAGACCCCATGGTAGATAGCCATTCATTTCACCATACATTAAAATATACACTCTATTTCTCCCAGATCTTTATTCTTTACACTCAGATCAAGTCTTTATAAATTGATACAATTTTGTGTAACTCCTTACCAGTGTATAAAATACTAAATCCTGTCACTCTCATCCTGTACTTCTTATTTTAGAATTACTCTCTCCTCATGAATTCCATTTGAATTCCATGAGAGGGACAGCAGCACATTGGCAATGAATATACTGGATTGAATGTTTACTCAGTCTCCAATAGTGTTAGCAACGGGTCCGGGTAACCTGCCAGCAATCCGGGCTTGGTCAGGAAAACGGTTTGGTTCGGTTCCGGAACCGTCCAAAAACCTGACCCTCTGCTTCTTGGAGGTCCAAACCCGGCCCGGTACTCATCCACCCACTGAATTGGCCAAGATTGGCAAGACTCGTCGGGTCTAATCTCCAGTTTGGCATTCCGTGTTGTTCTCTTTATCGTCGCATTCAGATATTCTACTGTTAACCGTAAAATATTAACCATAGTACATTGTTGACCTTTTTGGCTGAACTGGCCGCCTTTGTGATCAAAATATGTACACAAATGCTCCCTGCCCCATCCTGGAAATGAGCGTCAACAGAGCATCAATGATTTTAGGTCTTGCATCCTGGGTAATCAGAGCCGGCATTCGTTGCAGATAGTCATAACTGAGGTATTGGCCTCCTTCATAGGCAAAAGCAGAAGCAACACGCTCCCTGCCCCATCTTGAAAATGAGCGTCAAATGAGCGTCAACAATTTAAGGTCTCACATCTTGGGTAATCTAAGTGTTGCATGATTGCAAACCTCTATTAAGGAGGAATTGGCAGCGTCTCTAGGCAGATAAGCAAGCGATGTTCCCACGACAGCCTCCCAGACAGTAAGAACTAATCTTATTTACAATGATGCAATGAAGAGTTCATGACCGTTGTAGCCTATGTAAACTGTCAGAATATCATATATACACAATAACCGATGCATCGCACTTTGATTACCCATGATGAATGGCCAAAAATTGTTGACGCACCATTGACGCCCATTTTCATGATGGGGCAGGGAACGTGGCTCTATCACTTTTCCCAATAAAGGCGTCCAATACATTGATTATGCATAGTAACAACCCAATCGCTTCTGAATTACCTGACTTACCAGACCAAACATCGTTGACACTCCGTTGACGCTCATATTCAGAATGGGGCAGGGAGTGTGTGGCTCTCTTATTTGCCTACAAAGCCCGCGAATACCACATTCATAAATGGCCGCAACCGATCACCACGCAGATAACCAATGATGCAAGACCAAATATCGTTGCTGCTCCGTTGACGTTCATTTTGCCATGGGCGTATCCACATTATGTTATTATTCATTTTGGCCTAATATATCATTAATGGTATTTTGGCAGCCTTTGTACTGTCTTCATGTACTTTCTCCTTCATCAAAACATTGTTCTTTAATAATACATATAAATATATCCTTTAAAATATACTTTAAAGTATCCGCTAATTGGAGATAATGATAGACTCAAAAATCCCGTTCCAGTCGATCAATGCTCATCTTCACTGTCAGGTTCGCTCAATGGGCTGCTGTCGTCTGCAAAATGGATTTCAGCTGCGTTACCACGCAGCAGTAGTGTCATCAACGGTTCGGTACCGTCACTTTGAGTCCGGGTCCGGGTCGAACCCAAACCATTGCCAAATTGGCTATCCGGGTCATCAATACACCCGAACTGTCAACTCAGGTACGGTTCAATGGTAAACTCCCAACCCATCTGAATTGGGCAGGTTGTCAGCCGGTCGCCCAGCGGGTCCATCCATAGATTCAATTAAGGCTCTTGTTGTTGGAGAATGTTAATAGTATCTTATCAAAATCGCGTTTTCAACAACCAAGGATATGTTTTTGCATGCTTTGCAGCTTGCAATATCAATTAATTTGGAATCAGTGTTTTACCTTTGATAAATTGTATTTTTGCCTATCAGGGTGATCAATAGTTCCTTTATAAACACGAAGATCAGCATGGTGCCTTGTTAGGGGTTCTCCCTTAACAGTTATAAAAGTACTTGAAAGTCGATGAAAGCACATACCATGCGGAGACAATCAAGGGTGGGCTTGCGATATTGCCTTTTAGCAGGGGTTCAATATCGGTCACGAGATCAAGCCTCAGTTGGGAGGGGCGTTCTTTCACTTCTGAATACTATGCGGGACATGCACGCGGTGCGCAGCAGTTGATAGTCGATTGCGACTAAGAGGGCTCCGAACCACCATCTCGTAACGAGTGGAATAATGGCCAGGCACACCCCGGTATTAGCAGACATTGTCTCTACCTAAGCATGACATAACTGAGGGATTTTTTGACATTGGCTTTAGCCAGAAGCGAGCACCCTGCATTGATTTGCATGAGTCTGGATCGCAACGTATGATGCGTGTCAGGGTCTATGATCTATCAGCACGGAGTGGTATCCAAGTAAGCCTGAGAGTATCTACCGAACAAACTCAAAGATAACGAGATGTCTAAGTTGAAGTTGTGGTCTGATTATGAGCTGATGATGATACGTGTCCTTCGGGATTCACGAGCACTTCCGATTAGGCGCATAGTAATAAGACGCAAGGATATCTATCGGGTGACGTCAATAAGACCCACAGATAAGTGGCTATCATTTGAGGGATTAATCATAGTCCTATTTGGGGGGCTATAAAAAGATTACAGAAGAGTTATGGTGTGAGGGATTAATTTATAGTTCGGAATTCAGGGGATCATCGAGAGCGATGCTAAGCCCGAACTATCTATTCCAAGAGACTATAAAGAGATCATGTTGTTCCGACAATGAGGGGGGACAACCGGCTTGAGATACGAAAAAAGGGATACCTACCAGCGAAGAAGAATATTTATTTATTATTGTGTTTTTATGATACCTATACCTATTATATCTATACCTGGAATCTATTAGCTTTGTGTAACGGCAGCCCCGCACCTTGCTGGACCTTATTCAATTAATGACGATTACCTTTGAGAATGTTAACGACGTTGTGGTGTACGCCCTCGAGAAGATTATAGCATCGGCTAGAAGGACGCAGCAAATCTTCGTAGCGCACTGTGTTCGGTGGCTAGCATCTATTATTGGTTTGGAACAGGCATTAATCACTTATATCGATAACCTACGAATCCGATCGGAAGTATCGTTAGCAGAGGATGAAGAATGGTTAGCAGGTTCAACAACTCCGATCCAAGAAGGGAGACGGCTATCGCCTTTTGCTACAGGTTGTGAAGATAAAGGAATATCAACAGTACCTCGAGATATTCAAGAAGAGTCCAGATCCATTGACGAGACGCGACATATACATCCGGAAAGAGTGTCTCAAGTTCAAGATGCTAATATCAACGTCAGTGATTGGGATCTCGATAGTTCTGGGAATGAACGGCAGCTTAGAGTTGTGCAACATACTGAGCAGTTCATCCGGAAGTCCCGAAGGGAAAGAAGGAGGTTCGAGAAGCAGGCCGATCCCTTGACCAAAACGAGATTGGGGAAAATCCCAGCGAAACCTTTGACAAAGAAACCAAGGCAATACTTACAGTCAATTGCAAAACCAACCATAGCAGATTACTTGATGGATAGGAAATAGGATCTACGGCCGTACGCACCCATAGTACTTAGCGAGGTATTATTGGATAGGTGTTGTACCCCTGTAACATGCCTTGATTACCACATATGCAACAACTAAAACTGTTGATGCTCCGTTGACGCTCATTCTCAGGATACGGCAGGCATTATGTCGCTGTTGTTTTTGCCAGTAAAGGCTGCCAATATGTGATAAATGGATGTCTGCACCCAATCGGGACATAAATTACCCAAAATTCGCAGCTAAAAATCATTGACGCTGCGTTGACACTCACTCTCAGGAGGCGGCAGCGAGCATGTCGCTGTGGTTTTTCTCAGTAAAGGCAGCCAATATCCGATAAATGGATGTCTGCAACCAATCGGAACATAAATTATGCAAGATGCGAAACTAAAAATTGTTGACACTCCATTGATGCTCATTCTCAGCTGAGGGGTGGTGACTGTGTTGCTGTCTTTTTTGCCTATGAAAGCTGCCAATACATCGATTATGCATAATAGCGACCATATGACTGTATAACTACGATACTTACAAAACCACAAATGGTTCACACTCCGTTGATGCTCATTCTCAGAATCGGGCGGTGACCGTGTTGCTGTCTCTTTTCCCTATGAAAGCTGGCAATAGATCGGTTATGCATAACAGCGATCAAATCACTGTGTAATTACCGTACTTACAAAACCACAAATCGTTGAAGCTCCATTGACGCTAATTCTCAGACTGGGGTGGTGTCCGTGGTGCTGTCTCTTTTGCCTATAGATGCTGGTAATAGATCGGTTATGCATAACAGCGACCAAATCACTGTGTACTTACTGTACTTGGAAAACCACAAATCATTGACGCTTCATTGAGGCTCATTCTCAGAATGGGGCGGTGACCGTGTTGCTGTCTCTTCTGCCTATAGAAGCTGGCAATGGATCAGTTAAGCATAACAGCGACCAACTCACTGCGTAATTACCATACTTATAAAACCACAAATCGTTGACCCTCCATTGACGCTCATTCTCAGAATGGGGCGGTGACTGTGTTGCTGTCTTTTTTGCCTATGAAAGCAGCCAATACATCAGTCATGCATAACAGCGACCAAATCACTGTGTAATTACCGTACTTACAAAACCACAAATTGTTGACGCTTCGTTGACGCTCATATTGATGTATTGTTCATTCTACATCTGCTGCCATCGATAATAGTTTTCATCATGATTTGAACATATTGGTAGTCTTTCTCACAGATTGAGACTTGGCCCTGTGGCAAAGCCAAGCGCAGTGATATTCTTGCACTGTTCGCTCTCAGACGACTAAAATTCATGTATCTTGTCAAAAGGTTCATTGTGCCTGCTATACAATGGTATATCAACCGGTATTCACAAGCTACTGCTCACCATTCACCCATTATATATCTCTAACTAACACTCTCGGTCATGATACATAAAGAAGGTTGTCAAAGATTGACCCCATCCTGTACAACTTTGTCTTCACTCCCTTATTCCTCCTCATTTCGATTGCATTGACGATCATCAACACCTTTTCGGCCTGTCACTTTGACTTCCGTGTAGCCTGAATTGATCCGGAAACATTGGGCGCGGCACTCACGTCCAGCTGCTCTGGGCATTCTGCATCCTCGATGCTATTGTCTTGCACTATATCAGATTCAACATTTGCCGCGCCATCGTCTTCACTGTCATTTGGTTTATCTAAGTCCCCATTCCAGTGAAGCCAATCTTCAGTGTCCGAAATGCTTTCAGCTGCGCTATCCTCATCACTTTCGACTGGATGATGGTTGATTCTTCGGATTCGACAGACATTTACAACTTGAGTTCATCCTCCAGGGAGGTCCTTTGCAGACAAAGGTGGTGGCAAAGGAGATCTTTCTGACAATTTGAATGCAGGCACGCCATCATGTTGAAAGAGTGACCACGATGCTTTGACGATCTCTTCCGTGTCTGAAATGTATCCGATGGCGGTCATCTGCTTGTTTTGAGCCCGAGATTGTTTCTGCGTGGCATGTAGGTTTTGGCTGCCCTGCCACATCCCCATAAAGTCGTGAACCTTGGCCATGCTGTGCAATATACTTTCTTCCACTTCTTTCTTCATTTCCGAGTTGTTTTCTGTGTTCATTGTATCCAATTCTGGGTCAGCTCCTGCCAAAATCCCATTACTGGCTCGAGCAAACTGCCTTACAATGACTTGTTTGCGAAGCGTCTCGCCTGTGGTTGTTGACTGCCTCTAGCCGATAACATCTCAGCCAAAGGAAAAACTGGCCTCCACTCTGACACCATGTGGTATGATAGAGAAGATGTCGCGCGCCACATTGGAAAGATCCGCGTACATCGAGTGCGATTCCTCCTGTTGACACTGTAGGTGGACGACTCTGGTCCTGTTAAGGTGCGGCTCTGTGGCATTAGCGCGGCTCTGCGGGAGACTTGCGTATTAGTTAGTTCTAGCAAGATGTTAGCTTGATCATCAATAACATTCACTTCTATACGTTCGGAGAGGCTGTTTGCCCACATTGGTAGCAACACTCGACTTCTGACGGCGTCACAAGCATCAGAAGCGATCGAAACACAACGCACGATGGCGGATTCACTTGGTTCATCTTCGAACCAGTGGACTGCCAGCGGCTCGGAGACATCGCACTAGTCTTCTGACTTCACGGCCCTTCCTGCTACGCACCACACGCACGACACCCACAATGTCAGTTTTACCGACAAAATCGACAAAGCCGACTCAATTAGGTTTAGCAGCAGGTTTAAGACCTCAACCACTGCGGGCTTCCAACCTACAGAACTTCGCACAACAGAATACATCACAAACCGAATGAAGATCATCGACGACGGCCCTGGGGTCTTGTCTGACCAAGCAATCAACTGGATCAGGGTTACGGAGGACGTCCAATTGGAGATCATTGATGCTAACCTCTCCGAGAGCCTTGAACAAGGCGAGAAATTAGCTAAGATGTGCGACCTCAACGAGAGCTTGGCCGCTAAAGTCAAGGACTTGGAGGCAACTGAGCCCGTCCGAGATGGCCCGAGCAGGGAATTACCGGCTGCTCCGCGCGAAATTGAGGAGTTGGAGGCAGAGCTTCAGATCGAGAAACGTCGATCTGCCAAGTTGGATAGACGGCTCGACAAGTGCAAGTCGGAGCCGGAGACAACGGAGCAGACAGACATCGCACAGCTTCGGCTGGGGTAGGACATCCTGCTGCACCAGGTCAAAGATCTCTCGTCAGAGAAGAGCAGCCTGGAATCCAAATTGAGAGCATTCGAACGCGTCATTCAACGACTGACGACTAACCAAGTAAATGCGACCGCGGCGCCGAACACCTCCCAACCGCCTCCAGCCCCGTTCGGGATCCATGGCTCCTCTGAACCGACCTCTGGCCGATTCGGAATCCATGGCTCCGCCGAGCCAACCCCTGGCTCGCCTGGAAGCCGTGGCTTCTGTCAAGTCATCTAACCTTCCGACATATGAGGGCAAACGAACCTTGGACGATGTCACCACCTTCCTCTTTGCTTTGGAGCGACACTTCAAGCATGCAGCCCAGGCCATTGGATGGGTCGGCACGACAGGCTGGGGAGAGCAAGCAGTGCTACAATTGAAAGGCGACGCAGCAGTCTGGGCCATGCACCACTTCCCAATGAGTGCACCCATCGAATGGTCCACCTTTTGCACAGAGTTGAAAGCTAAGTTTATTCCGTCCAACGCCTTGGACCTGGTCAAACGCGAATGGGAAGGACTCAGCCTGAAGGAGGGAGAAGGCGTCACAGAGTTTAACGAGCGTTTCTGTCGCCTTCGTTCGAAGTTGGACCCGCACCAGCCTCTTGCTGCCGAAATGTTAGCTGACGCTTATGGATATAAGATCGAAAAGGGCAACCAGGGAGTTTATAAAGACTTGGTTCGTTATATTGGCATGCGCGATAGGACTCCAACCCTCGAACAGCGCATGGAAC
>Ga0307515_10004000_pt1 | contig 30768 bp, 4 predicted proteins | sample 17_EM_MG_FD_194513 | JGI IMG/M metagenome (GOLD analysis project Ga0307515, IMG submission 194513) | Populus trichocarpa ectomycorrhiza microbial communities from riparian zone in the Pacific Northwest, United States - 17_EM | ecosystem: Host-associated > Plants > Roots > Unclassified | place...
TATCCCTTGCACCGATATCGTCCTTAGAGGTGTGGCCCGTGCACGCGATCAAGAACATCAACTTCCTCGCGTCAGGTCGTAAATAAATAACTTTATTAATTAAATACACCACTAAAATGGTGCGCAATTATATATCCAATGACATAGATCTTGTGTAGCCTACTTAATATATTATTTCCGAAAATTGGGTCGCAAAACGCCACTGCTTCGGGCTCTGGCACTTGCTCCTTTTGAGAGCTCTAGTAATGCGGCAGAATAACTTATCGCCCGTGTATGCACTTCATTGATTGGTGCGCACGGGCCACAGCCCTAAGGACGCAGTTATCGGTGTAAGGGATACGGATCTGTTGCGAATTAAGCTATATATCTTTCTTAAAGGCCTAGTCCCTACGCATAGCATCGGCCTGGTAAATAGTATTAATCTAGGGCCGTATAAGGTTTTCTATTATAATACTGATTTCTTTTATAGAGGAAGGGGTTAGGGGTAAGATTTTGGGCTAGATAAGCCGTCTACTTTATACGTTAAGCTATAAGCCTAAATAGGCTAGCCACTTTCGCCTTAAGATTATATTATAGCTACCTAGGTCCGTAATAAGGAAGGGGGTGTTATACTGCCTTCGTCCGTTAATATGGAGGTAAATCCGTAAGATAGTTGTGATAGGTAGTCCTATCCGCCCATTATACCCGCAGATAGGAATTAGTTTAGGCAGTTCTTTAATAGGTGTATTTAGAAAGTTAGCTAGCTTTACGGCATACTGGGTGTCTATTAAGGCAAAGGTATTTGCTCCAGAGTTAGCTAAAGCAGAGGTTAAAACTTAGTATCTATTACGGAATAAAGTATAAGGGATAGTGTAGCTTCTTCTACTAACTAGCCGACCTAGATTAACATCTAATATGTTAATCCCTTTTAACCCTAGAGAGGAGTCTTCCTCTAGGGTTCCTCTTTTTCTAACTCTGCGCTATCCTCCTAGATTAACAGGACCTTATCTACTTTTGCGTTTATTAGATAATCCTTTACTTAGTAGCCTTTCTAACCGTAAGAGAAGCAAGCTCCTTAATTACTAAGGGCCTGTATACGGGGGTTGCTATATATAGGCTAAGCATTCGCTAGACCTGTGGTAGGGCTAGCCGCACGGCTAGCTGTTAAATTGGCGGCGGGCTATATAGGTGGTGCTGTGGGGGTTACTAATTGTGCTAGGGCATTGTGGGCCGTTTTTGTATTACCTATGGTCTGATTTAAAGGGTTTTTGGCTTTATACCGTTTAGCGCGTGCCTTAATTCGGCGGAGGCCTTGGTTAATAGCTAAGCACTAGTCCGTAAGTTCCTTTAGCGTCTATATAGTAGTAAAAACTAGTAATATAGCTCGCTGTAAGTCTAGGGTAAGCTTATTAAATAGGTCTGGCATTAGATCTTTCTAGGGAATTTAAGCCTAGCCGGCTAGGTATAGAAAGCGGGTCTAAAAGGCCAAGAAGGTCTCCGTTGTTTTTATGTTTAGGCTTTTATAATTAAGTTGGGCGTTTTGTACTTTAAAGGGGTCCTTATAGATAGAAGATAGGTGCACAATTATCTCTTCTCTAGAGAGGAAGGGATTTACCGAGTCCTGTATGTATCGAGGACGTAGGTGCGTCTATATATCCCCGCCGGTACGGCCGAAGACGTAGGCCATTTTAGCCTAAGTAGTAGGGAAGTGGTCTATATTAACTTTAAGCTTATCCTGTAATTAAAGCTTCTAATTGTTAAATATAGGGTCGGTTCCGTCTATAAGCAATAGGGGGTCCGCGACCTTCGCGGACTGTAATAATGCTAATGCTATACGTTGGGCTAGGGCCTTAAGGACCGTAGCAAGTCTCTAGGTGTCTAATGACTCTTCGCTAGGTATAAGGGGTTCTCTAGCTTTAAGTAGCTCTTAAAGTTGTTTAATTTTGGCATTAGCTGCTATAAGCTCTACCTAGGAGTTTAAGTTAGTTGCTGTTTTACTATCGAAGGTATTTAAGGGTCCTGCGGCTGCTTTACCGGCCGCTATAGTTCTTAGCATGGTAATATAGTTGTTAGGGTAATTTTTAATAGGATTCTTATAGGGGTTCTAGTCTATGCGTGTTCTGTAAATCTTATTGTTCTTTTCTGTTCTTCTAGTTCTAATAATAGTCTTTAGGTCTGTTTCTATGTTTTATTCTTATTTATAGTCCGTAAATATTTTTTAAGTTCCTTCTTAGGAAGAAGAGTAGACGAGCTTTAAATAATATTAGCGACTTAGTTAATTAAGGCACGAGCACGGCAAGAGGGACGCGTAAGCCTATACAATTGGTAGTCTATAAACGAGGATCTAAAGCTAGAGAAAGGAAAGGAGAAGAAGAGCAGCGCCGGTCGAAGTAGGGTTCTTTTATGCGGTCCTCTAGTCACGTGACCGCGAAGTTCTGCTAAGTTCTGCTAACCAAGTTCTGCTAAGTTCTGCCAACTAAGTTTTGCCAAGTTCTGCCAGTGCCGTAATAATAAAGATACGATTAAATATCTTAAAGCTATATTATATTAAATAGATAAAACTAAAGAGGTATTCTTACTGTACTGGCCTAATAATAAAAACCTATCCAATTTTAATATACCTAAACTTTATGCAATTTCCTACTATCTAGAGATAATTTATATATTTGGCGCCCTAATAGGAACTATAATAGAGTACGGCAAAAGGGCACATATTTCTTAGAAGAATTTCTATTAAAGATTAAATAAGTATAAAGGGTATAAAGAGCAAATAATTTATCTTAATACGGAATTAATAAATACTATAATAATATAAGAGATAGAGCTATAGGAAAATATAAGGCTAATACTAGCAGCTAATACTATAGAAGATTTATACATTGCATTATTATTAGGTATAGTTAACCTAATAGACGAGCTATATAAATAGAATTACTGCTAGTTAACTAACTAAATGTTTTTAATATGCGGAATAACCCTAAATTTATAGCGCAGAGCCTGCGAAATTTAGACTAGGCTAGGTATTAATAAATTTATTATAAAACTAGCTTTATTTATACGGGAATATTATAAGCAAGTTAATAGTATATAAGTAATGAATTTAGACGTTAAGCGCTTTAAAAGGGATACAGCCTAGGCATAAGATTTACCTATTAGTATTTATTACTCTATAATATACTATATTTAGCACGGTAAAGACTTTTATAATCTTAATTAACTATATAAAGTACAGGCACGCTATAATCTAGCCTAGATGCGGACTATTACCCTATAAAGGGACTAAGTTCTTATATAAGAATATAAGAACGTAATAGATGGAATAAAGGGAACGTGGGCTATCTATCTAAAATTGCTAGCATTAGTATAGGACTTAAATTATATAGGTAAGAATAGTAAATACTAAGTATATTATAGAGCACTTCTTAAGCTATTCCGTCCATATAATAGAGGTAAGGTAGATCCTTTTAATAGGATAATTAAAGTGGAATAATTTCCTATAAATATAGCGCAAAATAGATAAAACCTAGACGGTTACCAAATATACGATATTTCCTATATTAAGAGACCTATATAACTAATACCAACTTTGCTAAATAAAAAAAGAACGTTTTAAATAAACTTATATATAGATTGGGACATATATAATTAATTCTACGATAACAATTTTCTTTAGATTAACAGTATACGGGTAGATAAGTTTATAAAGAAATAAAAATCTAAAACTAAGCTTCTAATTAAATTATAGGAGGCCTTAGAATAAAAACGAAAACAGCTAATGTAATTAATAGGGAATCTAGTATATTTAATTCCTAGAAATCTAGGTAAATTAGCTATAAAATAAGGTAAGATAAAAAGAAGTTAAGTAAGCTATTAGTTAGCTTAAAGGTAGAGGCGGCGTATCTAATATATAGGTAAATTAAGTAGTAGAGGGGCTCGTTAGAGTAAGAGGCTGGCTAGCTATATATATTTTTGCGGATTTTATATTAGTAGAGTAGTGTAATAACCCCCCCTCTTCTACCTTTCTCTTCTAATTTACTGCACGTTTTTCTTTAATAGGCTTTATTTTTATAATAATCTCTATCTTTAGTCTAAGCTTCTTCTAACTATTTATAATTAAGTATATTAACTCTATTAATACTTAGGGCTAAATTAATAGCTAATCTTTATAACCGCCGCTTCTTAATATATAGAATAGCCTTACATTACTCCTCTATAAAGGCTCTCCTTAAGTTTTAAATATAAAATAACTTTATTAGCTTATTATCTAAGCTAATACGCCTTAAGGGAGATTCTAGGTAGAAAAAGGCGGAAATAGCGTAATTAAAGTAACTCTGCGTCTTGGGTATATCTATAGGCTAACTAGGTATAAAGGGGAGCTCTAGAGTATGTCTTAATAAGGGAGGAGAATAAGGACAACCGTTAAGCATTTACTGCTTAGGTGGTGTTAACCTACTAAACCGCTAGAAAAGGTTAGCCATATTTATATAAATTAATTAAATTCTTACATTTTTATAGATAGTTATAACGCTTTTACCTATAAAGATTAGCTCTAGTGCTTGCTTATTAGTAGGAATTCTTAATATTACGTAGCTAACGGCAAGATAATGCGGCAATTTGCTATAATTTGCCCTAAGTGGGCTGGTAATAGGTCCAAGCTCCCTAGCAGAATATTAAAAAAAACCCTTTACTCCTTTATTTTATTAACTATATCTATACTAGTAAATATATAATTTAAAAGTATTATACTTTATCTTTATATCTTTATTAACTTCTTTAACTTCTTCTATATTAGTTATACCGAAGGTTTACTAATCTTTATTATTCTAAAAGAATATAATTATAGCTTTTAAAAAGAATAAGGTATAGACTACCCTCTATATAACTGCTTAAAATATTAATATATACCTACCACTAAGGTAAAGGCAAAAGAAATAGTACTGCTAGTGCGAGAAGAATCTAGAAATGTATACGCGAATAATAGTTAGGCTAAAGTACTATAAACAGTATATATACGGTAGTACGCAGCTAACTTTAGTAGACGGCTATATATAGCGATAGAGTATCTAAGGATAGTATTTTAAAACATTAGTTAGATATAAATAGCAATTCTAAAGAAGATAGAGGCTTAATACCTTAGGGAAGAGCGTATTGTTAATAACTCTAATAAAGTTTAGACGAAGAATCTCTAGATCTATATATATAGAATTTAACCATAGTATCTATTACATAGACTCTATTCCTTTATACCTGCTTACGCTTTAATAGTGGTTATAAGTCCTAAATTGCCCCAATAAGTGGCTCTAATGCTACCGTCCCTTTACTAAAGAGCTTATCTCTAGTACTAAAGATAACTCTATAGCTAAGTTGTTTTATATAGCGCCTATATACAGTAATAAACCGCAAAAGCCTTAATACGGTATATATATAGTTAGAAGATGGTAAAAAATAAAACGTAGTAGTAAACCTAAATTAAAACTTATAGATAAACTAATATTAAAAGCTACTATACGCTTTTTTTTAATATTTATAATGTCGGGTAAGGCTCCTAAAGGTCTTTCTTTTACGCTATAGCTGGAAGGGAATATATAAACTCTAGAAAAGATAATGGACTTAGTATAGGATAAAGTAGTAGAGTATAATAGGGTTTCTAAAGGCGACGGTTCTAGTAAGGTTATATAAAAACCGTCGTTATTAATATATCGCATAGTAAGCTACCTCTTATTACTTCTATATATACTAATATAAAATAGATATATAATAGCATTAGCTAGTTCTAGTCTTACCTATTAAAACGTATATAAGATTACGTAAAGGCTAAGTACTTATTTAGAAAGCTCTCTAAGCAGAAAACAATTACTAAAGTAGAAGAGCTACTCTATATAGATAATTTTTAATGCTCTAAGATAGTACGTATAGCTATACTACCTTGGCACTCTCCTAACTATTTATAGGGCAAGTAATCCCGATTTATAGCACCAGTTATTATAGTTAATCTCTCCGAGTTGTTCTTTAAAGGAAGGTAGTAATTTAGGTTTAGTATAGATATATAGTACTTTCTGCGCCTAATTAGCCCCAGGGCTATTATACTAATTTATATAATAATCCGCCACGTTATTAATAAATGGAAAAGTGGTAGTTTTACCTAATAAAAGTTTAAAGTAGGTGCCAATTTTAATAGTAATTTATTCTTTCTCTACCCTTATTCTAACTACCTAGGCTATACTATAACTAACTCTAATATTAGCTATATAGGAACGGATAAAGGCTATATAGGCGGATTAGTTAATAAAGCGCTAAAACTGGATTTTAGGGCTTCTGCAATAGGGCGTTTTAAAAAAATATTAAGTAACTATATATAGCAACGACCCTGCTATATAAGCAATTCCAAATCCATTAAATATAGTCTTAATAATCTTTCTAACCCAGACTCTAACTATAACGCAGGATTTAATAAGCAGCGCTTTAATATACTTCCACTAGTATATAACTACTTATAATAACAGTTCTAGACTAATACTTATATTTAGGTACTTAACGCGTCCCTTTCCTTAAACCTAAATACCTTCCGCCCTTCTAGTACTATTACTTAGCCTAATATGCCCTATAACATGTCGCTTAATTAGATTAGCTATAGTACTAATTACTAAGGCGGTAGGCTTAACGATATTAGTAACCCTAACAGCGGTATAAATAGTAGGACTAATTTAAATAAGTGTTATAACGGATATAGTGGAGTTAATATAAATAAAGATAGTAATGCGGATAATAGAACGGATATAGCTTTAGGTGGAAATATGGATAATTAGAATAGTATAAGAAAGGGAGGTAACGAATATAATAGAGTGGACATAGGTAATAATACTGGCGTAAATAGTGGAGAAGATATAGATAAGGATGGTAGCGCCAGCAATAATTTCGGAAATAATACCTATAAGCTTATCTTTAAAGGTATAAAATCGCGGAATTAGAAACGTACTATTAATATACTATATCGCTGGAATTACGAATAGTTAATAGTTGTAGTTAAGCTATTAAAAAAGACGCTTAGGGCTAAACCTAATATAAGTTTTTAGTATACTATTAGAAAAGGGGTTAAGTCTATACTATTTAATAATAAGAATCTAAATATCTTTAGAATAATGGTAGAGGAGGGGCTAGGCAAGGTAAATGCTTTATGGTCTATAATAGGTTTAAAGGAGTAGCTATTTTATATAGTAGTTATAATATAAATATATTTTTAAAGTAATATCTAAAACTATAAGTTCTAACCTACCTATAATATATTTATATACTTATAATAACTTCTAGATTATAACGCCAAGTTAATCTCTCTTATACTTTAATTTAGAGCCTTAATAGTTTTACTTTTAGCCTTAGCTCCAATATTCTATTAGTAAGGCCTCTTATTACTATATTATAGGAAGTATTTCTAAAAACTTATTAAATAAAAAACCGCATATGCAACCTTACCAAAAGGTAGCGCCATACTTTAAAACTTATATATACCCATCTTCCTATTAAAAACGATTAATTTCCAACTCTTAAGACCCAATTTCTACTCATTAGGGTTTTTTTTGGGGCTAGTTGTTACGGTTTGCAGCAAATTGCCGCAAACTATACGGTTGCAGTAGATAGATATAGTCGTTAGCAAATTGTATAAACTGCACGTTTAATAACAAGTTTGCAGCATCTAATAGCAAATTATAGCAAAACGCTTAACTACTAAACTAATGCTAGCTTTTTGCTACCCTATAAATAAATAGCGCGTAAACTATACAAACTATATAAACTGTATAAACTGTACGAACTATATAAACTGTATAAATTATAATATACTACTACAAATTGCTATAGATTGCTATAGATTGCTATAGATTGCCATAATATACCTAATAATATATTTAATAGTAGTAATTCTAGTTATACTATTACTTTATAAATATGCTATCTATAGACTAAAAGTAAAATTAAAATACTAAAGAAGGCCAACTAGAAGCTAAGAAAGGAAGTAATATCTCTTTAAGAATAGGGAGAATTATAAATGTAATAGGGAAAGTATGAAGATATTAGTATTAATAAGCGTATTATACTTAAGGTAGAGGCATATCTAAGTAGTAATTAAGGTAAATACCTAATAATTTTTATATAGAGGGTTAGTTTAATAGAAGTAGATAGATATCTAGCATATATATATATATTATTTATAGGTAAATAGGGTTATAAATCTAGTACCCTACGTAACTAATACTAAATAATATCTCTATTAATTCTATATTAGTTATTGATATAGCCCCTTAAGAGTAAATAGGGTATATTTTATAGTTACTATATTTATTAAATAACCTAAAAATAAAAAAGGTAATAAAATTACTAGGAATACGAAACAGTAAACAATATTAAGTATTTAGTCTAATATTATCTATATAAATTTTACGCATTCCTTTTAGGCTCTTTTTATAGTAGTATTATAAACTCATTTTAAGGCAGTCTTCCCTATAGTATTTTATAACATCACTTTATTAATACTTATAGCTATATTATATATAGCTATGATATTTTATATTACTATTTAATTTTTATAATCTATATCCGCGTATATAGAAAGAGAGAGAATACTGGTTTTTACAACCAGTAGAGTATTTAAAGGATTTCCTAGATTTTTTTAAGGATATAGTAAGAAATACTTATTATAAGAACTCTAATATTTAACTAAATTTATTATAAGTGCTACAGACCCCTAAATTTAAAGATCTGTCTATAATAAATCTCCTTTATTCTAGTACTTATAATAATAACAATTTTCTATTTACTAATCTTATATATAAAGATAGTTAATTATAGCCTAATTAGATAGTAGGAAGTCTAATATTATCTACCTATTCTAGTGGTACTTTATTACTAATATACTAGAAGAATAGTTATATTACTCTACTTAATCAAGCGGCTAGTAAATTCTCTTTAAAAATATCTTCATATATAGAATAGATTGGTTTTTATTATTAAATACTCTTAAGGAGATTTATAATATATAGACGTTAAATAGCAGCAGTAGTAATACTAAAGGACATCTTTTTCAAGAAGTACTATTTAATAATAGTACCTACTACTAAATTAATAGTAGTCTAAAATTGCACCGTTAAAAGGTTTTACCATAGCGGTATTATAAGTCTTTTGAAGAAAATAATTTATAGTATAAATTAGAAGTTACTTTTCCTAAAGTTCTGGTTAGAGAAAGTCTTTATATATTATACTAGGTTTAGGATTAGCTAATAGCTATAAGCCTACCTATATTACTAAAGGGTAAAATCGAAATATATACCACCTATATGGATATGTTAATTATTTAATAGCGAATTAGGTTCTAAATTATATAGTAAAAAAATTAGTATATTAAATTACAGCTTATAAATTTAAAGTATAGTTACGCTTTGCTAATAAAAAACTATATCTATTAATCTTAAGTAGATAAATATAAAATAGAACTTAAATTTTAAATTTATAGTAAATATATAGATAGTCTAAGGTAGTAACTTAATATCCTTATTAAATATCCTAGAAAATACCTATTAAAGCTTAACTTAAAATATATACTCCCGGGCTTTAATAGCTTTAATCTTAGTAGGGATAATAATAACCTTAAATCCCTGTAAAAGATTAGTAATAGTATATTACGAAATTTTTACGGAGACCTTTTACCTATAAAAGCCTTTTCAGCTAGGATAAGCTCTTATTAAAAGTATAGATAAAGTGCTTTCCCTTATAATATACTATTATAAATAATATACTACTTTATATACTAAACCCTAGTTATTACCGTTTTTCTAGAGTTTTATATATAAATTTTACTCTTATTTAATAGAATTATTTTAATTTTAGGTCTTATTCCATCTTCTTTAAGAGCCTTACCTATTAGAGATCTTTTGAGGCCCTATTTATCCGATATAATATTACTATAGCTTAATTATCTTAGTATTAGCTATAGGGTTATATTTAGAGTATTATATTATTATATAAAAGTTCTAGTTATCTTACCTTCTAGAAAAACAGGATTTACTTAATAGGCGATATTTATAAAGAACCTTTTAGGGGTATAAAATATGATATACCATAACTAATACGTAATGGTTCAAGTAATAATTTAAAAGGTAGAAACTTTTTTTTAAATTAATGGTATACTTTTTTATATCTTTTAGCCTATAAAGTAGTATAATCTAGTATTTTATAAGACGTAAATATATATATTAGTCCTTTACCCTACTACTATTATATTAGACGCCCTACTTAAATATATACTCTTTCTTCCTATTTTCTTACCTTCTTTCCTTATACAACGTTTTAATCTTATTATACAGTTTATATATATAGCTTAAAAATATCTGCTCTGCTATATATTATCGTCGCTTATACTTATTTTGTAATACTATATTATATTAAACCTATATCCTATACCACCCTAACTAGTATATAGAATAACCTAAAAGCCCCTATATTTGCAAAAGACCTATATAATATATTTACTAAATAAATAGAGACTCTGTAATAGGCTTTTATAGACATCTTTATCTATTAAAAAGTCCGATATTGTAAGTTAATTAAATATCCAAAAAAAGAAATTAAAGAGATCTGCCGAAACCCACCATCTACTACACTATTACCCCCACCTACCCCCACCAGCATTAACCTATAAACACTAGGTAGAGAGAACGTATCTAAAACTAGCTCCTTAACCCTAAATTCGCCAACTAGTACCCCTATAAAGAAGTTAACTAAACGTCTCCCTAATCCTTCCGCTTATTTAGGTAATACTATACTTATTTTTTTTAACTAACTTAAGAATAAGCTAAATGGTAATATTAATTACTACCTTACCCATAATAGCTAACTATGTTACGCTATAAGTCGTTTAATAGAAGATGCTATAGAAACTATATATCCGTTTTAGCCGAGCACTATAAAAGAACTAGTTACTATACTAGAAGTATCTTATAGCGACCCTAACTAAATTACTATAGTATAAAAAAAACCAAATAAGATAATATAAGGCTCTAAAAGCTTTTTATTATACTTTACTAAATACCACCACTATACTAAAGAGACTAAATAGAACGAACCTGCCTTAATTAATCGCCAAGTAGAGTCTCCAAACTCTAAACTAAAGGCTTCCCTTATAGGAGTAAAGCTGCCAAATACCCTTGCCGCCTATACTAATATTATTGATAGTTTATATAACGATATACTACGCCTTACCCTAAAATATACACCTTTAAACTCTACCCCTTAGCCACCTAAAACCTATAAGGACCTAAACGCTATAGATATTAACACTAGGACCCTTTCTTACGCCCTAAAAGGATATACTAAACGTAAATAACGTATTAAACTTAGCCTTTGCTTTAAATATAAAAGTAATACTTATATCTTAAGTCACTGCTCCATCTTAATACCTAAAATATGTATATATAAATAACTAGTATAGCCGGCCAATTATCTTAATTAATCTTTAGTCACTAATCCTAAACCTTACTAGGTTTTAGCCCTATATCTAGTAAGTACTATTTATAAGGACGAAGCTATAAGTAATATACTATAAGATCTCCGCCCCAATTGACTCTAAAAGAAAGGTCCTAGAGCTAAGTTACTCTTTAGGACGGCTCTGCCTTAGAATCTTATTAAATACTTTAGATATTATAAACTCTAACTTTTAGGGTTGTGGTATAACTATTAACTATTATCTCTGGCAGAATAATTAATAGGTTAATACTTAAGTCTTAATTAATATAGGAGCTAGTAATATAGGATTTATTAATAAGATCTTTATGTAAAATAATAGTTTTACCCTAACCCCCCTTAACCAGCATATTAATATATTTAGATTTAATAGTAAATGCACTATCTTAGATTATATTACCTATGTAGTATTCCTAAAACTCTAATACCTAAACTATAAAGAATTAATTAGACCTTTTATTACCACCCTAAGTTACTTAATAATCCTTAGATAACTCTAAAGCTATATAAGGTAACTATTAATTAGGATAACCTTAAGCTTCTATTTACCGCCTCCTATTACAAATAAAAGTGCCTTATAACTTACTACTTCGACCTAAAACTAAAATCTAAAGAATCTATTAAGATCTACTAGCCTAAAATTTCTACTAATGTCTACTCTATACCTAAGAAGTCCACCTAAATCCACTAGCCTAGGAATTTTACTAAATTCTACTAATGTAAGACTTCCACTAATATCCATTAAGGATTTAAAAATTCCACTAAACCCCATAAATAGACCCTAAGTACTATACTACCCCATACTAAGTAAAACCTTAAGCTTACTATACGAAAATACTAAAAGGACTAGTATTCTACTATAAAAAGGATATTTAAAGAACCTAAACCTAAATCTAACACTAACTCCGTACCTAATACTAAGCCTAAAGCTAAATAAGAAACTATGTAAAAAACCATAAACAACCTAAGTAGGCTTAACACCCTAAATATCCGTATAATTAGAGCTACCCCGCTAGCTTAACTTACTAAGAGACCTAAATATACGATCTTCGCTATTATAACAGCCGATATTAGGAAAGCCTTAGTACTAAAAAAGTACACTAACCCTACTATAAGAGTACTGGTAGAGTATTATAGACGCCTAGAGGTATTTTTATAAAAGGAAGCTAATAAGCCACTAAAATACCAATTATACGACTATGAAATTATACTTAAAGAATAAAAGCAGCCTAGGTTTAGACCCCTATATAGAATATCCTAAAACAAACTCTAAGTACTATAAAAGTATCTAGATAAGAACCTAAGTAAAGGATTTATTAAAGCAAGCTCTTCGCTTATAGCTATACTAGTAATCTTTATTAAGAAACCTAGCGGCGGTCTATACTTCTATATAGACTACTAAGCTCTTAACGCCGTTATAGTTAAGAACTAATATCCGATCCCATTAATATAAAAGACGCCAAACTAACTAAGTAAGGCTCGCTATTATATAAAGCTTAATATTGTCTCTGTATTTAACCGCCTTTATATTACTAAAGGAGATAAATAGCTTACTACTTTATACCTAGTATAGATTATTTAAATACTTAGTAATACTATTTAGCCTTATAAACGCCCTAAGCTCGTTTTAATATTATATAAATAATACCCTATATCTCTACCTAGATATCTTTTATACCACTTATATTAATAACATCTTAATATATAGTAATAACCTAACCAAATACCGGAAATATATTAATCTTATTCTATAAGCTCTATAAGGAGCTAGTGTATAATTAGATATAGATAAATACAAATTCTGTAAAACGGAAGTTCTATACCTTAGGCTTCTTATTTTTATAAATAGTATATAAATAGACCTAAAAAAGTTAAAGTAATTATAAACTAATAAGAACCTAAAAACATTAAGGACGTAAAAGCCTTTATAGGATTTACTAATTTCTACTAACGGTTTATTAATAACTTCTCCGCTCTAGATTTACCCCTTATAGCTCTAACCTAAAAGGATAAAGCCTTTATCTTTAATAAGGAATATAAAAAGGCCTTTACCTATCTAAAGGTTATATTTACTCCTGCGCTAATACTCTAATACTTTAACCTAAACTAAATAAGTATTATAGAAGCTGACTTATCCGACTATATTACTAAAGGTATTTTATCTTAATATAATAAGAACAGAGTATAATACCCTATAGTATACTTTTTAAAATAACTAAGCCTAGCTAAATATAACTGCGAGATCTACAATAAGGAATTATTAGCTATTATTAGATATTTTAAATAATAACAACCTAAACTAGAAGGCGCTAGATTTCTAATTAAGGTTCTTAGCAACTATAAGAACCCATAGTACTTTACAACTATAAAATAGCTAAGCCGCCATTAGGCCTACTAGTTAAAATACCTATTTTATTTATAATTTTTAATTATATGCCACCTAGGCGTTTAAGGCTAAAAGCTAAATATCCTAACCCAACACTTATAAAACGCGCTAGTACTAAAAGAAGCGCGCTTTTACTAAAATTAGACCCTACTTTACCCTAAACTATTTAACCCTCCTACTAAAGATATTATAGTATACGTCCTTAAAATAACTAATTAATTAATTAAACAGATTATAACTAATAAATACCTAAATAATAAGCTTATCTAAGAGACGCCTAAGCTAATATAAAATAGTATTTGACGCTTTAAAATGATTTCTTTAAGTAAATACGAAGCTTATAAAGACCGCTTATGCTACTAAAACCGTTTAGTTATACCTAACCATACCAATTTTAAGCTCCTTAAACATATATATAACCTACTAGTAGCCGGCTACCCGGGCTAAAAAAACCCTAAAACTGCTTTAATAAGAACACTATTAGCCGGATATATATAATATAATATAAAGGTACGTCTCTAGCTACTATATCTACCAATAAGCTAAAGCTTCGCATAAAACGTATAATGGCCTTAAAGCCACTACCTATTCTAGACTAAAGATAGAAGAATATCTTAATTAACTTTATTATTAATCTCCCTATAAGTAAAGGCTATATAAATATTATAGTAGTTATAAACCAACTATTTAAAATAAAATACTTAATTGCCTACCCTAATATATTAATATTTACTATTACCTAACTATTCTTAGATTATATATAAAAACTCTATAGACTCCCTAAAATAATTATCTCTAATAAAGGCAGCTAGTTTATCTTTATATTTTAGAAAAAACTAACTACCTAACTCTATATTAAAGTACTACTATTTACTATATATTACCTAAAAACGGACAACTAAATAAAACGTATAAATGCTATAATAGAATAACTAGATTAACTGGCTTATATTTACTAAGTTTACTATAAATAATTTTATCTTAGAAACTATAAAGGTCTCCCTATTCCTAGCTAGCTACGGCTAGTATCTATAAATAGGTTTTAAACCCTTTAGTAATATTTCTCGCCTAGCTTATTACACCTTATAAGTTATAAAAGTAAATAAATTTATAGAGAAGATAGAGGAGCTATAATAGTTTTTACTAATAAGATAATGTGGGCCCAATCTATCTATAAAGCTATAGTAAATAAAAACCAAACCCTAGTACCGGCCTACTAAATTAGTAACTTTGTCTAGCTAAATATAATAAATCTAAATATAAAATAACCTACTAAAAAAGTTAATTAGAAGAACGCTAGCCCTTATAAGGTTAAGAAGGTTATCTTCTCTTATACCTACTAACTAAAACTCCCTAATACGGTTAAAATCTACCCTATATTCTATATGTTAGTCCTTTACCTTACTACCCTTATATTAGATACCCTACCTAAATAAATATAGGACTCTCTTTTACCAGTTAAAGTAGATAGTAAGAATAAGTACTTTGTTAAAAGAATTAATAACATTAAGTATAATAAAAGGAAACGCTAATATATATACCTTATAAAATAGAAAGGCTTTACTAAACCCTTATAGGAACCTGTTAACTCTATAGGACTTATATAAGCCGTAAAAAACTTTTATAAACTCTGTTTAGAACTACTATAGCCCTATCTTACAGAAGCTTAAGTTTAAAGAGGGGGTACTATTATAGGACTCTCTTATAAAACCTTATACACATCTATATATTTCTGCTGACTTAGTAACTAGAGACTAACCATAAAATGATAATCTAATAGCAATCTGCTATATTCTGCTATATTCTACTAAGTTCTACTAAATCCTGCTATATTCCGCCAAGTTCTACTAAATCCTATTAAATTCTGCTAGGACCATCACCTAAATCCTATTTTACTCTGTGTATATATTAAGTAAGCAACTAAGCTAATAATATATACCCTTTCTTCCTATTTTCTTACCTTCTTTCCTTATATAACGTCTTAATCTTATTGCATAGTTTATATATATAGCTGAATAATATCTACTCTACTATATATTATTATTGCTTATACTTACTTTGTAATACCTGTTAACTCTATAGAACTTATATAAGCCGTAAAAGACTTTTATAAACTCTATTTAGAATTACTATAACTTTATCTTATAAAAGCTTAAGTTTAAAGAGGAGGCACTAAATTTTTTTTTTAATATCCATTATATTATACTACGTACAATACTACGCATACAGCCTCTAGGCTATAGCGCTATAGTCCTATATATATAAATCCCTTAGGGCAGCTTAATATATACTAGTAACTATATCCTAGTAATTTTTAAACCCCTAAACTAGGGGTTTATAATTTCTTAGTAAAATACTAAGTTATAAGCAACTACTAGGGAATAAGAAAACGGTAAAAAACTATAAGAAATAAGAAATCCCGACGCCTATCCCTGTCTTTTTATAATTTATTTCTATCCTTTTACTTACTAATATCTCTTTACTAAAAGCCTAGCATGAGTTACCTCCTTCTATATATTCTACGATTATTAGCTACTTTCTAGTAGTTATCCCTGTCCTATTTAGAAATAGAAAAAGCGCCTCTCTTCCTTTTTATATACAAAATAGCTTCTTTAAAGAGAGAAGAGCCTAGTTTTGGGGTACTATTATAGGATACCCCCATAATACCTTATACACATTTACCTATTTCTATTAACTTAGCAATTAGAGACTAACTATAAGACTATAAGTTACTATAATATATAGTAACCTAATGGCAATCTGCCGCATTTTACTATATTCCGCTAAGTTCTACTAAATCCTACCAAGTTTTGCTAGGACTACTACCTAAATCCTATTCTATTCTATATACTTATTAACTAAACAACTAAGTTAATAATATATACCCTTTTATCCTGTTTTCTTACCTTCTTTCCTTACGTAACGTCTTGACTTTATTACGTAGTTTATATATATAGCTTAATAGTATCTACTTCGTTATATATTATTGTCGCTTATACTTATTTATAACACTTTAAGTGTAATAAAGCGCTAAATTACAATAGGTATAAGGAATCCTAGCACTTTACATATAGAGCTACTTTTAATAACTTTAGTAGTATATTAAGACTATTATAAGGGATATTATTATAGACACCTTGGGTTACCCTCAGGACAAACCCCAGGCGCCCCTTAGATAATTACCGGTTACGTACTAAAGGCACGTGCCCGTAGTATATAGTCTCTATAATCCCTAAGGCCTTACCTCCTTAAGGATTTATCTCTCTTACTAATTTATTCTATTCCATAATTGTGTCCTTATAGCCCCCTATCTATAAAGTCCCCTTATATTTAAGTCCTTCCTACTCTATTTAGAAGGGCAGTTAGCTTAAGGACCAGATTATTTATTTACATCTTTTATTTATAACCACTATTCTCCCTTAAAATCTTATAATAACCTAAATGGAAACTCCACAGATACCTTGTAAAAAGCCGTCGCGCTAAGGTAGGAAGGTCCCTCTAATAGTAAGAGATTGTAATAATATAACTCTCTAGGTAAGACGGCCGAATAAGCCCTAATACCCAAATTTGCCAAGAGCTTAAAGACTCTTATATACCTATAGTTACCGCTAAGAAAAACATAGATAACCTCTATAATAGTTATAACGCTACTAGAAAGTAACTAAAGCCCCTTTAGCCCTACCTAGGCTAATCGGAAGATTAAGCGCTAGAGGTAACTTTAAGATTTTCCTTTAAGCTAGAAATACTAGAGGAATATATTAACGTATTTAACTAGGGAACTAACTAGAACCCTCCTAGAAGACTACCGGCCTATAATTGGCATAGTGGCGGTATATAGACTGCTTATAAGCTAAGCAGGCCTACCCCTTTAGGTAATCCAAACTAACTACTAACTTAAAACTTAAGCCTTGTAGGGAAATCTATATTAGCTACTAGTGCTAATACTACCTCTATAGACGGAGCTTCCCAAAGGCTAAGGTTAGAAAGTTAAGAGCCCTAAACTAATTACCTTTAAGTTAGATATTAGGAAGCTACTGTAAGGCTCTCGGGGGCTATACGGGAAGAACCTACTAATAAATATATTAGAAATATCTAAGGGTAGGTTTAAATCTAGCAGAGCTTAATCTAGGCTAAATAAAAAAATTTATAACCTAGCTAAGGCTAAGGGCTTTTTAAGGGCTACTTAGTACCTACTTAAGGAGGTATAGAAGACTTAGAGAGTTATCTAGGCTATAAATAGAAAAAGGATATAAACTAACTGGCTAAAGCCTCTAGTAGTTTAGAACTCCGCTATAGACCTAATGCCCAGCAGTTAGATAATTAGATTTATAAAGTAGATAACTTCTTTAAGATACTAATAATATAAGATAATACTAAAGAGCGTATACGCTAGATTATTAGCAAGATTAAAGACTGTTTACAAAACTAAATTGCACTTAATTAGCTTAATAAAGAGTAAATTATTATATAGCTATAGTTGTAAACCTTCCTAAAGAAATAGGCTTAAGATCCGTACGTTATATAATATAATAATATAGAGCTATTCTGGAATAGGATATAGCTTAACCGCTATAACTTCCGCTAGTTTATAAACTTTATAGAAACTTATACTTAACAGATAAATCTAAATCTCTTTAGAAATAAGGACGGTAGCATTTATAAGAAGGAGAAGATTGGGTTTATCTAGGCTAGAATTATACTAGTAATTTATAATAATAAAGTATATAGGAGCCCTATTACGGATTACTATATATATAAATTTTAAATAAGCGGTTCTAAACGCTAAAGATACAGTAAGGAACTAAACCTCTTTTAGTAGAAAGCTAGGGGGTTACTAGAAGCGCGGGCACTTTAATAGTAATATAGGGCAGACCTAACCTTTAAAGAAGCCGTTCTTAAAGAGAACTTTAAAAGGGTTAAAATTAGGGGCCTTAAGTAATAGGAAAGACTCTTAAGGATAACCTAATACTTATCTAGCACCCTTACGGCAACACTTTAAGAAGTTGAGAGAAAACTCCGGAGGTAAATCCTATTAGAAAAATAAGTAGGGCGATAACTGCACTAATAATCTAAAAAAAGAAAAGCCCTAGTTATAGACCTCTCCTAGCTATAACTAAGGCAAGATATAGAAGGAGAGACTCTCCGTATTGCTATTAAGCTAGAAATAACACTCTTTATAAGTAAGGTGCGTTAGTTCTAAGCACTATATAATAGCGGTGCTGAAATTAAATTTATATAATATAATTTGGTAAAAGAGTATAAACTTATCCTATTATAAAGGTAGTAAAAACCTAGGCTTTCTAGATAAGCATCGGTTTAAACTATATAATGCCTATAAGCTTATAGTATTAGTGGCCGATATATATAACTGCACTAAGGTAGTTAGCCCGCAACCCTTTTAGGCGGCTAACTTTATAGGCTATAACTTTATCCTTAGATACCCTTAGCTTATAGAGGTAGATTTTAAAATACGCTTTAAAACAGAAGCCTTTAAATAGTAGAATAATAAAGAATTAGAAGGGTATATATTACTAATAAGCTTAAAAGATATCCTAAAGGATATAGCTCTAGGTAAAATAGTATACACTTTATACCTAAAGGAGTATTAGATCTAACCCCTATTTTATAGTAAGATAGGTATAAAGCCTAGTATAGATAATAACCCCTTTATAATAAAGACCCTATAGGGAACTACCAGATAGGTCGCGGAGATATTTTAGGGAGGCGGCGATCTTAAAGATTTTATAAGATACTTTAACCGCTATAGGTTACTCTAGCTTAAGTAATATACGGAGAGTATACTACGGCACCTTAAACGCTACGTTAAGGATTTTTCTACCCTTTACTAGCTACTATACAAAACGGTTTAATATATAGTAGCAACTATATATAAATAACTACTATAGCGCATAACGCTGCCTATAAGCATCTTAAGGGAGCTTTAGAACTTACCTAATAATAATATAAAGGACAAACGCGACCCTAATTTGTTGAGTATTTTAATAGGCCTAAGGGACTTACTAAGGGTATTTTTGGATAGGAGAGCTAAAGCCCTACTATAGAACTTGGAGTATAATTATATAATTAATTTAAAAAAAGGCAAATAACCGCTAAATCTTTTTATCTATAACTTCTCTTATAAAAAGCTTAAGATTCTATAGGAATACCTTAATAGGTTACTAAAAAAGGGGTAGATTTAGCCTGGTAAGTTACCGGTAGGCGCACTAATCCTCTTTATCTTAAAACCAAACAGAACTATAAGGCTATATATAAACTATCGCGGTCTTAATAAGATTATAATTAAGAACTATTACCTACTACTACTAGTTAATAAAATACTAGATTAACTATTTATAGTAAAGATCTTTATAAAGCTAGATTTATAAGACGCCTATTATAAGCTCCGTACTAAAGAAGGGGATAAGTAAAAGACCGCTTCTAAGACCTAACACGGCCACTTTAAGTATTTAGTAATACCATTTAGGCTAGCTAATACGCCTATAATATTTTAATTATACATTTACAGAGCCTTAGGGGGACTAGTTAACTATATATACGTCGTCTATTTAGATAATATCTTAATCTACTTAGAAGATAAGGATTAATATAAGCAATATATCCGCGAAGTGCTGGAATATTTAGATAATTAGGGCCTCTATACTAAGGCGTTAAAGTATATTTTTAATACTAAGTAGGTTAAGTTTTTAGGTTATATTATAACGCCTATAGGTGTAGTTATAGACCTAGTACGGGTGTAGATAATCTAGGAGTGGCTAGAGCTAAAGAGCTACTAGGATATTTAAGTGTTTCTAGGCTTTGCCAATTTCTATAGGCGCTTTATTTATAACTACTTAGACATTACTTAATACCTATTTAACTATATTATGGAAGCTTTCTAAAACCTAACCTAAGAAGTAAAAAGCTTAAAGGCGGTAAGGAAGAAAACTAAAAAGGAACTAATTAAATAGTATAAACTATAGTTATAGCCCAGAAAGGTTTAGGAGGCCTTTTAGGTACTATACATAAAGTTTATAAAAGCTTTATTACTACAGCATTTTAACCTAGATTAGCTATTAATAATAGTCACTAATATATTAAATTTTGCCCTTACTAGTATCCTACTATAACCTAATAGGAATTTAGATGCTACCTAGCTCTACTAAAAACCAATAATATTCTATAGTAGAATATTCTAGAAGCCTAAAGTTAGGTATTATGCCCATAATAAGAAACTACTAGCTATAGTTAACTGCTTTAAATAATAGTAATATTACCTTAAGCACGCGAGCTATACTACTCGTATACTCTTAGATTACTATAATTTATACTACTTTATAACCATAAAGGAGCTTATACTTTAATAAGCTAAATAGGTAAAAGAGCTTATATAATTTAATTTTAGGATTAAATATAAGCTAGGGGAAAATAACCCTACTAATAGACTGTTATAACGGCTAGACTATACTAAAGGCTTTAAAACAGGAGAAGGAAAACAAATAATAGATATCTTACTCCCTATATTATAGAACAAGCTCTATGTATAGAATACTTAAGTACCTATAGCTCTATATACTAAGTCTTAGGCATTATAAGCCCTATTAGTTTCTACTAATGTTCTAGCTAGTACCTAGTCCGTTACTAATAAGGGTCTAAATATACCTAGATAGGATGCCCCTAATATATTCTTAGAACCTAGTAATATACTATCTCTAATTACTAAGCTATCCCCTTAAACTAATAGCGAAGCTATAGAGCAATTAGAACTCAGAGCCCTATAATAACTAAAGAACTTTAACCTTATAGCGGCCTTCCTAATATATACGCATTAAAAAGTTATAAGATCTATAGTACCATCTAGTCTTATACTTAGAGTAGTATAGGATAAAATAGGTTTTACCTAGGAACTATCTAAAAGGTTAATAGATTTTATTTATAAGGCGTAATAGAAGGTCGCTTTTTATACCACCTTTAATATAGAAGCAGACCGGAAACGTAATAGAAAGGAAGCTACTAGGTATTACTATTAGGAACTAGACCTAATGGGCCTACTATATAAAGGTAATAAGGTTTAGGTGCCATAAGAAGCAAATCTATAATAGAAAATTCTTATAAAGAATTACAATAATCCTTTAGGCGGCTACTATAGTTAAGCAAAAATAGTAGAATTACTTTAGCGTAAATACCATCAGCTAAAGCTTAATTAGGAAGTAAAGGAGTATATTAGCTATTATAAGAAGCATTAAATATATAAGATCCGTAGGTACAAGCTATAGGGTCTACTTAAATTAGTTCCCCCCGCTAGTATGCTATAGCAATATTACGCTATAAACTTTATTATAAATCTCCCGCCATTAAAAAATAGGCAAGGATAAATTTACAATCTAGTCCTTATACTTATTAATAGGTTTTCAAAGTACGTCTAATACCTTTTTATTAATAAGACAATTAATATATAAGCGCTCGCTAATCTAATTAAAAAGAAATACTTTCTTAAAGTAGATTAGCTATACTCTATTATTACTAATAGGAGCAGCGTTTTTATAAGCTAATACTAGTCAGACCTATGCTTTTATTTAAAGATAGACCACTATTATAGAGCGGCGATTTATCTATAGACGGATAGATAAATAGAACGCTAGACCTAGGAACTAGAGTCTTATCTATAAATATATTTAAACTATTAGCAAGATAATTAGTATAAGCTACTTCTATATGTAGAGTACGCTTATAATTTAAAGTAATATTTATTATATTGGTTTGTACTAATCTAGATTACCTATAGCGTTTAACTATTAGGGTTTAATGGTATACCTAATAATTACTAGCTAAGGCCGTATAATTAGTTATAGGATCCTACCGGGAAGTTTAAGGACATCTACTAGAGAGTATAAGGATACCTCTAGAAATGGGAAAAGTGATAGAAGTATACAAAGTAGAGCCTATAAAATACCTAAAAGCAGCAAGGACTTTAGCGCAACTGCAGGCACTAGGACAAGCATTTTAAAGTAGGCGATAAGGTTCTATTACGTTTAATAAATAGTAAAACTCGTTAACTATTAAAGAAGCTTAATATAAGATACCTAGGTCCCTTTTAAGTTAAGAAATAAATTTATAAGCTAGCCTACCGTCTCTAGCTACCCCTATCTATAGCCTATATACATCTAGTGTTTTATATAAACCTACTAAAGCTATAGCATAGACTACCACTAAAAAAGAACTTCTATCTAGGCCTAATTAAACACCTTAAGGTGGTAGGCGAGCGGTATAAGGTTAAAGCTATACTATACTAAGTTTATTAAGAATAAGCTTTAATATAAAGTTAAATAGCTAGGCTAGCCCACTAAGAACTCTATATAGGAACCAGAGAATCACTATAATTATTATAAAGATATTCTAAAAGAATATTAAGACTAAGGTCTATAATCCATAAATCGTAGAAAGCGCTCTAATACTATAGTATTAGAGCAACCTATAAAGAAAGCTTATAAAAAGAGTAAATAGGTTAAATCGTATATAAAATAAACAAGCTCTAGAAATAATAAAGATTAGGGCTATAGCCTAAGGTAGAACTAGTCCTTAACCTTTTTACATATATAGTATAGAGTTAATAGGGTATTTTGCTAAAATTGCATTCCTATTTATTTATTTATATTAGGAATATTTTTCCTAGGGCTTCTAAGCCCTTCTTAAAAGCCTTTTAAGGCCTTCCTAAGCACCTAATTAAGGTCTTTAATTGCTACTATATATAAGAATAAATCCCAAATACCTAATTAAAAAAGCTACTATACTTTATCCTTAGGAGTAGAATTAGTATCTATTGGCCCTTTAAGGGATGACTAATAAGAATAATATCTAGACCCCTTAGTAAGGGTATAAGTACGCATAAAAATAGGGGCAGGATAATAAGGTATAGCTAGAGTAGAGACTCTTAAACGCTTAATACTAATATTAGGTCTAAACTAATACTAATAAAGCTCTTTAAAAGTAAGCTTATAATTAATAAAAACACGCTTAAGCCTAAAATAAATAGAGATGTTAACTAGCTAGCACAGTCCAGAACTACCAAGACCTTACTATAGTAACTATTAGTTACCTATCCGTTAGGTACCCGAAGGGTAACCTACCTAATAGCGCATTATATTATACTCTTTTAAAACTTAACGCGTATGCATAAACTTCTTTCTATAGTAGACAGCAACCTTCTTCTTATTACCCCTATTCTTTACCCTATCCTTAGTATACTAACCTTACTCTTATATTAGGCGTTACTAGCTAGCTTACTAAAAATTATAGGCAGTAAAAATAGCTGTGGTATAGTCTTAAATTTAACTAAGTTATTTAGCATTTGCGCTAAAATTAGAGAGAGCCTGGGTAATATAGTAGTTAAGGATATTAAAGGAACGTCGCTACTTAGGCCCAGGCTATTAAAGCTTAAAGTTAGTAATAGAAATCTATTAAGAATAGAAAAGCTTACTTTAATATAACTACCGCTCTTAATACGTATACATTAATTATAAGGACTAAAGGTATTAGATCTAACGTAGTGCGTCTTATTATAAGCCTCTAAAATCCTATTATTAGATTTCTAGTTTTTTAAAAACGTATAGGTAAAATTATTTAGGTAGGACCAGTACTAGTTATAAGTTAGCAGAGGTTAGGGTTCTATATATAAAGGTAGGGCTAAAATATACTATAGAATTTACTTAGAAGAGTAGTTAGCAGGAGAATAAAGAGGCGTATTAAATTAATAATATAAAAAAAGAAAATCTTAATAATATATCAAAGATACGTCTAAATTGGACGAAGGTTAATAATAGGAAAGTAAGGTGTTAAGGAAAAGGAGCAGCTTAATAAGCAAAGGTATCCTTATACTTTACCATCTAATACCCTTTTAGTAAATAGCCGCAACCTTACTAATATAACTTCGTTATAATAGCATTATTTAAAAGAAAGAAAATACGAGTATATATTATCTAACTATTACTTTCTTATAAAAACTAAGTACGCAGCCAGGGGAAAGCAATTAATAGGTTAATTAAAGACGTATATAGGTTAAATTATATCTAAATAATACTATAGTATTAAAGATTAACGTTATAGACGTTTTTAACAATTGTATAATAGCTATAGTTGCTATCGCAAAGTGTCCCTATTTGCTAGGTAGTAGAACTACACCAAATATATAGTATAGGACTACTAGATTTAAAAGTATATATACCAAATCTTAAGAGATAAGTCTTTGTTACGGCACTGTTACAGACCCTAGTCAGGGGCTCGGCCAAGCCGAGCCTTGGCGCTATGTATATAGACGTGTCCTTTCCTCGACCTTCTTCCAGACCTCGTCTTGGAATTCTCGTTCACTGGCTACCAATAGATTCTGTTCTTTTGACTAAGCCTTTATAGTCTCTTCAACTAACTAATTAATACCTTAACCGCATTTAATAGCCTAGGGGTAAATATAGGAGTAATTCGTTAGTAATATAGGGGATTATAAGAAAAAGATTATAAGAAAGGGTTATAGACCATATTTTAATAGTTAAAGATAATAATAAGCTAAGGCTTTATATATTAAATCCTATATTAAAAAGTTCTACAGAACTATACTAGAACACTAAATTACTTATAATACTTATAATTAATTATAGGCCGGTATAAAGGCTTAGAAGTAGAGTTACATAAAAATCCCTATATTAGCCTAGGTAGTTACCGGCATACTTCTAGTAGGCTTTAATAGGTCTTTTAGCAATTCTTATATCTTTTCTCCAGTTATATTTTTTCCTTATTAAGGTTTTTTAGAAGTTTAAAGTAGGGGTTAGATAGATAGATAATATATAGTAATATACCGACACCTATCTAATATCTCTTTAAACCCCTTCTGGGGCGAGCCCTTATAATCTCCCTACTATAAGGTAATAGCGATTGGGGGCCAACCGTAAGAAGGGGGGGGGGGTAATATAAGAGATATTATTGCGGACACCTTAGGTTGCCCTTAGGATAACCCCCGGACGCCCCTTAGATAGTCACTAGTTACGTGCCGTAGGCACGTGCCTGTAGTATATAGTCTCTATAATCCCCAAGGCCTTACCTCCTTAAAGATTCGTCTCTCTTACTAATATATCCTATTTTACAATCGTGTCCTTATAGCCCCCTGTCTACAAAGTCCCCTTATAACTATTTATAATCTAATAAGTAATAATATGTAACAGTATGTAAGGGATATTATTGCGGTTACTTTGGGTTGCCCTTAAGACAACCCCTAGACGCTCCTTGGATAGTCGCTAGTTATATACTAAAGGCATATCCCTGTAGTATATAGTCTTTACAACCCTAAAGGCCTTACCTCCTTAAAAATTTGTCTCCTTTATAATCTATATATTTCTACAATCGTACCTTATAGCCCCCTATCTATAAAGACCCCTTATATTTAAATCCTTGCTGCTCTGTTTAAAAGGATAGCTAGCTTAAAGACTAGATTATTTATTTATATTTTTGTTTATATCTATTATTTCTTCCTTAAAATTTTTGTAATAACCTAAACGGAAACTCTATAGATACCCTATAGATAGCCGTTGCTTTAAGGTAAAAAGGTCCCTCTAATAGTAAGAGATTGCGATAATATAAACCTCTAGGTAAAATTGCTAAATAAGCCCTAATACCTAGATACGCTAGGAGCTCGAAGACTCTTATATACCTACAGTTATTAGTAATGCTAAAAAAAATGTAAATACCCTTTATAACGGCTATAACGCTACTAAAAAGCAGCTAAAACCCCTTTAGCCCCTCTTAGGCTAATTAGAAGATTAAGCACTAGAGGTGACTTTAAGATCTTTTTCTAAGCTAGAAATACTAGAGAAATATACTAATATATCTAATTAGGGGCCTAACTAGAACCCTCCCGGAAGACTATTAGCCTATAATTAGTATAGTAGTAGAATATAAACTGTTTATAAGCTAAGTAGGCCTACCTCTTTAAGTAATCTAACTTAAATACTAACTTAAAACTTAAGCCGTATAGAGTAACCTATACTAACTACTAGCGCTAATATAACCCCTATAGTTAGAGTTTCCCTAATTCTAAGCCCGGAAAGTTAGAAGCCCTAAACTAATAGTTTTTAAAGAGGATATTAAAAGGCTATTATAAGGCTCTTAAAAGCTATACGGGAGGGAGCTACTAATAAATATATTAAAAACATCTAGGGGTAGATCTAGGTCTAGTAGAACTTAATCTAGGCTAGATAAAATCTTTTATAACTAGGCTAGGACTAAGGACTCCTTAGGGGTTACTTTATACTAACCTAAGGAGGTATAGAAGACTTAAAGAGGTATTTACGTAATAAGCGAAAGAAAATAATAGACTAATTAGCTAAGGCCTATAACTTAGATAACTGGGTTCGCGAAGTAGATAACTTTTTAAGATGCTAATAATATAAGATAATACTAGAGAACGTACCTAATGGATTATTAGTAAGATTAAAGATCTATTACTAAACTAGATCGCACTTAACCAGCTTAATAAAGATTAAATTACTATATAGCTATAGCTGTAGACCTTTTTAAAGAATTAGATTTAGAATCTATATATTATATAATATAGCAACGCAGAACAATTCCGGAATAGTATATAGTATAATAATAAAGATTTCCACTAGTTTATATACTTTATAAAACCCCAAGCTTAACGGATAGATTTAGAGCCCTTTAAAAATAGGAATAGTAGTATCTGTAAGGAAAAGAAGATTGGATTTATCAAGGCTAGAATTAAGCTACTAATTTATGATAAAATAAAACACATAGGAGCCCTATTATAAATTACTGTATACACCAATTTTAAACGAGCGGTTCTAAACGTAGTAAAGAACTAGAAACCTTCCGGTAGAAAGCTAGGGAGTTACTAAAAATATAGGCACTCTAATAGTAATATAGGGCAGACCTAATCTTTAAAGAACCCTTTTTTAAAGAGAAACTTAGAAAGGTTAAAGCTAGAAACCCTAAGTAGTAAAAAAGAGTTTTAAGGCTAATCTAGTACCAGTCTAATACCCTTATAGAAACACTCTAAGAAGCTAAGAGAAAACATCTCTAGAGGTAAAGGTTATTAGAAGAGTAAGTAGGGTAATAATTACACTAATAATCTATTAAAAAAAGCCCTAGTAACGGACCTTTTCTAGCTATAGTTAGGGTAAAATATAAAAGGGAAGGCTCTTTATATTACTATTGGGCTAGAAACAGTACTCCCTATAAGTAAGGTATATTAGTTTTAAGCACTATATAATAGCGGCGCCGAAATTAACCTTATACGATATAATTTGGTAAAAGAGTATAAGCTTATCCCATTGCTAGAGTAGTAAAAACCTATTATAGGCTTCCTAAATAGGCATTAGATTAAACTGTATAGTGCCTATAAGCTTATAGTATTAGTAATTAATATATATAACCACACTAAGGTGGTTGGCTTATAACCCTTCTAAGTGGCTAACTTTATAAGATATAACCTTATTTTTAGATACCCTTAACTTATAGAAGTAGATTTTAAGATACGCTTTAAGGCAGGAACCTTTAAATAGTAAAATAATAAATAATTGAAAGGGGGTATATTACTAATAAGCCCTAAATATATTTTAGATAATATAGAGTTAGGCAAAATAGTATACGTTTTATACCTAAAGGAGTATTAGATCTAACCCCTATTTTATAGTAAGGTAGGTATAGAGCCTAGTATAAATAATTACCCTTTTATAACGGATACTTTATAGGGAACTCCTAGTAGGTTATAGAGGCACTATAGGGGGGGGTAGCAATCTTAAAGATCTTGTAAGATACTTTTACCGCTATAGGTTACTATAGCTTAAGTAATACGCGGAGAGTATACTACAGTACCTTAAATATTATGTTAAAGAATTCCTAACCCTTTACTAGCTACTATAGAAAACCATTTAATATATAGTGGTAACTATATATAAATAACTACTACAGTATATAACGCTGCCTATAAGTATTTTAAGGGAGCTCTAAAACCTATATAATAATAATATAGAAGATAAACGCGACCCTAATCTATTAAATATTCTATTAGGTCTAAAGGACTTATTAAGGATATTTTTAAGCAAGTAAGTAAAAGTCCTTATATAGAACTCGGAATATAATTTATATAATTAATTTAGAAAAAGGTAAATAACTAAACCCTTTTTATTTATAACCTCTCTTTTAAGGAGCTAGAGATAGTATAAAAATAACTTAATAGTTTACTAGAAAAGGGATAAATCTAGCCTAGTAAGTTGCTAATAGGTGTACTGTTTCTCTTTGTCCTAAAACTAGATAGAACTATAAGGCTATATATAGACTATTATAGTCTTAATAAAGCTATAATTAAGAACCGTTACCTACTATTACTAGTTGGTAAAATGCTGGATTAACTATTTAGGGCAAAGATCTTTATAAAGCCAAATTTATAAAATACCTATTATAGACTCTATATTAAAGAATGGGATAAATAAAAGACTGCTTTTAAAACCTAATACGGCCACTTTAAGTATCTAGTAATGCCTTTTAGGCTAGCTAATATAGCTATAATATTTTAGTTGTATATATATGGGGCCTTATATGGGGTCTATGCTTCTAGAGGTCACGCCTACTATACACAGCAGTTGTCCGGCCAACCATGACATATAGGTCTAGTATTTGGGCCATTGGAGAATCTGAGAAAGGCCCCCCTAAGTCGCTCCTTAAACCACTCCAAAAGGTCCAAATAGCCTGCCTCTGGAGTATAACAGGCGCATATAAGCGAACGGCCACAGCACTGCTTAAGAAGGAAGCCAATATTCCCCCCCTATAACTATATATTAAAGCCGCTGTAATATAAAGGGCGTAAAATAAACGCAACTCTAATGTTATAAAGTATATTAAGACACGCCTAAATAAACTATAGAGGGACCCTAAGGCGCCCCGCAGGAGAACAAACCAATAACCCCAAAGTAGGGAAGATATATTAGAGAAATAGGTAAAGAAAGCAAAAGAAGAATAGTGCTGCTTTAGGGCCCAGGCCCATATAGAGGAGAAAGGGAAACGCGTAAGAGGCCAGTAAAGATAACAGTAAGAGAGAGAAAGGAGCTAAAGTAGAGTATAAAAGAACGCTGGGAAACCATCCACCGCAATATAATACTAGTTGGACTAACGCTGGAGAGGCGTATAGGAGTTAAAGGTATAGAGGCTAACGGAGGTAAGAGGAACCTAAGCCGTAGCATAGTTAACGCTATAGGGGGTAAACACTCTAGGGCTCTAAGAAGGCCTAATAAAGGTAGAAAATATAATGGCAATACTCTTAAGAATAGGAATAATAGGACTAAAAGACTAGCTCTACTAGGTGGGTGTTCTAGTAGGTAGCCCGAGATGTAAATATAGCTGGCTAAGACAGACACCAAAACACGTAATACTATTATGCCCCTTACGCACCAACTAAAAAGTAATGCTCTTAATAGCTAGCACAGAGAACTATAATATACTACTCTTAACATAAAAAGGCCTTAAGGCGGTTACCTAGTGGCTTATTAGCTAAAATGTACTAAACCAGTTCCGGGTTATAAGGGAAATGGTAATAGAGGGCGGAAGGGGGGCGAGCAACGGGCGCCCCCTAATAACTCTATAGTAGTAGAGTAAAGTATACGATACTAGCGCGTCCGTAAGCTTGTTACGGCAGCAGTGGTTCCCAAAGAGGTCAAAAAGTAAGGTAGTAGGAGCACCATAGGTGACTCGCAGGCGCCTTATAGGCGAGTCCCAAAAGGTAGGGAGATAAATCACGGGGTTTTCTTAAATAGAGTTTTCTCCCCATATGTACATAAGGAGTAGTCCGCGTGGGCCCACTAGGGATCCGAATCGGACGTTAAGCAATAAATTATTATTAT
>Ga0307515_10004001_pt1 | contig 30759 bp, 2 predicted proteins | sample 17_EM_MG_FD_194513 | JGI IMG/M metagenome (GOLD analysis project Ga0307515, IMG submission 194513) | Populus trichocarpa ectomycorrhiza microbial communities from riparian zone in the Pacific Northwest, United States - 17_EM | ecosystem: Host-associated > Plants > Roots > Unclassified | place...
TTCCTTAAAACGTTTAGCTAGCCTAAGCTTTTTAGCGTTAAAAGTTATATAACTATTAATTAGACTAGGGCCATATAGAAAAGATAGCATATAGCGCTTTATACTAAGCGCCGAAAGATATAGACTAAGTAGATAGGTAAAACCGTTTATAAAGTTTTAGGTAAACCCTAGGAGGAATATAGAAGTAACTATAACTATATATCCGCTATACAGATCTTAATTATATTCCTCTCTATTTAGTATAAATATCCCCTTAATAAGCTAGAACAGTAGTAGACCGTGCTACTAAATAAACTTAGCTATATTCTTAAGGTTAATATCCTAAAACTTTATATCTAGAGTCTATGTGTTAAAGGGGCCGCGTTATAATTATAGTTAGTAAAGCTCTTTCTAGATATAGCGGATAGTATAGGTTACTAGCGTTATATAAATATTAACCCTATTAATAAGTTCTTTTTATATTTCCCTATCCTCTAGTAAAGTAATAAGTAGGTCCCCTACTTTCTTCTTCTTCCTATTACCTTTATGCCCGTTCTTACTTTCTAAGAACTTAAAAACTAGCCTATAAAAAAACCAGCCCTATTAATCTAGAAGGTCCCTAATAATATTAACCTTCTTTTTCTTTAATGTCTTTGTCTAACTAGTAGGTAGAATATCCACTAGTTACGGAGAGGGCTGGCGGCGTAGGCGTTTAGCGTTAGTGTTTATTGCGTGGCTTAGTAGTGCAGAGGTAGAATTAAAGCCTTTACGGCGACAAATTCCTCTTAACATCATGCGTATATAAGGAGCTAAAAATCTTATAACTTATAGAGTAGGCTTTTCTCTATAATTTGGTGCAATTTTTATATTAATAGGTATTGTGGAAGGGTAGATTAATTTCATTAAAGTTAATAAGGTCTTCTTATATAAATGGTGTTTAGGTTTTCCTACAAATCTCGCCAAAGCCCCTTAGACTAAGAAAACGATTACCGTCCTAAATTAGCTTAGCGGACGGTGCGGATATTCCTATATCCGCAATCGATTTCTTAGTCTAAGCTTCTGAGGTAACGTAGTTAATAAGACCGTATATCTTAGTTAGCCTCCATACCGTTAACTAACGTAATCTACCCCTAAGTGGCCCATACCTAACTAAGACGCGATGCGTTTTTTTTAACAATTATCTATATAGTAGCACTACAATAGTAAAAGAACCTTTTTTTAAGAAGGTAGAGTTTAACTAGGTGCCTAAGCCTATAAGCTTGGCCAGATTATAACCCTATAAGGTATTAAAAGAACGTATAACGTCCCCTAAAACACAGTTAAGCAATATATTAGCGGTATTAAATTAAAACGCAATTCTATACCCAAAAACTAACTTCTTATACCTATATAAGAAGAAGCTCTTAAGTAATAGATTCTATTAATAGATTAACGTAGTATACTGCCCTAAATTACAACTATAGAAGAAATAGGTACTATTTTAGTTGCCTAAAATACGCCGTTAGCTACCCTATAATCTATTAATAAGAATTAGGCACGGAAATTTATTAACCGCTATAATAGCCTAAAAACGTAATTATCTATATTTAGTAATATATAACAACTCCTAGGAATGCTTAGGCAGACGTAACGTCTTTACAGTCTCTCTAGTAAATAATTTTTGCGACTTTTAACCTTTCTAGATATCGTCCCTTTCTATTATAGTGGTAGCTAACTACTATAATCTCGTCCTTGTAAAAATAAGACTTTACGCCTAAGATTATATACCTAGCTCGTTTTAAATCTATAAGTACTCCGTTTAGCTATATAATGTATTCTAGAATATATCTGCGTACGCCTAAAAGGCTTTTTTCTCCATTATATATTATTTATAGCCCTTTTACTATAATATTGTCTGGAGATAGTAAGGTATAATGTGGGATGTGTTGCTCTAGAATCTTAGTAATTGTCCTTATAAACCAGGCTACTAAATTTATTCCTTTTATAGGTACTGTTATTTATTATAAAAGTCCTAAAGGTATTATAAAGGCTATTAAGTTCCTGCTTTTTATATCTAGCTTTAATTAGTTATATTTAGAGAAGAAGTCCACTAAAGATATAACCTTATACCCTATAAGCTTTTTAGAAAACTTATTAGTATATAGCGGCAGATTTACGTCCTTAATAGTTACTTAGTTAATATTTATTGCCGCGTTAATTAGCTAGTACTTTTTATATTCTTTTTTGCTTATAAGAAACTATAGATTCCTATATAGGCTTTCGCGAGAAAAGGAAGCTAAAGGAGACAGCTACGCAAGAGAACTTCACACAGGCAGAGGAAGCCCCCCGGAAGGTCGGCCGGCCGCGGACTTTTAATTATTCCAGGAAGGAAATGGGCCAGAGGACCCTCCAATTAACACTCCAAACAGCACTACATGGTAGTATACACGCCCTAATTCAAATCCCAGCAACCTAGGAGCCTCTACTAAATACGGAGTTTAATACAGAGGTGGAAGCAGAAGCCCAGATCCGGAGAGAGGCATCTGGAGGCTCTGAAACTGCGTCGTAAGGAAGCAAACGGACGCCAAAGGGCACCGACTTAGCTAACTTAGAGGCCAGCATGGACCTCTCATATTAGGACACCGGAAAACACTTATAATTATACAGTACAATACCAACAATAGTAGGAACGGCGTACTACTCTACTTCCTATAAGAGGTGGAGCAGGCGGACCCCTAGCTAGATATATTAGCTATCTAAGAGCTATAGCGGAGGGACCAAGAAAATACGACATATACTATAAAATCCTACCACCTAGTGTACGCGGGAGTAGGCAACATAAGGGTCTGCTTTTATATAAATAAGGCTATTAATATAAACAAGTAGGCGCCTATATACCACTCAGCGGACGCATATATAATTAAGCTAGAGGGCTGCGAGAGGACTATCCAGATTTACAATATTTATAACCCCCAATAGACGAACAGCAGTATCCATATGCTACTGGAGCTGCTAAGGGCCGAAGGAGAACATATACTGTTAGGAGATTTTAATCTACACCACCCCTTCTAGGGGGGTGTAATAGTAATATGCGCGGATAACGCGGCGGACGACCTTATCCGTGCTATAGAGGCAGCCGGCCTAAGCCTAGCCACCGAGGCGGGCATGGAGATGTGGGCAAAGGGTATATTAAGGAGCACGCTAGACCTAGTATTTACCTCCCCCTAGATCACTAATAGGCTGCTACAGAGTTAAAGACAAGACCGCTGGCATATAGGGTTTAACCACTTTCCTATTATTACGGAGGTGGACATAGAGACGTTAGAGGGGCCCCCCTCACCTAGGAGACCGCTATGGAAGAAGGCCAATTGGAAGGTGGTATAGAGCGAGCTAGAGGGCCGACTCTAGCCCCTATATAGACTCCTATGCGATATAAGAGATAAACTAGACGTACTGGCGGAGGCTATATACTAAGCGATTAAAAATACTATAGCAAAAACAGTACCTAACGCGCGGCCCTCGCCGTAAGCCTTTAAAGCATGGTTAAAGGAATGCATAGAGGTAGTAAAGGAAACCTAACAGGCCTTCTGGGCGTGGAAGGCCTCTCGGTTAGTGCTTAACTGGATTAACTATAGAGTTGTATAGAATAAGAAGAAAAGGGTAATCTGATAAGAGGCTAATAAGCTATGGAGGAGGACTGTTGAAAAGCTAACAAATAACCCTAAAGGGATGTGGAGGATAGTAAAATGGGCGCGTATAGCGGACGGGAAGCCGAAGGCCCTACTACAGTTTCCTCCTATTAGTAGACTAAGAGAGAAGACCCTACACCACAATAATAAGGAGAAGGCCACTATCCTTGCAGAGCAGTTCTTCCTGCTACCGGTAAAGGCGGACCTAAGTAATATACTAGGGTTTGCATACCTGGAGCCGCGAATAGTAAAGGAAGTAGTTAAGGAGGAGGATATTATTACGGCCCTAAAGGGGCTTGCCCCTGATAAGGCCCTAGGTCTAAAGAAGATTACTAACCAATTCCTTAAAACGTGCGGAGAGCAGCTAGCCCCAGTGCTGGCTAAACTCTTTAGTAGCTGTATAGCAGTTAGACATTACCTAAAACCATTTAAAGACTCTATTATAGTAGTCCTCCGGAAACCATAGAAGCTATCCTATACTACGGTAAAGGCCTACCGGCTGATTGCGCTGCTTAACACCATTAGGAAGCTACTTAAGAGAATAGTAGCCAGCTAACTATCTAAAATTGCGAAGGAGACGGGTATGCTACTGGCTAGTTAGATAGGAGTAAGGCCGGGGCGCTTAATATAGACAGCACTGGAGCTACTAACCTAATAGGTACACACGGTATGGAGGAGTAACCCAAACCTAGTAGCCTTATTACTTAGCCTCGACCTTTCCGGGGCCTTCGACCAAGTCTTTTACGAAAGAATGATCTATAATATAAAGGCCTAAGCCGTGCCCTACTGGATAGTATAGTTTATAAAGTCCTTCCTTAAGGATTAAACAACGAGGCTCTTAATTGGAGGATATATAGCATAAACAATATAAATAAACACCGGTATACCTTAAGGCTTAGCGCTGTCGCCAATCCTATTCCTCTTTTTTGCCTACATACTCCTACTAGAGCTATAAGGGGGAACCACTATAGCATTTAGATTTGTCGACGACTTTAATATACTAACGTATAGTAAGACTATAGAGGAAAACTATAGAACCATAGAAAGGGCGTATAAGGTATACACGGCGTGGGCACGCCGGTATAGGGTAGTATTTGCCCCCAAAAAGTACTACCTTATCTATTTTATAAGGAGCCATAAAAAGTTTAATATAAAGGCCACAGCTAATATATATGGCTTTACGGAAGGCCTAGTTAGTAACCTACGTATATTAGGGGTATAAGTTAACTTAAAGCTTAAATAGGGACCACACGTTAACATTGTTAAGACGAAGGCGATTACCTAAATAGCCGCACTAACCCGGCTCACGGCCTCTATATAGGGCGCCTCCTTCTAGAAGGCGCGGATAATATACTCCGCCGTAGTCCGGCTGGCAATCTTATACGGATATAGTATTTAGTACTTGCCACCGAAGTAGATAAAGCCTAAGGAGATAAGTAAAACCAAGCTGCGCTAGCTAGGCGTAGTATAGAACTTATGCCTCCGCACTATTGCGGGGGCGTATAAATTAACGCCAACAGTAGTACTAAAGCACGAGATAGGGTTTCTGCCGCTTTAGTTGCACCTTAAAGAGCTAGCTATAGCCTACGCGGAGAGGATGTGGGAAGGACCGGTAAGAGAGCATATTAAGAGGGAGTGTAATACTATACGGGCCATAATAGCCTACTAACTCCGGCTTAGAATAAAGCCACTAATGCGGCCCACTAGACGGGATAAGCTTAAGAGGATAGCGGCCGCTATTTTAGGGATAAATATACGGCTAATAGACTTATCTAAAGCGCAGTATAAGAGAAGTAGAAGGGCTGGGGTATAAGAGGCGTTTAAGGAGCGGTGGAAAAGGGAATAGGAAAAGTACTAGAGCACGCTTACCTACTATACGACGGCCCAGGCCGAGCTATAAAATAAGGAAGTCTTTAAACGCCATACAAGGCTTATAAAGGTAGAGAGTATAATTAATACGCTGCTCAGAACTAAGCATATAGGGCTTAATAGATACCTCTACTACCGAAAAGTACTAGGGCACCTAACCCTGGCCTGCCTATGCGGCTATAGCCAACAATTAATAATATACGTAGTGGTGTTCTACCCTAGATACGCTGCTGGCTGGGCGGAAATATATTACTATACTAGAATATCCTTATATAAAGAGCTCCTAACTAAGCTAAAGGCTGCTAAGGTAGTTGCGGACTAGTTTATGCAGATAAACCTCTTACTGCACCTCTTATTTGCTAGAGAGCTGGCTAGGGTAAAGAGAGGAGGCTAGGAAGTGCTATAAGAGGTAGAGGATAAATACTATAGGGACAGCAGAATATAGTAGAATTTTATAGATGGTAACCTAGCAGAAGTCGGCAGAACTCTGGCAACCCGGTAGAATTTGGCAGAACTTATTAACCTAGTAGAATTTAGTAGAATTCGGTAACCTAATAGAAGTTAGTAGAATTTCGGCAACCTAATAGAATGTAGTAGGGTTTTAGCAACCTAACAGAATTTGGCAGAGTTTTGGCAACCTAATAGAATTTGGTAGAATTTCGGCAACCTGGTAGAACATAATAACCTAATAAAAGTTGGCAGAACTTTGGCAACCTGGCAGAATTTGATAGAATTTAGTAACCTAGTAGAATTTAGCAGAGGTTAATATCCTAATAGAACTTAATAAAACGTGGTAAGGTATAGAGCTGCGTATATTAACGTAGATGCAAATAACGGAACCTTCTATACTACCACTAGCCTTATAGGCCACCGGCCTACGCCCTACTTGGATAACCGGAGTAGCTAGGAACGGAACCTAGGCCCTAGCTATATACCCCACCGGACAAACCTAGGAGTATATATTAAGATGGCTTTTCTGTAGCGCCTTAAAGAGACGTTTACTCGTGCTTAGCAGTCACTAATTAGAAGAGAGGCTATATAGGCCGCATAACAAGCCATATAGGCCGTATAATAAGAGAAGGAGAGGTTTTATCCAGCCCTAGCGGTACGGTTCCCCTATTATATATATATATATATATACTTATATAGACCCGCTGCATGGACCCTAACGGGAGCCGCAACAGCGTAATTAAATATTATAATATATATAGGCTTTCGCAATATTCTAGTGTCCCTTAAGCTATTTATTCTTATAATATATTTATTACTTCCCCTTATAGGGCCCTTGGTATAGGAAAGTTCGGTACTTACTATACTTTATATAGTATAGTCTTAATCTTTAATGGTAGAGTTATATCCCTATTAATACGACCTATTTTAGAGAACTTCTATACCAGAGCCTCTTTTTAGTTAAATAATATAGCCTTAAAGATTTCTTATTCTCTTAGCTAGAGGTCCCCTATAATTATACACTCTAATTATTTTAGCTTTAGCCGTATACTATAGGCTAGCTTAGTATACTATAGCTTAAGGAAATAATTATATAGACTAAGGGGCAACCCTTAAATAGACGCCTTTTGCTAACCTAAGGCCACTTCTCGCCACTCTATTATTCCTTTTATAACCGTTCCGTCTAGTACTAATAAATTAACTAGGCAAACTTTCTCTGCCTTTTATTTATACGTAGCTGCTATAATTATAGTATTCTATCAGGCCTTACTCCTATAGCCTTCTATTTATATTATAAATAAATCTATTGTTTTTAATATTTAATATATAAGGGATTTAGCCTTTACTTTAAATACTAGCTTCTACCTTTTTCCTAAGTGCTTCTTTAAGACTTTATTTAATGTTTTGCTATTAAGCTCTCTCTATTTAGCGTTATGCTTTTTTAATTATTAATAGCCCTACTTAGCGGATATCTAAAATAGTAAACGTCCTTATTAAAGTCGCACCTTATTTCCCTTCTCTCTATCCTTAACGTCCTTTTTATCCTAATATGCTGGGTTATAAGTAACCCCGGATACGACCTTAGCGGTTATACTAGTTATATATTTCCTAAACTACTACTTATATTAATTTCTTTATCTAGTTTAAGGAACATCGCATCCTTATAGAATATTAAGAACCTTATTTTAACTCCGTTATTTTTTAATTAAATAATATAAGACACCTAGCCTATTATAGTTCACTTTATTACTAGTCTAGCCCTTATTAACTATAGCTTACTTAGTATTACCTTATATATGATCTCTTCTATAGTAATAAAAGTTATAGATATTAAGACATTACTAATTACTATAGGGGCTGTATATACTAATCTAATAAACTTAAACTAAATTCTATTAGTAAACGTTAAATATACACCCTATAACTATAGGGGTAGACTTAATATTAGTAAGCTATATTATAGAGCTACACTTTCCTTAATAAGGTTAAGCTCTGCTCTAAAATTAATTAAGCACCTAGTCCTTTTATTTTCTATCTATGCTTTTACCTTTAGATGTTATTATTAAAACTAGGTAAATCCTGCTTCTCATTTAATCTAGTTTACTTTAGCAGTTATTAGGCTAGCTTATTTAGTATAAAATATTAGGTACGCTAATAATATAGATGCTTTAGCGCCTTCTTATTTTTATTAGTAAGGTTTTATAAGAGGTAATAGGAGAGGCTTAAAGAATAACTTTGTGACCTTAGGTATATATATAAGGCAGTCACTAATAGTAACTTTAATAGTTTTTAACAAGATCTTATCTGCTATTATAGTTGGGCTTAGGATGTTCCTTTTTAGTATATCTATTATCCTAACTAGTTTTAGTTGTGGTGCTTTAGCGATTATTATCGCATTTATTCCTTACTCTGCTTCTCTTCTTAGCTATTTAATATAGTCTATTTTATTAGTCTTTTTATTATTTCCTAGCGATTAATAAACCTGCCATTATAGTTATGGTACGATTTAGATATATCCTCCTAGTTATATATTTTAAACTATTGCTAATTACGGACCAGTTAGTCTTAGAGGCGGTTTTATTACCCTTATATCCCCTTACGGTTTCCTAAGATTATATAACCGCGTTATAGGCTACAACTAGGTTGCTGCTCCTACTAAATTAATATATAATGACTTTACTTAGTATAGATCTTCCTAGGACTTGCCGAGCTCTTCTTTACTTTTATCGCTATTGCTTTTTATAAGCTCTACTAAGGACGTATTTAGTTAAATGCCTATCGCCGCCGCATTAGGATTAATATTCGCATTTTGCCTTAGCCAGTCTTTAAGGAACTAAATTTAATTATTGCTTAGTAAATACGGGAGTGGATTTTCTAGGCGCTTATATATTCCGGTATAGATTTAGTTATTCTTATTTATATATAGGAACCCATAGCTAACGAGTTCTTAGAGCTTTAGGTATTAGTTAATAAAATAATAAGGGCCTCTATATCTATAATACGTCTTAAATTATACTTAGTATATATTAAGGTTTTTTAGGCCTAGCTTATATTGCTTTTATAACGCCCCCTTATAGGACAGTAGTAGTCTATTATTATTTATGGCCGGTTATAGACCTGCTTATTCTTAACACACTAACGCCTTATTTAGAAGCTATGTATACTATATTAGATCTTAGTAAATCCTATTAACAAATAGCATTAAAGATATAACGCCTGCTAATTTAACCGCCCTAGGATTAAGCCTCCGGAGTTAACTAGTAAGGTTCTCTAGCTTAGGGTCTATCCTTTAGGTTATTTAATAGGTTCTTACCGACTTATTTAGCTAAGGGGTTGTAGGCGGCTAAAAAGTAGTATCTCTTTGGTTTAATATAACCGGCTACTAATTACGGAATTGTTTAACTAGCTAACAAAGACCTTGCTTCTTAGGGTTTATTATTAATAAGTAGTCTATACCCTTATACGAATTAAGCCTATCTTTTATATCTCTCCTTAGGAGGTAGAAGTTAAAAGACTCTTGTCTATCTGGGTTGGCTCCTATTTTAGTTATAGTATATCTTTAATATTTAAATAAGAGTCCTTTTGCAAACTGGTATCCTTATTTATAGTTTTCTAAATTGCTAGCCTCTATAACCTTCTAGGAAATTAGTATAAATTGTTTATAGTACTCGCGTATACTACTAGGTAGGTTGTTCCTATACTATAGTATATAAGCTTCTAAAAATTCTACCGTCTTAACTTATTAAAAGTAGTTACTTCCTTAGTAGTCTATCTAAAGCCTTTTTATAAGTTCCGTCTATCTACTAATAATAAACTTAGGTAGGCTTTAGATCTAGGTCCCTATCTAATAATTATAATATTTTAGAAGTCCTTAATGCTTCTTATTGTCCGTAATACAATGTTGGATATATAGTTGCTTATACTATTTAATAAATGGCGATATATTTTGTCCCGTAAAGTAAGGAATCTTTAGAGTCCCTAGAGCTAGTATAGGCTAGGCTATAATATATACCTTATCTTATTTTATTAGTGGTTTATTATAAAATAATAGACTTGTAGTTTCTCCTAGGATAGGTAAATTAAACCCCTAGTTCTTGTCCTCCCTTTACTAAAGGTTATTAGTTCTAGACGTTATAGGAGTCGGGTTTGGTACTATATCCTCTAGGTTAGGAAAACTTTGTAGGTCAATAGGCTGTCTACTTTCCTTTCCGCTATTATTATAAAATGGGCCTAGTATCCCTAGTATTTCCTTTATTGGTCTTATTGCTATTACTTTTATAAATTTAAGGAAGGCTTATATAAATATAAAAAGAATTATATAGACTATTATAAATTTAATAAATGAAAATATAAAGACTTTTCTCTGCCGCTCCTGGTGTACCATAACCCTCTCTTTTATCCTCTGTCCTACTGTGCTACGTACTTGCATTCCTATTCTTAGTTATCTATTTTGTTTATAATAGGTCTCGGATAATAATCTCTAAAGGTATTATAACTTATTTTAATAGAGGTAACGCCTATACGTCCGTTGCTAGTAGTTCCGTACTTAATTTCTGTACATATTAGTGACTTAACGGCTTTTAGTAATAGTAACTTAACAGTTTTTAATCCTTTTGTGGCTGTAGCACGTTCCTATATATCTCCTGTATATATAGCACTAGACTTTTAATCTAAAGAGCTTGCTATCGTCCCTATATAGAATGCCATAAAGTATATAGGAGGGAAGGTCTCTCTCTAGATAGAAAGTCATGGTGCTGTCAGTCTATTAGTTAGTCGTAGTTAGTTAGTAGAAATTAGTAGGAAAATAGTTAGTAAGAAGAGAAGAAAAGAGTGTATTCTTTCCCTTAAACTGTCTATCCGTTAAGCCCGTTAGCATTACCCAAAACTTTAGGGTTATAGACCAATTTATATATCTACGGAAGGCCTATATACCCCCTAAACTATACCTAATCTAGATGTTAAATCTAGTGGGCCAATTTACCCCACTACACTACTACTTCGCGTTTTATTATGGCGTGTGGTATCCTTTTATAGGCCCCTATAATTTTATATAGGTATTAGTTTTATAGCTTCTGTAGTAATACTAGGGAGCTTTTTACTAATAGTTTACTGTTTAGTTTTATACCCTAGATCTAGGCACTATATAGCATTACTAGCCTTACTACTATATATAGTAGTTATATACGTTTAAATAAGGGTCTCTAGGTTAACGCTATATAGTAAAAACTCCTTATAACGATAACGATGTTGTAATAATATACTTTATATTATAATCTACACCCCTTAATTAAGCCTTTTTTGGTGTAATATTACGATATTCTGACATTTGATAATATTGTAGGGGTGGCCCCACTAAAATCGGTATAAGGAGTTTTTAATTCGTTAGATCTAGCCTTTCCTTACTATAAGTTTAGCTATTAATATTTATTATATAACGATTAAAATCTATTAAAATAATACTTAGATCCTACTCTCTATTCTTAATTCTATTTATTATACCTAGATCTTAAAACCCTTAAAGGTAACGTTGTTATAGATTTTCTGGTTTTAAGCGTTAGAAAATACGCGCCTACTATATAAAACACCCTCACTTATTATAAAAATATATTACTTTATAGGCAAGCGACTTCCTCCGTTAAAAGATTAATTAATCCTTAATATTAGAAATACTAAGCGACAAATTTAACCACCTTAATTTAGCTAAATTACCACGTAGGTATGGCGGGCGAGAGCGACAGCGAGCTGGCAAACATCCTCTTCTTAAGGAAGCTCTCTTTAAGTGGCACTAACGCCGATAGATCTTACGCATTCCTATTACGGGCGATCTTATATATACTATTGCATCTTAATTATAGTAACGGATACCTTTACTAGCTTAATCGCCCAAGCTAAAGTAGTTAATTGAGTGGCTAAAGGGTTTTAAATCTCGTAACGGAATTTATAAAAGGAAGCAATATAGCGAGGCTGCGTTAGTTAATATAGAAGGTGCTAAAGATCGCATAATAGAGCTTCGTGCGATTGTTGTATCTTTTCCGTTAAAGGATATTTATAATATAGATAAGACTAGGCTCTTTTAAAAGGCGATACTAGATATTACGGACCTTATATTAGCAGTAGTGCGACTACTAAGAAGAGATATAAATGGGTTAGTTAGGATAGTATAGGAGGCGCTAGAACTAATTAAGCTATAGAATAAGGGGTAACCGAGTTACATAGCTAGTTATATTATAAGTTCGGAATATAGGAACGTGGGAATGTAAGAACGTAACGTACTAACATACTAATGTATTAACGTACTAAACCTTTACTATAGGGAGGAGTTATATATTTAAAAACATACGGTCTCTATAGATAGTTTCTCTTCTTTATAGTAAATCTTAGAATATAATTAGAGTTAATTTATTTGGTAACTACTCTACTAGTTATATTTATATTATTAACTATTCTATACCTATATACCTAGCCCATTAATAAGTCTACCGTAGTATTTCCTATAAGGCTTCGTTATATATTTACTACTAAGGTTATAGTAAAAGAAGTTAAATAATATACTATTAAAAGTAGTAGTTATAACGGCGTCTATAGTAGCGACTACTTTAGGATTAGGTAACGACACTAGTATAGTAAATACTAACTTATAGCTAGTTACGGTCGGGCAGTTATAAGCAATAGTTAATTAATTAATGGATAATAATAGGATACTTAAAGAAAGAATTAATGGGATGGGAGTAGTAAAGATTAAGCTACTATCTATTAAGCGATTCTCGGGCGAAAAGTTAAAGCTTAAGGGATTTCTTATATAAATGCACTTTAAGGTTATATAAGAGGGAGCGAAGCTAGTAATAGCTATAGACTAAATAGCCTACGTAGGACTATTCCTAATAGGAAGGGCACTTAAGTAGTTTAAGCCTTATCTTACGGAGATATAGGAAAACGGTATAGCAACTACTAATTAAGAAGTATGATATATATTTGCCAGTTAAAATGGGTATATAAAATGGTTAATACAAATATTTAGGGACCTAAAGGCAACCACTATAGTAGAATAAAAGCTTTAAAACTTAATATAACAAACCTTAGCAATTAAGTGTATAATATAGTTTTAGACATTAGCTATATAAGTTAAATAGAATAATAAGGCGCTTATGGTATAGTATAAACAGGGACTTAAAGTAAAAGTCTAGGACGTAATTATCCTAATAGAAAATGCGGATACTCTTAGGGAATTAATTAATTAAGTAATTAAAATTAATAATAGGATCTACTAAAAAGAATAGACTAAGAAGGGTTAGGATAGAGTCCTATAGTCGCATAAGACGTAAAGTACGCAATAATAAAGTTAAAACTAGAAACTATAGTATAGCGTAAATCCAATAGACATAAGCGGTACTAAAGAAAACAGGAAATAGAATAAGAAACTATAGAAACCTAAAGAATAAGAATTAAGTAATTAAAGGTTTAAGGAGCAGAGGCTAAACTAGGGATCTTAGTAGTAGAAGACGTTTAGGTGGACTTTATAGTAAGAAAAATAGTTTAAAAAAGGAGCTTATATAAATTACGGAAAATAGGGTTATTTCGTTAGAAACTATAGAAGTAGATAAAATTATTATATAGTAAGAGGAACGAGATTAGTAGACGGTATACATATATAGAGGAATAATAATGTGCTATAAGGAACAAATAAATATTTAATTAAGAGTTTTGCGTTTTATTATAATAATGTATACCAAATTTATAAGGACGCTAAGTATAGCATAAGCTATTAGCTATAGGAGCTAAAATTATTAAAGTTTAGAGGAATTAACAAACTATTACGTTAATCGGATATTAAGGACGATAAATTTAATATAGGTAAAATATTTAGCAATAATAAGGTAATAAAAGTAGCTTATTAGGAGTATATAGACCTTAGAGATATTATAAAAGAGGTAGAGGATAATTCCACTATAGAATAGGGAATATTAGTAGGAATTAAGACCCTATTAGATACGATATTTATTACTTTATAAGACGTAAGAGAAGTAGGGCGATAAACTACTTTAGCACTTAATAAAGGCAAAAGGCTAAAGGCTTAAGATTCTTAAAATAAGATAAAAGACGCTTAAGATTCCTAAAACGGGATAAGATAAGCTTAAGGACCTACAATAGACGATAACCGATGGAGTAGAGTAATGGCTTAGTTTAGTAATATATAAATAAGCTTAGGACGAAGTTTCCTAAAGGTATAAGATTCTTAAGACGAGATAAGTAAGATTTAAGGCTCTTAAGATAAGATAAGAATACCGTAAAAGCTTAGTTAGACTAAGGCTAGAGCTAAGCTTAAGATAGAAGTAAGCTTAGGATTAAAAGTTCTATAGGACCAAGATTTTAATACACAAATAAGGACTATTAAAAGAATTAACACTAAGATTAAGAAGTAAGAAGATTTTAAAGATCTACTTATAAGGCGAAAAACTAAAGAAAGCATAAAGGAATTTAGATAGAGAATCCTTATATAGTAAGGATAGAAAACTAGACTAGAGATTTAGTATACTAGGTTATATAAGGGATAGAGCACCTATATAAAGAATAACTAATAGGCCTAAGACAGGTACGCTAAGAGTAAAATGGCTTATTAAACTGGAATAGGAAGAGGATCTAGGGATCCTTACTAGATTTAAAAAACGATATATAAAGGGCTGTTATAATATAGTAATAAGAAAATACTTCCTTATGGATAAGCCGTATATACTCCAGCAGCTATACTAAAAGTAGTATAGGCAACGACATAATAATAAGTAGTAAGATTTTTATATATAGTTGGATAAGCAAGTTATTTAGGACTACCCTATTATAGAAAAAGCTATAAGTTATATTAAGGGAGCCTTAATTATAACATTAAAGGATCCAAAGGAATAATTAGAGGACTAGAGAAGCGAGAAATATATCTTAGTACCCACAATAAAGTTATAACGTTTAGATTAATACAATAAAGGTTTAAACTTAAAGATAAAAATAAGTTAAGAGTTAACCTAAAGCACCTAGCATATTATACGCTATTATAGATTATATATATAAATAATATATACAATATATATATAAATCTAAAAGAAAGAAAAAATCGGAAATACCCTATAAGAATATATTAGGCGCTAGATAAGTAATAGTATAGAAATACTAAGTATATATAGAGATAGTATCTAGTAGAAGTTTAGGAGTTAGAAGACTTAATACTTTAACTAAAAAAATTCCTTATAGAAAAATACTTAAATAGATAATAGTAGTAGAAATGCCTAAAGAATACGTGTTTATAGCATATAGAGGATAAAAAGCTAAATATAATAGGATTAAGTAGCTAATAGTTAGGAAAAGTAAAGGCCTACGGGACTAGAGGGAGCTAGTAGTAAAGCCTTAGACCCTTAATAGAATTTAAGAACAATACCTAAATTTATAAGTTAATTAGTAAGATTAATAGTTTAAAGTATTAATAAATAGTAGAGTAATACGGAACTATATCTTACTAATAGCAGTTAAAAAAAATAAGATTACCTTATAGATAGAAGGAGTAATATTACCTATTAGTTATAATTTTAGGAGATCTAATAGCCTATAGAGGAGGTATTATTAATCTTAAAACAAGACCTATTTAGATAACTATTAAAGGGAGATAAATTAAGATATCTTTTAATATCCTACTATTAGGACGGGATAAGGCAGTATTAAAAATGCCTTAGTTACAGGAATATAATATCTAAAATACTTAATGCCATAAGATGCGATAATAGACTAAGTTAGAGCGATATATAAGAAGATTAAGAAAGAGTTATTCTATATACTAAAAAGATATTAATAATAATAAATTTAATTTACCGCCCGTCCTAGTCCCCCTAGTGGGTCTACGTAGGCTAATACCTTCTATAGGAAAAACTCTAACTTAGAGAAAACCCAACCTTAGGCCGCGCTAGAGAGATAGCAGCGTTCTAATATTAGAGCGCTAGCGGCTTGCCTTCTACCTACCTTTAAGTCTATATATTAAGCCAACTAGCTACACTTTGCGGATAATCTTACTCTACCCCCTTTTTTCCTTATCCTTTTACCCTTATTCTTTTACTAGTCCTCTAAGCTTTAAAAGGGCTAGTATTTACTTATATTCTCTATATCTATTACCTTTACTACCTAAAACTAGGGTAAAACACCTAACTATACTAGCCATTTTGCTGCTACTTAGGCGCTTTTTTTATTATTTAAAATATCTTAAAGGTGTTTAGAGGCGCATTTTGCTATAAAGTCCGCCCTTTAGTAGTGTGGATACTAGAATAGCATATAGTAGACTATCTACCTTATTTAGCTACATTTGTACCGCGGGAGAACTACTAGTATACCGACGGATGTAAGCTATATATTAAGCCCTATTACCTCTATATAAAGAAGAAATAGTACTATAGCCTCTGCTTTTATTAGGCCTTTATATAATAGGATTATAGGTTTCCCCTATAGGGTCTTTTACGTAGTTTCTATACGGTCTTTTGCCTTTACCTACTACCGCTATTACCATTCTAAATCTGCCCATTTCGCGATAAAGGTAATTGCCTGCCTTTAGTGCTGGTGACCTCCTATATAGTAGCGGCGCTTTGCCTACACTCTGCCGGCGTTTTGCTAGCTACGCTTATAGGGGTTTATTATAGCTTCCCGCTCTATACAGTCCTTCTAGTGCGCGAGGAAGCCTTATATCTTATTTTTACGGTTCTTTATACGTTCCCTAAGCGCTTCTAATAGTACTAGTAGCCATTTTATTTTTTACTAGTGCTTTACTAATATATTCTAGATACTGTTAAGTACCTCTACTAATTCCTTTTCTACCCTATTAGAGGCCGTCTTAGCGGCTCTTTAGAGGGCTATCGTTTTAATATAGAGTTAGATTAGGGGAATAGCCGCTTCCTTCTCCATTATAGCTATTAGTGTTCGCTAGTATGCCCCTATAACCCTATAGAGACACTAGTTCTAGACTTTCTATAGTAATTTAAGTAAGCTTTTCGCTAGCGTTCTGCTGTTATCCTATACTCCCTATACTTAGGCGCTATATAGTATTGCTAGTCAGACGGTAGCTATATATAGGAGGCGTAAGCGGCGTATTAGTGGGCCCTATATAGACGCGGTAATCCTTAATATTACTTTAAAGGCTGCTAAGCCCTTACTTGCGGCCTTTTTAACCTATTCTTTTTATTAGAGCTTAGGGTCTACCTAAATCCCTAAGACTTGTATACTAGTTTTCTAGGGGGCTGTCTTATAGCTAGCGATACGCATAGTAGACGCAAAGTCTACGGTAATATAGCGCTGTTACCTTATAAAGTATATAAGCTAGTACCTCTTAGGGGCAAACGCCGCCCCATATTAATTTGCCTATATAGCGTAGTAGTTATAGGCGGCCTCTAATTATTAACAGTTCTCTATTATGGAGTCCCCCTAGGTAATAAGGTTTATATTATCTATAAAGCTAAACCCTAGCATGCCGCTATTAGGGCGCTAGAATTCCTCTAACAGCTCTAATATAAAAAAAAGAAATAAAATTAGTAATAAGGGTAACCCCTAGGGGATACCTATCTGCGTTTAAATTTAGTTACTCTTATATTCTATAAACTTAATACAGGTTTTATATACTATTAGGAAGCTTTATATAAAGTCTATAAGCCACTTTAAAAAGCCTTTTTTTTAAAATATAGAGGAGCCTTTTATAGGAGACGTTATTAAATACCCCTACTAAGTCTAGGCTTAGCATTAATACTACATACCTATAGCGCGTTTGCTACGCCATCTATATATAAAAGCTAAGTAATCCTACCGCTAATAGTATAGATTATTTACGCCTTACTCCTATCTGGTTTTAAAGAAGTAGCCTATACTCCTCCGCAGCCTTAGATATAATATTAGCTATATACTTTTCTAAGACTTTTACTAGCGTGATTTTAAGGATAATTAGTCTATAGCTGCCTAGAAAAGAGTAGTTTTTCTTTCCTTCTTTATATAATACTATAGTTATAGATTCTTTAAGGCTTTCTAGTATTATTCCGCTAGTAAAGTAATAACTAGCTACTTTTACTAAATTTTTTATAATAATTAGGGCAACTACTTTAAGGACCTTGTTTAGTATACTATCTAGCCCTAGGGCTTTTCTATTTAAAAGACTCCTAATAAGCTTACTAATTTCTTCTGTTAAGATAGTGGGGCTAATATTAAGCACATTTTGTTCCCTTATTATTTCTATATCGCTAAGGTCTACTATTCTAGTTTTAGAAAAGAACTTAGCTATAAGGATATTAGCCTTTATAATATTATTATCTATTAAGGGATCCTTAGTAGACCTCCTAAGGTTTAATATATAGGGGTCCGCCTTTACTATACTTGCTTTTTTACTCCATTTTAATAGAGTTTAAAGTTCCTTATTATATAGTTTTAACTAATCTTTAGTAAGTTTATAAATAAAGCGTCTTTAGTTATTATAACTAACTCTTATAGTCTCTTTTTATAGTTAATTATTTAATGCTAAATATCTTTAGTGGTCCTTAGGGTTGTTATAAACTTAAAGCTATCGTCGCGCCTATTAGGCGCCGGCGTAAAGCTATATAGCCTATAGCGACTATTCTTAATAGGCCTACTAGCTAGGCTGTGCTTATAGGCAGTGTTTTTTTAAATGCTTACTTAATCCCTTCCTAAAGGGCTTAAAAGGGGTCTTTAGATATGGCCTAGTTAAGCTTCTAAATACTTTAGAGAAAGCCTTATAAGTTTAGCTTCTTAAGGGTAAGGCGCTAGCGTTTTGCTAGCGGATAGCTAGCGTTATTAATTTAGATGTAGATTAGTATATGGTCTCTTATAAGGGCCTATTCCTTAACTATACTATAGAAGTTAACTTTTCTATATAGATCTAGTGATATAAATATAAGGTCTATTATACTTTTCTATTACCCTCTTTTCTATATAGGCTCTCTTTTTAGTATAGCGAGTACTAGGCCTCTAGCATTAGTTTTGGCTAAAAGGCGTTCCGCCTACTCTTTACTGGCTATATACTTTCCGCCCTATATTAGGTAGTAGGCGTTAAAGTCCCTTAAGAGTATAATTTCTCCCTTAGCTTTCTTAATAGCTATTTTAACCTTAGGCTATGCCCTAATCTAAGGGCCATCTTTATATAGGTTGTAGATATTAATAATTATAGCCTCTAGCCCCTTTAGGCGTACCTAAAGGGCTATAGTAAAGGGGCTATACTATCTACGCTTCTAATACGCGGTGTTAATATTTTAGCTAATTATAAAGTAGACCTTTATTATAGGAAGAGCGTTATATATAAGTATAAATCCCCTAGGGTAGTATATTAATTTGGTATATTTATTATATACTAGCTCCTAAATTATAAGGACTTAATAATCTACTAGCGTAACGCTATTAAAGAAGGGGTAATATACCCCTTAGTTTGCATTTCTATAGTTATACTAGATAATTATATACTTACTTATTTAAAGTGGGTGTAGGCTTATCTATATTTATATCCTATTCCTTATTATTTTCGCTATTAACTATTATTACTCTATTAGCGCGAAGCCGGAGCCTTAATTATAATTTATCTCTGCTTATTATTTTAATAAAAGATAGTTTACCTAGTCCCTATTTAAGTGGTTATTCTTAGGTCCCTAGGTAAAATATTTCCCGTCCTCTTTTCTTATTAGTACTAATTATAAGATTTCCTAGTATTAAGGGTTAGTATATTATTTCTACGGCTTTTTATATACGGAGCAACTGCGTTAAAAGGGCTATCCTCTTTATTTAGATACCTTTAAGGTAGCTTTAAAAGGTCCTATACTCCTTTCTTTGCTATACTTTATAGGCTTTACCATAGTTAATATAGGATACCCTTTTTTTAAGGCAATCTATAGTGTTATATAGTCCTATATATTGCCTATATTTTATTTACTTTTTATATACACTTTATATATACCCCTATTAATTATAGCGGTAGTATTACTTTATAATTACACTATTCTTAAATAGCCTAGTCTTAAAAAGCTAGGATTTAATAACTATCCTACTTTTTATAATCTTTTGCTAAATTGATTAGGTTAGGATACTAATTATAATTATTCCCCTAGTCTTCTTAGGTTCTCTCTAGGCGCTACTAAAGTTTACCTAGTATTTTACCTGCACTTTAGGGTTATATAGCTATTAGATCTAGCTAATAGCTATCTTAAGTATAAGGCGCTTTATAGCTTTATAGATAGATTAAGTTAATTCTAAATTGTCTATATCCCTTTTGCTATTAATTAGAGTCTTAAATAGGACTTCTAATACTTTTAGGAGGTATTTTTTTTAAGGTATCCTAAGTCCTAGCGCGTCTAGCCTATTTAGGATTTAGTCCTTTATTATTTAGAAGGGGATATAAATATCTACGTCCCTACTATTAAGAGTGCGTACGGCGTATACGCTTAGTATTATTCTCTAAATAGTCTTAAGAAGCTCCCCTATTTTATAGCCCTAGGGCTCCTTAAGCTAGACGCGTATACTTGCTCTCTATAGTGCCGCAACTATATTTACCGTATAGGCCGCCTATATAGTAACGGCTGCCTAGGTTTAGACCTATACTAGGGGAACTTCTAGGCCTAGGGGTCCTCCTTTACGCGTTTCTTTTTAGATTTTCTTAATACTAGCTTTAATTTAGTTAAGCTAGGCCTTAGTCTTTTATTCTTAGGTTATTTAGGGGACTAAACGCGTTAAGAGGGCTTTAATATACTATATTGCCTCTTAAATAGAGGTAAGTATCTAGTACCGTAGAGTTTCTTCCTCCTCTTTTATAAGATCGTTTTTAATTAATTTAAGTATTTCTTTTAGTTTTTACTATTACTAGTAGCTATTTTTTTCGCGTTATTACCTACCTAGTTCATGGTTCGGCTTCTACACGTTATAACTTTTATAACTCTAGTAGGGAGCCTACGCCCCTTTATTGTCCCCTATGCTCTAAATAGGGGCGACGTGGTTTTATAGGGTTTCTTAGTATAGGGAATAGGATTCCGATATCGGGTTGCTTTATTAAGTAGTTTTTAGGCTAGTTCCGCTACTATTGCGGCTTCTTTAAGTAGCAGTATTTATAGTGGCATTATAAATTATAGTAAAAACTCTTTATAATAATACGGTTTTTTTACCGTCCGTATTATTATATTTAGACTTTGTATATAAAACACACCAAACGTTAAAATTATGTAATAATATTGTATATCTATAAGCCCGAGGTTAAAATTAAACGATTAGCTCTACTAAAAAAACTTATCTACTTAGTATTTTAGAGTCGTCGTCCTTGGATTTAACGCTTATACCTTAATAGAGTTATAAAAACCTCTCTTTTACTATCCTCTTATTACTCCTTATATAGACAAAGCTTTTATAAGGCCTCTATTGCCTTATTAAGTTTAATTTAAGATTATTAGGAGTCCTCTTTATCTATTTCTGCATTGCAATCTAGCCCGGCATAGAGCTCCGCTACATACTTAATAAGATCTTTAGTAGAGTCTACTATATCTTTACCTAGAAGATAAATAAAATTCTAAATATTTATAGGCTTATAGATCCTTCTAGTAGTATATAGTTATTTAGCCATCTTTTATACCTTATTAACAATCGGATCTATATAATTATAAAGGCGAGGTAGTAGGCCTTCTTTTAAGCTAAAGAGAGTAGATTTAATAAAGTAACTATTAATTACTTTTAGTATAACTTCCTTCTAAGCTATAATTACCTATTAGATAGCCTAAAGCATATATATCTACTTAATTAGATCTTAATCTTAAAGGGAGTGCTTTACTATAAACCTAAGCCAATATCGTTGGTAGTATAACTTAAAGTTTATAATAATTCCTTAATTAAATAGCTGGTATATAGAGGTACAATTAGGAGGAAGAAACTCAGCCCGTATATTCTTAAGGGTATTATTTTTAGTAAGTATTTAAACAGCTACTTTGTATACGCTAAAATTGTTAAGTAAAAGGAGGACTCTTCTACTATATATCCTTTTGTTAAACTAGGTAAGCTATTTAGTTATAATTACTATTATTATCTAGGCCTTCTTATTGCTCTTCTATATAATATTAAGCGAAGCGATATTAACGTAAGCTCTTATAAAATACCGTAGCTAAGCTTAGAATCTAATTATCTAAAGAGGAAGCTTATCTAAGCTATCTACGTTAACGTATTTTATTAGTAAGCTGCGCATATTAGTAAGCTGCGCACCAAAAATTACACTAAAAACCGGAAATTTTGAACCTTAATATCTTAATAACGACTAGGTAATAAATTCTAAAAATTTAATAGGTAATAGATAGCACTTAGAAATAGAGGCTATTAAATTTCTAAGAGTAAAACTTTTAAATTTTTTAAAATATTAAGGTAAAAGATAAAAAAATTTAAATTTAGGGCTAAAAAACTACTATTTTAAAAACTATAAACTTTTAATATTTAAAAATTTAATAGCCTTTAGATTTAGGTACTGCATATAATATATTAAATTTTTAGAATTTATTACCTAGTTATTGTTAAGATATTAAGGTTCGAATTTTCCGGTTTTTAGTGTGATTTTTAGTGCGCAGCTTACTGATATACGCAGCTTACTGATAAAACACGTTAGAGCAATTAGCTAGAGAGACTCTTACCTTCTACTTTTTTATTTCTAAGAGAGCTTTAGTAGTTAGTATAGTATCTAGTATAACGAAGCCTTATAGGAAATACTACGGCAAACTTACTAATGGGCTGAGGATATAGGTATAGAATAGTTAAAAACGTAAACATAACTAGTAGAGTAGTTACCTAATAGATTAACTCCAATTACACTCTAAGATTTACTATAAAGAAGAGAAACTATCTATAGAGACTATGTGTCTTTAAATATATAACTCCTCCCTATAGTAAAGGTTTAGTATATTAGTATATTAGTACGTTAGTATATTACGTTTTTACGTTCCTACGTTTCTATATTCTAAACTTATAATATAACTAGCTATATAACTTAGTTACCCCTTATTTTATAGCTTAATTAGTTTTAGCGCCTCCTATACTATCCTAACTAACCTATTTATATTTCTTCTTAGTAGTCGCACTACTGTCGATATAAGGTCCGTAATACTATCCCCCTCCTCTTTATTTTTATCCTTAAAGATATTTCCTATCTCTAAGTTATTTATTAGAGGTATAGCATTCCTATCTTTAATTTAATAACCTTTATTATTCCTAATGCCTTTTATTAGATCCTTTACGTCTAATTATTATAATTAGCTAGTGACGTTTATTATATTGCTTAATAAAGTTATACTATCCTATTCTTGTTATATAGAGAAGAAGTTAGTATATATTATAATTGCAGCTTTATCCAATCGCTAACCTTCTTCCTATACTAAGTATACGCGAGCAAATATGCGATCGTCCTATAATATTTAATCCGTCTCTAACGCTAAGTATATACGTCTTATTATTTCCTATAACCGTCTAGTTTCCTATTTAATCTGCCTTAGGGTTTTATATATTAGTAGCGGCTAAAAGACTAGAGAGTAAGCTAGCTAAGGCCCTTATTAAAGTTTAATGTTATTCTAATAAGGCGTTTTGGGCTCTAAAAGCTTAACTAAATACTTATACTCGCCTAAGCCGTCTAATAAAGGGTTATAAAAAGGTACGCTTAAAGAAGTTATATTTAGTAAAGTAAGGTCTATTTAAGCTTAAGGCTAAGGAGGCTAAAAAGGATTCCAATTAAGATAAGGCGGAAATAGTTTATACGATAATAGTGGATCTTTTAAATAATCTGGCTTGTCTATTACCTTTAACTAATCCTTTTACCTTTAGTTCCTTCTTAATATTACCTAACCCGTTCTCTTTTAACACTCCTATATCTTTTCTATAGCGTTTTTTAAATTCTATAATAGTTTCTAGGTAGTCTTATTATAGCCTATCTACTTTACCTTATACTATATTTTATTATTAATGTTCTTATAACTAATAATCCCTAAAACTTAATATTTGTCTTCTTCTTATCCTTTATACGTATCTACTTTATAAATTAGTGGCTTAATATTCCTATATACTAGCTCTAGTATTATAATATACTATATAGGGTAGATCTTAATTTTAGCTAGTAGGTTTAACTTAAATATAACTAGTAAAATCCTCTATATAATTTCAAAAGGTCCTAGTCTAACGTGGTCCAATTTCTTACTTAGTTATTAACTCTTAAAATTTTTATATAGTAGCTATACTTTATCCCCCTCCTTAAGATCTAGTCCTTTAGATCTCCTAACGTTATAGTACCTTTTTTACTAATTCTATAAGGTTTATATAAAGATTTATTAATATCTTTATTCTTTTTTTTTTTTAGCTATACTACTCGTTTTCTTCGCTTACTATAGTAATAATAATATTCTTAGCTTATATCTATAGTTTGCCTTAAATAGTAATGTAATTATCCCTTTTTATAGTGTTATATTATATATAAACTATATAATTAGTAATAATAATACCTAATTATTCTGTGTATAATTAACATAATGCCTTAGATACTATTTTAGCGTCTAATTTAATCTTTCTATTTATCTGTCTGTTTGCGGATAATATATAGTAAAAGTTACTACTCTAACTCCTTATTCCGCTAAGAATACCTCCTAAAATACTGCTATAAATCTTAGATCTTTATCTAATATAATTTTACTTAATACTCCGTGTTTTATAAATACTTCTTTAATATAGATTTTAGTAATATTTTCCGCTAAGATTTCTTCTAGACATGCTAAAATAGCCCTATTTAGTTAACTTATCTACTATTATAAGGATTATATTATGCTCCTATTTAGTAATATGATCTCTTAATATTAGTAACTTAATAATAAAGTCCTATAATATAACCTTATATAGTCTCTCTAGTATTTTAATAGGTTATAGCCCTCTATATAGCTTATACTTTATTAGTTTATTTCTTTAACAATTTAGATGCTTTTTTATTACTTTTCTAGCTATACTCTAGATTCTATTAATAATATATTCTTCTTAAAGTCTTAATACTAAGCCTATTGCTCTATTGTGTCCTTAAGTTATTCCCTTATAAAAATCTTTTATAAAATACTCTGCTATACTTTTTAGGATATACTTCGCTTTTTAATTTTTGTATATATCTATCTATAAATCTTCTAGCTATACTTTTAGAATTCTTTATACCTAAAAACTTTCTAGTGTCTTATAGACTTTTTCCAATTTTTTTTTTCTTTTTAGGTTATTACTAGTTTAGAGTAATTATACCTAATTAATCTATTTTTATCTTTATATAGTATTACTCCTAATAGTTTCTTATTATTTTATAGTTTAGCCTTTTTACTAAATACGTCTACTCTTATATTTTTGGTACCTTTAGTATACTAAATCTTAAAATAGTATTCTATAAGCATCTCTGCCTATTTAACTTATTTATAATTAAGTTCTTTTATTATTAGGAACCCTATTAAGTTTTTATAATCCGTTTTAACTATAAATAGTTTTTCTACGCCTTATAAGAATGCTCTCTATTTTTTAAGTACTATATTAATACCTAATAACTCCTTATTATAGATGTTATAGTTTAACTTTAGTAGTATTATTTTCCAACTATAATATGCTACTAGATGCTATGCGTTCCTATACTTTTATAGCAAATATACTCCCAGTATAAAGTTTAATATATTTATTTTTATAACCGTGTCTAGTCCTAGTTAATAGATTTTAAGGATTAGCTCCTAGGTAAATAATTCTTTAAGTTCCTTAAATAGCTTTTTTTACTTATTTCCCTATACCTATAGTTCCTCTTTCTTTATAAGCCTAGTAAAGGGTTTAATATTCTTTAACTATTATACTAAAAACCTTCTATAATAGTTATAAACCCCTAAAAATAACCTTAACTACATTATATTCTCTAGTTTTTACTAACTTATTATAACTTTATTCTTCTTTAGGTCTATACTAATATAACCTAATTTAATAATAATTTTAATAAAATCGGTTTTCCTAGTAAAGAACTCGCATTTTTTAATTATTACTAGCATCTATTCTTTTTATAGTCTTTTTAAAACCTATTTAACGTACTCTCTATACTCTTCCTTAGTTATTAAGTAGATAATAATGTTATTAAGGTATTCTCCTAATATACTATTAATTCGTTCTTAAAACGTTACTAATATATTTATAAGTCCGAATTATATAACTAATAGCTTATATAGTCCTTCCTTTAACTTAAAGACTGCCTTTTATTTATCGCCTTCCTTAATTCTTATCTAGTAGTACGCCTATCTTAAATATATCTTTATAAAAATTTACGCGTTACCTAATCCTAGATTTCGCTAATTAAGGGTAAAGGATATCTATCCTTCTAAGTAATGCCATTTAATTATTTATAGTTAATATATAGCTTAAGTTTTCTATTCTTTTTTAGTATAAATAATACTAGATATCCCGCTAATAATTATAATAGTCTAATATATCCTTTTTATAAGTTTTCCTAGATAAACTCCTTAAGTGCTCTTAACTCCTCTTAAGTAAGCTTATAGGTTAGAAAGAACCTTAAACTTATTCTTAGTTTTAATTCTATCTTATAGTCCTATACTATATAATCTACTAGCGTTTTACTTTTTAGGCTCTATAGTTTCTTACTATACTTATAATATCTTTTTAGTAAAAACCTACTATAAAGAAGCCGTAACAGTAGCGGAACTAGCCTAAAAACCACTTAATAAAGCAACCTAATATCGGAATCCTATTCCCCGCACTAAGAAACCCTATAAAACTATATCGCCCCTATTTAGAGTATAGGGGATAATAGAGGGGCGCAGGCTCCCTATTAAAGTCGCGAGAGTTATAACACGCGGGAGCCAAACTATAAACTAGGTGGGCAATAACGCGAAAAGAACAGCTACCAGCAATAGTAAAAACTAAAAGAAATACTTAAATAAATTAAAGACGATCTTATAAAAGAGGAGGAAGAAACTCTATAGCACTAAATACTTACCTCTATTTAAGAGGCAATATAGTATATTAAAGCCCTCTTAACGTGTTTAGTCCCCTAGATAACCTAAGAATAAGAAACTAAGGCCTAGCTTAACTAAATTAAAGCTAATATTAAGAAAATCTAAAAAGAAACGCGTAAAGGAGGACCCCTAGGCCTAAAAGTTCCTTTAGTATAGGTCTAAACCTAAGCAGCCGTCGCTACGCAGGCGGCCTGTACGGTAAATATAGTCGCGGCACTATAGAGAGCGAGTGTACGCGTTTAGCTTAAGGAGCCCTAGGGCTATAAATTAGGGGAGCTTTTTAAAACTATTTAGAGAATAATACTAAGTGTATACGCCGTACGCACCCTTAATAGTAGGGATATAGATATCTATATCTCCTCCTAAATAATAAAGAACTAAATCCTAAATAGGCTAGACGCGCTAGAACTTAGGATACTAAAGAAAAATTACCTCCTAAAAGTACTAGGAGTCCCGCTTAAGACTCTAATTAATAGTAAAAGGGATATAGATAATTTAGAATTAACTTAATCTATCTATAAAGCTATAAAGCGCCTTATACCTAGGATAGCTATTAGCTAAATCTAATAGCTATATAACCCTAAAGTATAGGCAAAACGCTAGGTAAACTCTAGCAGCGCCTAAAGAGAACCTAAGAAGACTAGAAGAATAATTATAATTAGCGTCCTAACCTAAGTAATTTAGCAAAAAATTATAAAAAGTGGGATAGTTATTAAATCCCAGTTTTTTAAAACTAGGCTATTTAAGAATAGCGTAATTATAAAGTAATACTACCGCTATAATTAATAGGGGTATATATAAAGTATATATAGAAAGTAAATAAAATACGGGTAATATATAGGACCATATAATACTACAGATTACCCTAAAAAAAGGGTATCTTATATTAACTATAGTAAAGCCTATAAAGTATAGTAAAGAAAAAAGTATAGGACCTTTTAAAGCTACCTTAAAGGTATCTAAATAAAGAGGATAGCCCTTTTAATGCAGTTGCTCTATATATAAGAAGCCGTAAAAATAATATACTAACCCTTAATACTAGGAAATCTTATAATTAGCACTAATAAGAAAAGAGGATAGGAAATATCTTACCTAGGGACCTAAGAATAATTACTTAAACGGGGACTAGGTAAACTATCTTTTATTAAAATAGTAAGTAAAGATAAATTATAATTAAGGCTCTAGCTTTACGCTAATAGAGTAATAATAGTTAATAGCGAAAATAATAAGGAATAGAATATAGATATAGATAAGCCTATACCTACTTTAAATAAGTAAGTATATAATTATCTAGTATAACTACGGAAATACAAACTAAGGGGCGTATTGCCCCTTTTTTAATAGCGTTACGTTAGCGGACTACTAGGTCCTTATAATTTAGGAGCTAGTATATAATAAATATACTAAATTAATATACTACCCTAGGGGATTTATACTTATATATAACACTCTCCCTATAATAAAGGTCTACTTTATAATTAGCCGGAATATTAACGCTGTATATTAAAAGCGTAAATAGTATAGCCCCTTTACTATAGCCCTTTAGGTACGCCTAAAGGGGCTAAAGGCTATAATTATTAATATCTATAACCTGTGCGAAGATGGCCCTTAAATTAGGGCATAGCTTAAGGTTAAAATAGCTATTAAGGAAGCTAAGGGAGAAATTATACTTTTAGGGGACTTTAACGCCTACCACCTAATATAGGGCGGAAAGTATATAGCCAGTAAAGAGTAGGCGGAATACCTTTTAGCTAAAACCAATACTAGAGGCCTAGTACTTACTATACTAAAAAGAGAGCCTATATAGAAAAGAGGGTAATAGGAAAGTGTAATAGACCTTACGTTTATATTACTAGATCTATATAAAAAAGTTAACTTTTATAATATAGTTAAGGAATAGGCCCTTATAAGAGACTATATACCAATCCGCATCTAAATTAATAATACTAGCTATCCGCTAGCGGAATGCTAGCGCCTTACCCTTAAGAAGCTAAACTTATAGGGCTTTCTTTAAAGTATTTAGGAGCTTAACTAAGCTATATCTAAAGACCCCTTTTAAGCCCTTTAGGAAGGGATTAAGTAAGTACTTAAAGAATACTGCTTATAAGCATAGCCTAGCCGGCAGGCCTATTAAAAATAGTTGCTATAGGCTATATAGCTCCACGCTAGCGCCTAATAGGCGTAATAATAGCTCTAAGCTTATAACAACCCTAAAGACTACTAAAGATATTTAGTATTAAATAATTAACTATAAAAAGAGACTAGGAGAGTTAGTCGTAATAACTAGAAATACATTATTTATAAACTTACTAAAGATTAATTAAAACTGTAACGGAACCTTGTAGCAAGTACTACGGTGGGCTCGTTAATAGGCTAGGTGTATAGGTAATGCAAATTAAAGTCAACAACGTAATAACAACTAGTGGAGTGGTTGCCTAACAGATTAACTCTAATTGTATTCTAAGAATTATTATAAGGAAGGAACTATCTAGGTAGGGACTAAGGGTCCTTAAATACACAACCGTACTCCTATAAAATCCTTCTTGTATATAATATACGTGCGCTCTATCTACTCTATTATAGATTACACAGATCCTATAGATTATATAGATCATATTATATAACCTTAGCTACCATTTCTCGTTATATAGCTCTACCGGATCCATCTTAGACCGTGTTCTTATTAACTAACTAGCTTCTTCCGACTCTTCTCTAAGTAGTTATAACATTATACTTAAAGCGTCCGTAATACCATCTCCCTTCTCTCTATCTTCGTCCTTAAAGATTCCTAGCATCTTTAAGTCGTTTACTAGAGGTATAATATCCGTCTAATTAATTTAGTTAATATCGTTGCTTATAATGCCTAAAGCAATTTCTTCTTCTTTAACCCTTCGTCGTGCGCGTACAGTTGCCTCTATACTATCGCTAGGTAAAATAATGCCGTCTCCTTGTTCTCGTTGTGTAAAAAAGGGGTTAGTTTATATTGCGCTAGCAAGTCCTTTATCTTGGTAACCATCCTCTTATTTAGAGTGCATTAAAGTAAATATTTAATTATCCTATAATATTCGCTCTATTTCTAACGCTAAATATACGCGCCCTATAACTCTTAGTAGTCTTTAAGTTCCCTAAGTAATCTAGCATAGGGTCTTATATTTAATCTACTGCTATAAAGCTTAATAATAAGCTCTTAGTTATATTAGCAGAACTTCGCCGTTTTTAAAATGCTAAAAAAGAGGCTGCTAATACTTAACAAAAGGCCCTTAAGTCTCGTCTTGCTGCGTCTACTTAGCTAATTCATCTTAAGAAAGTGCGTAAAAAGGTTTGTTTTAAAGAGTAGAAACTTATAAAATAAGGTCTTCAGAAACTTAGTAATAAGAGAACTAACTCTCTTCCTATAAAGGGAATAACTCTAAGTAGTTCGGCAGTCGCTCTTCCTAGGTCCCCCTTAGGTAACTCATTTTTTAGCAATTCTTCTTTATTAATATTACCTGACCTATTTTCTTTTAATACTCCTATACCTTTCCCATAGCGTTCTTTAAATTCTCTAGTAGCTCCTAGGTAGTCTTATTATAGCCTATCCACTTTACCTCGTACTATATTTTATTATTAATATCCTTATAGCTAATAATCCTCGAAACTTGCCATTTATCTTCTTCTCGCCCTCTATACATGTCTACCTCGTAAACTAATAACTTAATATTCCCGTATACTGGCTTTAGCATTATAATATACTATATAGGGTAGATCTTTATTTT
>Ga0307515_10004002_pt1 | contig 30758 bp, 41 predicted proteins | sample 17_EM_MG_FD_194513 | JGI IMG/M metagenome (GOLD analysis project Ga0307515, IMG submission 194513) | Populus trichocarpa ectomycorrhiza microbial communities from riparian zone in the Pacific Northwest, United States - 17_EM | ecosystem: Host-associated > Plants > Roots > Unclassified | place...
AATTCCTCCTCTCAGCACTCCTCTCTCCCATTCCGCACTCTAGACCCCCCTATCCGTGCTCCCCAGGCAGGGATGGGAGCTCCTCAATTCCCACCTGTGCTCCTATGATGGATTCGAGACTCCTTACCCCACCCCTTGTCGGTGCTCCTTCTCTGGGATAGCACTCCTCAATCCCATCGGTGCTCCGCTCTGCCTGGATTGGCTCTCCTCTATCTCATTTCGCACTCCTGATGCCACCCTCTGTCGGCACTCCTCAATTTCATTCAGAACTCCTACATCCTCCCCTTTGGGCGCTCCTCAATTCCATTCTGCACTCCTCAACCCCTCCTCTTTCGACGCTCCTCAGCGTAAACTTGATGCTCCCCTTTCTCATTCCACGTATCTCGAACACCTTTCGTGGTACTCCTCTTTTCCACACAACACTCCCCATCTGGCGCTCCTCTTTTCCCCTGGTAGTTGTTCCCATTTTTCATCCAAATGTATCATATAGCCTCTCATATCCCCATTTAGGTTCGCAGCTAGCTAACACCTCATTACACCTGTGTTAGATATCACAAATCGAGCCAAACGACATTGGAACTCCATTTCATCCACTCGCCAGTAACGAATAATCGGCAAATACAAGTAGCGCCTCCAGCTTCTTTGCGCAGTTGATGAATTGTGTGTTCCTGCTTTCGTTGGCCCTGATTATATGGGAGATGGAGTGGATGATATCGACAACATGTTTGATTGATATTTTTCGATCGCTTAGTTGGGTTATTGTTTCGGGGTACCTGGGTATATGTTTGAATGTCTCGCTTTTTTCTCTCTTTCCCTTAATGTAGCGAGGCACAAATTACAATGTTGACGAAGATGACAGCTAGTATGATTCAGAAGTGATAATGAACAATAATCCATGCATCATATTCGCTGTTGGGGAAAGTTGATTGCTCGTGTACATTCCAAGAGTCTCAGATACCCCCTGCAGTCCTCCGAATGAATATGCATCAGAACCCAGCTATCTCTCAGAGTTTGTTTGTGATTCCTGAGTTGGCTCGGCGACACTCCCAGGTGCACCCAACGTTCTCTCCGGCGCTCTGATGTGCTCCCAAACTTATTACAATTCCTCCCATCATACTCCTGTATCAGTCATCAGAGATCCCAGTTACTCCTGTACCTGTTGTCAGATATCCCAGTTACTCTGAAGGCCTGCCACAATACCCTCCTAGGGTCTGATACTCTCCTGAATTGATGCTTCTAAGTTTACACTCCACATTCTCTCAGACACTCCTGGAGTCTTCCAGAGACTAAAATACATTTTGCTGATGTATCAGACACACATCAATTTTGAACTGTTACACCTTGCAAACACTGAGAGTGCCAGTTAAATGTACAGTGTGATGCCTATTGGTAAGTGGGGGTGGGATATGCAGCTTCAACTTCCTGCTAGGGTGACGATTGTACAAGTCATCTGGGGATCTGACAAGACTCAATTGACCAATTTTTTGGGTCATCATCATGGTTGGCCACTCTATCTCACAATTGGTACTATTTGAAAAGATTTCCACCATACCCCCTGAAAGTGGGTCTGCATTCTAACTGGGCTGATTCCATATCCCGTGAAAGGTGCCACAAATACTGATAATGCATTCCATAATGCGGATGGAACAGTGCTGTCCCCACTCAGAAATCGTGCCATATCTGGTTCCGGCTTGAAATGGCACTGTGCTGATGGATTCCTGAGGCAATTTTACCCCATGTTGGCTGCCAGGGTTGGGGATTATGTAGAACAAGTTATGGCAGTTCAAGTCCCATATGGCCCATACTGGATGTGTGAAATTTCTAAAGATGTCCCATTAGTGCATTCAACATTTTGCCCACTGACTAGCTCAACTGATCAGCATATCTACTTGGAGCTTCTGGATGAAACTAACATTAATACTCTGTACACTCTTGGTGTTCACCCAATCTATAACAAGTTCAGGCAATATCCTCTCTGGAAAGTCTATTGACTTTGGCAGGCTGACAAATTATATTAGCTGCGTCTGGAATTGGTTAAGGGCTTATTGAACTACCTGGATGAATGCCTATCGAACTGTAACGGGCGGGGTCGGGCGTAGGTGATAATGTTAACAGTACTGTGATATTGTGATCGGGACAAGACGCTTTGAAGTTCGTATCGACAGAATCAGGACAGAACAAGAATCAAGGCTGGGTCAATGTCGTGCTTGCTTTGCTATACAAGAGAACGAGTAAAGAGAGAAGAAAAGGAAACCATCCAACACCAGACAACCTCTCTTTATATACACTTCATCTGACACCCTCGAATCATTCCCCATGCTCCGATGTTCCTTCCAAATATCCAACCATGATGTTACACACAACCAACACAACTCTTCTCGATACAAACCATGCCACAACATCCGCTGTCGCAACACCTCAGACCACTTCCTTATCATAACATATTATACCACCACCATCATTAAACATTCCTACGCCATCTCCGTGTCCACCCATGTCTCATTCTTTCCGTAACACCAAATCCGTCCGTTCACCCGGCACCATTCCTAAGTACCCAGTATTCCATCACTCACGGCTCGAGCCGTGACAGTATCCCGCTCCCAGGGTCGGGGTCCGCCGAGAACATTCTCCAAAGGCCCTGGCTACATAGTATAACACTGATGGACCTCATCAACTGCTTGTAGCCCGTCCACAATCCTCGCTGGTTCCTAAATCAAGGAATCATATCTGGTCCATGGTATAAGATACTGTAACTGACTCCGGTACATCCGACTATCCTCAACACCCGGGACCAGATACTCTTCCTCGCCATCAACTTCCACCGGAGGTGGTGGTTTAACTCGTTGTCCTTCCAGAGGATCATTCACCACCGGATCCAAATGGGAAACAGTTTGAACTCGATAAATTCGTAGTGATGCAGGTAGCTCAAGTTCTTATGCAAATGCGGATATTAGGCGAACGACCCCAAACGGGCCCAACTGCTTCCAATCCAATTTCCATGTAGGCCTTGTAGTTCGTATATGTCGGGCATCCAGCCACACTTGGGAGCCCTCCTGAATAGTCGGAGTCGGAGTTCGTCAACAATTTGCTCCCTCCTCTAGTACGGCTTGGCTCAGTCTCATTTCCACTTGGAGATGCTCATGAATTTTTTGCATCGTTGCCTGGACAATATCGGCACTCACGCGCTGTTGATCTCGCTTCTTCGTTGGTTCTCCCGCAAATGACATCTGGGGGCTCATACCGTGAACCGCGTAAAATGGGGTACACTGAGTTGTCTGAGATACTCAATTATTTGCGGCGAACTCTGCCAACAGAAGCCGGATAACCCAATCGTCACGTTGATGATTCACAAACACCTGAAGATAATGTTCCATACTGGCATTCATTTGTTCTGTTTGTCCATCTGTCTGCGGGTGAAAAGCTGTTGAAATCCTTTGGTCAATCCCCAACTGACCACGCACCTGACGCCAGAAAGTCAACGCAAACTGCGGACCTCGATCGCAAAGCATGGTTAACGGAAGTCGATGGAGATGTACCACTTCCAGCAGAAACAGCTCCGCCAACCCCAAAGCATCTATAGTCGTATGGCAACGGATGAAATGTCGCATCTTTGAAAGCGAATCCACTACTACCCATATTGCATCAAACCCTTCACATTCTTGTAACCCCACAACAAAATCCATCGAAATATCTTCACATGGTTTTTCTGGTACAGGCAAAGATCGCGAAACCCCAAAAGTGGAGTGTCAGGAACTTTGGGACCGCTGGTAATCATGGCAATTCCGAACATACTGATCAACATCCTTACGCAGTTCCTTCCAATAATACTCTCGGTCAACCAGATCGAATGTGTTTGCCTATCCGGGATGTCCTGCATCAGCAATGACCCTAGTTTCCGCCTGAAACACCCGGGTGTGCCGGACGGCTCTGACGGCTCTGACGGAACCTCGTACCCTCTACCGGAGAATCACACGCTACCCGTCACCCAGGCGACAGGTCCCATTGCATACGTACCTCCTATACTTTGTTGTGACGTATACGCATCATCAGAATGACATGTGTGTTACACTCTTCGCAGGGGCTGCAGTTATGCTGAAGCACTCTACAGAACGCCTGGCGATGTTTATGCTTTTCTCCGGCCGAGTGCCACATTGTACCTCCCCGCATATTGCTATATATCGGATGCCGCACTCTCCCCATATATGTTTAGTTTTGATATGTTGTCACTTATTACAATACAGTTTACGCTTCGGATACATCGCTTGCCGTAGGATTTGCTTCGCCATTATCATATATTACAGGTCTGAAATATACTGACCAATCTTCACACTCTCTAGTACGATGCCCTCAGTCCTCCACATTCTGCGTTGATCCATCATCGGCTAGCGATGCATCTTCCTCGTCATCTGCATCCGCATCATCGCCATGTCCAATCATCACAATCTCTAGTACTATGCCCTCAGTCCTCCACATTCTGCGTTGATCCATCATCGGCTAGCAATGCTTCTTCCTCCTCATCTGCATCCGCATCATCGCCATGTCTAATCTTCACACTCTCTAGTACAATGCCCTCAGTCCTCCACATTCTGCGTTGATCCATCATCGGCTAGCGATGCTTCTTTCTCCTCACCCGCATCCGCATCATCGCCATGTCCAACCTTGACACTCTCTAGTACTATGCCCTCAGTCCTCCACATTCTGCGTTGATCCATCATTGGCTAGCGATGCTTCTTCCTCCTCATCCGCATCCGCATCATCGCCATCGTTGCCCTCATACCCATCGACATCACTGGGTCCCAGGTCAAACCTCTCCAGTTCAGTCGCAGGCCATCGTTGCCAGCTGGCGGTGGGGATGGCACCGTGCTCGTCGCTTTTGTCACTATCAACTTCATGATCCCCGCTGCCCCCGGCATCCCGAAATGCAGTTCGTCATCCGTGCAATTGTTGTCTATCGGCATGTTTGGGTCAGTGCTTTCGATCTGAGGCTCCTCAAGCGCTACTTTGGAGGTCAAATAGTCAAGAAGAATAGCATTGTCAACATGCGCTGCTTCCACGCTGATGACCTCGGCAGGCGTTGGGTTCTCCACCGGTTGGATCTGACGCTTGACTGTTGCAAGAGTGTTTTTATACACCCTCTGTTGGTAGCTCTCCGGTAGTGTGTTCCAGGTATTCATCAAGAATGTATACGTGTCTGCAACGCCAGGCGAGGTTAACAACTTGCGACCCATTGCAGCGTGAGCAGGATGCGTTCTTACCACCGTCACTCTTGTAGTTGAGGTAGTTCGAGCGATCAGGTCTGTCCGCTTTCAGCTTTGACTTCGACGGATTCGGATGGACACCTGTGTTCCTTTGCCACTCTACGAGAGCATGGTGCAACGCAGTGAAGGTAAACATGATCAGTGGCGAGGGTATATGACCGTCCTTGTCATTGATCATGGAATTACAAAATCCCTCAGCATACTTACTGCAGTTAATCGCCCGATGATAGAATTTGATGTAGATAACCCACGGGATTGCTTCCGCCAGGAAGTAAAGTGGACGCTGGCCATTCGTTAGCAGCTTTCGACTCTCTCTGCATTGGGTTTGGACCGCATACACCACCTTCCACACGCTCTGCCACAGGAAAATGATACTCATTGTCTGCCAGAAGGGAATCAATGAATTCCAAATCCTCTGTGGCGGATTCAAAGCGGTGGAGATCATAAAGCTCTACTATGTTGTCCCTTGCTGATTGAATAAAATGGGATTTAACCTTATTGACTTGTGCTCGAACCTGGTACTGGTTTGAGCGTGTAATATCCAACGTGGGCCGTTGCTTCAGCATACCTCTTTCAAGATCTCCTTTGTGCGCGCCTCAAAGGCTATGGACCAAATGTTGTTTTGCTGCATAGCGGTGATCCAGTACTTCTCTATTATCTGCCAGTGTCGGCCTTCAGCTAATGCTTTCGCAACGCGTCGGGTTGCATACCTTACCATCTCCAAGTCGCTTGCACTCATAAACGGCCGTGTGTTCCAAATGTAGAGCTCCAGGAGTCTGCCTGTTGCAAATACAAGACGCGTCATGTCTGAGTGACGAAATCGATGGATGCTGCGACTGCTGGAGACCATTGATTGAGGTGCAGATGCTGCCTGCGGTTGCAATTGCCACTGCCTCTGTCTCCGATTCTTTTCGGTAGCTGGCATTCGCGGTGGATGTGTAATGATCGCGCGGGCCCCAGGATTCGGGATGGGGGTAGGCAGGTTTCGAAGACTGCTGCAAGGAGTGGGAGTGCTAGCAATGATGGATGCGGGGCTGGATACAACACGACGCGTTGAGTCTGTCTGTATTGTTCTGCAGGGAGCTGGTGTGTTACGACTGCTTGTACCCGGCGCGGCGGTTGGAGTAACTATTGACCGTCGCTGTGTAGCGGATGGGGTGGAAGTTACGCGTTGAGTGATATCTGCAAGGCGAGAATTGTTCAGCGAAGATGAGGGGGTGGAGTTCTGACCTTGGCTTGTAGATGGTACAGAACTCCCTCCTTGAGAGGAATCCCTCTCGCCAGCCGGTACGGAAACGCGTCTCTTAGCAGGCAGATGTTGAGAATTCCCCGAAGGCCCACACTTTTGTGGATTCTGACGATTAACAAGACTTCGAACATTTCGTACGACTGGAGTCGTGGCAGGGTGAGGGCTGTGGGAAGGCATATTCCGATATAGATGTTCGACGTTAAGAAGGTACGAAGAATATCCTCTGCATGCATATGCAATGGCCGGCGAGGTAGACTCTCATCTGAGCGACCATGGACGGATTCGACAAAAAAGAGAGGTGCCGTGTAGACCACGCTGGACTCTAAACGCTGACAATACTCGGGGACGAGATCCCTTCAAAAGCATTCAACCATGGGGTTAACTGCCATCAGATTAAACTCAGATTAAACTGAGCATTGATATTCACTGTTACAGCAACATCTGAAGGTCCATTTGCACCGCTTGAAGGGTGTTTATGCCATCTTGGTGTGATTATCATCGTATTGCACTTGTGCCTGGCACAATACTTCGAACCATCGATTGAGTATATCTTTAGCTTCCCGGAGGAAATCCCCCTTTGGCAGAGCTAAAAGCATCGCAAAGCGAACATTGACGTATTCTCCATCCTATGACATCAGTTGCATGTGCATTCTCCACTGCTAGGCGTTGGTAGCCATGTTGGATGGTTGCACAGTTGGGACAACTTGGGAACTACTCAGTTTGCGCCGAGATGCACGAGGTCTGAGCAGCCACAGTGGTATGTGATGCCAAAGCAACGCCCAGCGTCGCAAACTGTCCTGACCGCGAGTACTAAATCTTGTCTTGAGGCTCCTCATTCATGAAGGGCCTGGTGGTTGTGCAAGATGAAGGCTGGGCCGTTTTGTGTTCATTAACCAACAAAACGCAGAATATGAACCAAATCACAGGAACCCAAGTATATATATCGCTTCTTCCCGCCTACACCTCGATTCTCTTTTCCTCCCATATTAAACACACCGCCAGCAATCAAACACACCGCCAGCATCCTGAACTATCTCGACATCACGTGACTTGCACAAAACAACGCGTCTCGTTCCAAACCACACTCGATAACCTACACAACTTTGTATGTTCACTCTGGGCTTCCTTCCGCTATGTTCAACTGTATCATAATGCTAACGCCTCGGCTGTAGATTCATTTTTAACTCGCAGTGACGGCACCAAATGGCATCCTCAAAGAAAAATGGAAGGCAACTGCTAGGGCAAATCTGCCGACATCGGTTATAAATCGACACCTGTCGTTGTATCGGGACCGTATAAAGGAATTCATCTGGGAATACATCCGTGGACTCATACGGATATTCAATGTTTGCGGGGTCAAGGATGAGAGGGCCTGGGACCTCTTTTATGATATAATCTTTCTTGATCCAGTCACGACTTGCAACTTTTCACAATTCCAGCTGATGTGGCCCCACCGCAGGAGCAGGAGTTCACCTTTTTGGGAATGGTGGGCAGCGTTCCGCTCATATATGGGGCAAATGTTTCACAAAACCCGTGATCAAATGAACAATTGGAGGTGGGACAACCCCCGTGCGTTCGGGAATCAAGTCGATCGGACTAATCCGCAGACAACCAGCTCGGGAAAGGTTAAACGCACCGCCGAGCGTTTCTCTTGGTACGGTAGCGATGATCTCAGGGCAAAGATTGAGCCACCAAGCTGTCGGCAGTACAAGCCAGGCAACTTCCTGGCCGTTAGACCACGGAATTGGGATGACATAATCGACGAGGATGATGATGATGAGAACTGGGCGGATCCCGGAGGGCCGAGCGGTGGAAGGAGCCGTCCTGTCAATGGCAATGACAATGACAATTGCGAGGGTGAGGAGGACACGCAGGGCGGTGAGAAAGGGACCGGGAAAGGGAAGGGAACAAAGGACGGGAAGGGGAAAGGGAAGGGCAAGGGGAAGGGAAACGGTAAAGGGAAAGGTATTGTTACACAAACCGCAGGGGGAGATGATATCTCTCATGCCGTTGCTTTGCACATGCGGAAGGAAAGGTATGAGGCAGACTCGGACACGGAGTGCTAACTAGAGCGGGGATATTCAGAGCCAGAAGCATCGCCCGCCGTGTCAATTTCCACAGATGATGATACCGACTATACCGGGAAGTCGGACGGCAAATATGACTCAGAACATGATTCTGATGTGGATATGCGCATGGAGGATGATGTGAACTCACCGGACGGCGTTGATTTCAACGGCGATGTGGATATGGAATGGGATGGTGACGATGATGAGGAGGAAGATGGTGAGGAGGAAGATCAAGACAAGGAAGATGAGGAGGAGGTGGAGGAGGAGGATGAGGATGAGGAGGAGGATAAGGATGAGGATGATGGCAAAGAACCTCGGAAGATTGGCCAGGGAGAGATGTTAAATACATCGGCTGATTATGATGATACCATGGTAGACGATGAGCCAACCGTGCTACCTGAGCAAAGCCAGGAGATGCGGGAGCATACCCCACGGCCACAACCTCCGGCGCCTGCCCAACGGCCACAAACCCCAGAGTGACCCCCACGACCACGAACTCCGGAGTCTCATACCCTCAGTGGGCTGGAGTTTTTGGAGCTTGTGACGCCGCAAAAACCTCGCTCAGCGGGGCCAACTCTGCGAGAAGCTGAGGCAGCCGGAAACACCTTGCATGTCACTGCAGAGCAGCAGCTACTCGGCGAAACGGCAGGTGGCGACAGTCTTCCCGATGTCCATCTGCCGGATGTCCCTCTCTCGGAAGTCTCTCTCCCCAATGTCCTTCCCTCCGATGTCCCTCTCCCTCATGTTCCACTCCCTGGCGCGCGCCCTGATGGCTCGGTAGGCGAGGAGTGAACCAGTCCTCGCGTTGCAGAGGAGGTGTGAGTTTGGGATAGAGTCGGGTTCTTGTCTTGTGAGTTTCCTTTGCTGTAATCTATTCATCTCAGGCAGTGATTAAGGCACGCGTGGAGATGTTTTGTTCGTTTGGGTTAGGGTTGTGGGCTTGTTCGTTTCCATTGTTCTGATCTATGTATCTCAGGTATTGATTATTACCCGCGTCGCGAGGTTTTTAGATTGCTCAGGGTGTATTCTTTATTTATTTATAGTATTATGGGACATCGCGCATGCAGTGTTTTTGCAACTCCTGGCGTGATGGTTTAGGCTCAATAAATCTCTCAAGTATCGTGAGCTTATACCCACACCAGACTGCTCAGGCCCAGCTCCAACTTTGGTCCCTTTCTACAGTGAATACTCCACTCCTCCCGTGTCGTCAACAATGCCAGAGAAGACCCCATTCCGTTGCCCCGAATTTTCATGCCGAAAGAAGGTCACCTCAGACAGCTGGCAACTTAAACATATCAAATTACACCATCCTGAACACCTTGAAGTTGCAAAGAATCTGACTGTTCGCTGAACCCCCCGACGCGTTAAACCCGCTCAGCATCGTGGATTCAACGCAAACAAAGATTCAGTCGAAGACTTGGACATGTTTCCCTACCTCGAACACATTGAAAACATGGCAGACTCGGAGTTTCAACCACTGCCACCTCCCCTGCCACGGACAGACACATACCCCGGCGCCGCCGCTCCGCTCAGCGATTACATTACTAAGCCATGGGAATGCGACGCTCAGGGTTGCCTTGATATGAACCTACAGAACAATCCCTACTACCCATTTGTGATGGGTGAAGAGTACAAATATATCCAGTGTAGGATCAAGAAGAAGGGTATGAAGACGTACGATGACAACATGCTGAAGGAAGAAAACACCGCTCTGCGTTTCCCAAGCTTCAAAAACGGGGAGGGCGTCCAGAAGCTGGTGGCTAGAATGCCAGATGATCAAGCTCTCGGGGAGTGGGAACTACACACTCTCGAGGATATCAGATGGAATGACAATCACCAATGGCCTATCAAATACTGGAGTCGAGACATCAGCAAAAGCATGAGATGGTTGATGCGGCAGCCAGCCTACGCCGAGTATCTCATTTATGCCCCTCAGCGCTGCTTTAACAGTGATTCGCCACCGAAACACCTCTATACTACACTGCACATTGCAGACTGGTGGTGGGAGACACAGGTAAGCAGAGATACTCAAGGATATTAACGTGCTGATCAAGGTTAAGGCAACGCTCAGAGTGGGGGATACACTGGTTCCCTTGATCTTCATGTCCGATGGAACACATCTCTCGAATTTTGCTGGCCACAAGAAAGAGTGGCCTGTGTATATGACAATTGGCAATCTATCTTCGAAAATCCGCCAGATGCCCTCAACGCACACCGTCGTAATGGTTGCTCTCCTGCCGATTCCAATCAAGAACCGCAATATTTCTCAGAAGCGGCTGGATGAGCAGCGGCAAACAAACCAAGAGGTGCTGGACAAAGTACGCCAGCGGGTATTCCAGCCTCTCACCTGTGAAAAAAATCCCAACCGCCGAGAGCGGGTATTACAACGTTCTCTGTGCGGATGGCAACTTCAGGTGTTGCAAACCGGTTCTAGCAGCATGGCGTGCAGATTGCCCTGAGTATAGCGACCTACATTATCTCGAGCGGCATGACTGTTTTTAGTGCAAATGTCCAAAGAACAAACTTGGGGATTATGTCCCTTCTGACAAGCAACACCCCCGGTGGGATCACAATGTATTTAGAACGCTCAGTGATGCCAACACCAAGGTAGCCGATGCCGAACTCTCGTCGCGCCATGTCCACCGAGGATTCAACGTGTTTCGACATATTCCCTGTATCGTGAGCGACCTCCCGATGCCTGACCTCCTCCATACAATGCAGATGGGCATGCTTCACCACCTCCAGAAGTGGATTTTCCACTTCAAGAAGACGCATGAACGGCTTGACAAGCACAATGCAATCTGGTTATCCGTGCCTGCTTACCACGACCTCACACCAAGAAATAAGTCACATGATGAAGTTTCTCAATGAAATGGGAAGGAGATGAAAGGAATGAGCCGGTACCTGCTTGGAGTTGTAACCAAGTCTCAACGAGGCGGAAGCCCCGCTCAGCATCCCGTATTTAATCGCGCAATTGAGTGCACACAGGGATTGTTAGAATTCTATATGTATGCTCGATATAAATCTCACGATGATGCAACTTTGAGCTACATGGAGGACACCTTGCATTGTTTTCACGCCTTCAAAGATGTTTGCTTACTCGGGCGAGCCGGCAAAAAGCCGAAGGCCAAAGCCAATGCCCCAAGAACAGAACTCATGAAGTAGCGAAAGGTAGACGAGGAAACAAATGCTGAAACTTGGACGCCGTCCATGATGCGGCGCGAAATGAACTGCTTGCGGGATTATTTCAGCCTCGAGATGGATGTTTCAAAGGAGTTGGATGCTGACTTCAAGTTTCCGAAGATCCACTTGATGTCTCATTGGGTTGAACAGATTCGTTGATACAGAGCCTTGCAACAGTATTCTGCCGTGAGTCATGAACAAGCACAGAAACCGAACCTCAAGGACGGTTGCAACGCCTACAATCACAATCTCAACTACCTCCCACAAGTAATCACCTTTCAGCGTCGCATTCTCTGTTTCGAAATAACAGAGCTCAATCTCCAAGCCCTCGCTCAGCGTCGGGAGAACAGCGCTGCCGCCTGCAATGTCCTCCCTTCTGGTGCTGATCTGGCTGCCCCCCTGGGCTCCCAGTCATATGCGAAGCCCAAATTCATGGGGCCCCAAAACCGCCGTGATGGAAAGCATCGTGACGCTATGATCAAAGACTTCAGAGCATTACTCGACAATACACAAGACGCAACGCACCGCGTGGCAATATACAGTGGCACGCGGGAGTTTATCAACCATAAGAGTGATTACAAGACGTATATATCGGATGACCAACTGCACACAATGGAGCTCTGTATTTACCATGGTATACAGGTTCAAGTTGAGCGTTTAGATGGTCAACGCATATCTCAGATGTGTCGATGCACAGGAAGCCGGAGCTGGTGCGGAGGGGATCGACGGAACGACTGGGTAGGGGTGAAGCAACGCCCGGGGAGGTGTTATGCCGCGCAGAATGGGCATCTCCCGTGGCAACTGCTACGACCATTCAAAATCAAACTCCTAAATGAGGATGGAGGTTTCGTTGAGTACTGGTTAGCCCTGGCGCTCACGACAATTCCTGAAAACTCGGGTAACTTGGATCAGGTCTCGAAATATGTACAAGTGAGAAAAGCACCGGCAGCTGTTGCTTTGCAAGTTTTCAGCGTGGGAAATATTGTCGGCTGCGCACACGTCATTCCAGAGATAGCTACTAGCAATAAGACAGGAGATGGACGGAACGAGCGATGGATTGTCAATAGCCACATAGATCTGGCCACTTGGAATGATGTGTATATTTAGTAAAGAGAGAATTGCATTTTGCGCGCAGGTAGAAGGAACGCGAGGAGAGATTTTTGCAGCGTCACCCTTCGCAATCCCATATAATTAGTATAGAGAGAAATGCATTTTGCGCGCGGGTAGAAGAAACGCGAGGAGAGATTTTCGCAGTGTCACCCATCGCATTGTAATCCCGATGCAAGCGCGTACCCAATGAACCCATTCCGACGTATGGTCACTGTTGGCCACAATGCCAGAGTGATTGTTTAAAATTGCAGACCGACAGAACAAGAAGACACGGTGAGACAGCGATCAGAGGGCGATATGGAATGCGACGTGTTGAATTGATGCCGGGCGCGCAGTAATCCGCCACCGGGGTGTCTCTGAGGGCTCTGACGGAGCCCGTCCACTGTGAGGGAGCCATTCCGCCCGGACGGAAATATTTTTTTGCTGACGTGCTACCGCTGTATCATGATATTCCTGTATGATGTGTAGGCATAACTCGTCGTCATCCGGTACATATCAATGCCCTCTATTCCTTGCTAGTCCCCCATCATCTATGCACACCGCAATGGTAATCTCCTGTAGCCCAGTCTTTGTCCGAATTGCATCCAATATTCTTCCTGGTAGCGGGTCAATTTCATATGCTTTTGTCATAAGATTGGAGATATAGAGACGGCCCTGGGCGGGTGGGCTGTCTGCCAACAAACACTATTGTTCCGGTAGGTTCTGCGGCTTTAGAACCACCTGTTCCATACTTTTTAATCTTTCATCCCCCCCCCTCAGGGCGGTCTCCCAGCCTCCTCGTTTAACCATCTGCGTTTCCTTTCGATTTGCCTGGTCGGTAAACAATTTAGTAATCAAATGTGGACAAGAATTCTGACCACCGTGCCTGTCGTCGATTCAAGAGCTTCTTCGTCATAAAATACTCGCGGTTTGTATGGTCAGTTATCAAATTAAAGGGATATGCAGCGCCTTCACACTCTGGTCTCCATTCCTCTAGTGCCTTAATAATTGCCATAAGCTCTTTGTCGTATATGTCAGAATTGCATTCGGCTTGGGATTGTTTCTTCGAGAAATGTGCTACCGTGTGTAGCACTCCATCATCATCATACTGAGATAGGCTTCCTGCAGATACATAATCCGAAGCATCTGTGTCGATGATCACCTCTCTATCATGATCGAAATGCCGAAGTACTGAAGCTGTTGTAAAAGCGGTAACCATTGTTTTGAAGGCTAACTGTTGTTCTGCCTCCCACAGAAATGGTTCATCCTTCCTGGTTAGCCTTGTTAATGGTTCTGCTTTCCCAGAATACTTAGGGATGAATTGTTGATCATAATTGCAAAACCCAAGAAACTGTTGTACTTCGAAGGGATTATTCAGCCTGCCGTTCGTTGTCATCTTTTCTCAACTCCAATTCCGCACGGTTTCAACCGTATCCTCATCCATCGATATCCCATTTGTTTATTTAATCAAACCCAAATACTGTACAGTTTCCTTATAAAACTCACATTTTTCCGGCTCTAAGTATAAGCCTGCTTCCAAGAGACTACGCATAACCCACTTCACATGTCCCACGTGCTCTTCCTCCGAATCACTATATATTAATCTATCATCCAAATACGCTGATGCACAATCTTCCAAAGCTTCCCATATGGTATTGGTAATAAATCCTTCGAAGTCTGCTGGGGCATTTGTCCTCCCGAACTGCATAACTGTTGGTTCAAACAATCCATATCTCATCCAGAAGGCTAACATATGTTCGTCTCCCTCATTAACCCGTAACAGATTATAAGCTCCACGGACATCAAGTTTTGTATAAACCCTTGCTTTCCGAAATAAATTCAAAGTCTCTCATATCAAGGGGAAGGGATATCGATTCTTAATAGTTTTACTGTCAATATCTTGATAATCGATGCAAAATCGAAACCCTCCATCTGGTTTCTTTGCAAACAGGCCTAGTGCCGCAAAGGGTGATATTGATTGACAAATAAATCCCTTTGACATATTCTCCTCTAACCATTCCTTGAGGACAACTAATTCGGCCCTTGTCTTTGAATAAAGGGGTCCCCATAGTGGTGTTTCCCCACCCTTCAGGCGTACTTCACGATCAATACCTGGTCGATGTGGTGGAAGGCGATCAGCGAAAACTTTATTAAACAAGGGTAGAAACTCATGATACTGATCTGAGACAATTTCTTCAAAGGGTCGTTCCTTATGATCATTTGCTTCAATGGCCTTATTGATATCGCAATGGGATGCCTTAAACACCTTGACCTTCCCTTTCTGAACTGTTCGAAAGAATAACGACCCATTAAGCATAACAATATTTCCTGGGAATGGTCGTTGTGGACGTATCTGTGGCTCGAATACTCTTTCGTTCTGCAAGTAAACTGGTTCCGGAGGGTCCTCTGATACTCCTTGTACCGTAATGGGTGCATCGTGCCCATTTGTCGTGCAATATTGGGTCCCAAAAGTAACGGTAATAAATGCAAACCATACTGCAACACCATGCAATCGTAACCAGGGCATTCAGAGGACGATCGGTTAATACCCTAACCTCGTAACAAACATGGGTAATTGTTCCTTATGATCCTGAATCATCATTCCGACTTTAGCAATATGCATAATATCTCCTGATTCTATAGGTCTCCCGTCGACAACCTCGACCTGCCGTTTTTCTTTTCATTCTTTCAGTGGTATTTGATGATGGCGAGCAAAATCTTGATCCAGAAATGCAATGCCTGTAGCTCCACAATTGATCAGCACATGTGTGGGTATCTCTTGGTTATTCATGGTCAATGTGCAGGTTATAACTAAATGTTTCCCTTCCATTGATCCTTCCAATACCTCCACCTTGCGAACTGATAATCGCAAATTTCCGAAACATTTCGAATCATTTAAAAGGAAACTTTTTCCATCAACTGAAGAGCTATCCTTCTTCAATTGACTTGCTCTTTTCCCGATCCCTCGGAACCTGCCCCGGTCACCATTTCCATTACCTCTGCCCCAGCTGCCTTGGACATCTGAGCCTTCTTCCGAGCTGCACACTCTGCAGCCCTGTGGTTGAACCCTCCACCGTATAAACATCTTCCATCCGTAAATCTCTTCGCCCTTTCCTCCCCCGAAATCCTCCTTCCGCCTCCGCTGAGAGCCATAGGTGCCGGTCCCGTGTATCCAGCTACTGTTCCAGCGGGGGCTCCTGCGGGATCCTGAGGAGGTGTCAGCGGTTTGGGGGAAGAGGCAGAACCTGTCCCTTGACCCTTGATTTGTGCCGCCATTTCCGCACGTCGTTGTCGGATCTGATTGTCCCGCTTCTGACACACAGTTACAAATGCAGGAAGTTCTTCTGTCATATCGCTATATGTAAAGGAGCCCTTCATCTCTTCGGACAACCCCATCTGTAGGGCATTCCGCAAGGCCCAAGGATTCCAATGTAAATCTGCAGCAATGACTTGGAACTCAGCTTAGTACTGAGAGAACTCGCGGATCATTTGTGTAATCTCCCGCATTTTCCATTCTGCGGTGGCTACTCTGTTGGGGTCCCCAAAGCTGCTACCAGGAGTTGTATAAAAGCTGGAAGGTTATCCAGCCCTATCTCCCAGTCTTCCCGGACATGTGGCAGAATCTGGCCTAAGACTGCTCCCTCCGGGCGGTTGAATGCGTACCGCATCATTGACTGTTTGTCGTGAAAACTGGCGGGTTTGTGTCGTATGACCATCCGTAGTTGAGCAATCAAGCCTCTCAACTGAGTTCGACCCAATCCTGAAAGGTCGGTGGAGTCGGGACACTTCTGTCCTTGGTCTTCATATTGCTGGGGGGGAGTAGGGCCTACCCGTGCCGCAAAGGATAGCGCGTTGGCTAACAGCTTCTTCGAAGCTCAGACTTCTTCTCCCCATTGTATGGCGTCTTGTGTCATGTGGTCCAGGTCCTGTCGTGGGTTCTCGTCCGTTCCCACCGTTCTTGGGGTCCTCCTGCAGTCTTCCAACCCCTGCCTCAATGTCTCCAGCTGTTGCTCGAATGTTGAATGATCGCAATCCGGAGGCAGGAAGTGTTGTGATTGCAGGTCCATAATCTGCATCTGTGATGCGATTATCTGTGCCGGGTGATCACACACCCTCTGTACCATGGCCGTGCGTTCGGTAGACTGTGCCACCCAGCTCAGCACTTCCTGTGCTTCTTCCAGTACAGCCTGTCTCTCCACGAAGTTGATCTCCATCAGGTTTCTGTTGACAATTCCTGCTGTGATGGCCTGGTCGTCCGCGGACACCAGAGCCACCCGATCGTGCTGTTCTGATCCTGACATCGCAACAAATCGAGCACATCTACCAGTGCCAAGTATATGTGTCAACTTTGGAAGGAATCTGAGTCGGCGGTTCGATAACAATCAGAGGCTCCGGCGCAAGCTTTGCTGATGCTGCTGTTGCGGGTGCGTGTCCTTCCGTCGAATGCGTTCCTACACAGTTATGTCCTTCGCACTCGCAAGGTTCCTCTGGATGACAGTTAATCCAAGCATAGGCTCCCCAATACTTAGTCCAACTATTTCCAAACACAGGATCGTCAAGTTCCAAGCCTCCTCCGTATGCGGCGGCTTCTGTCCAATAAATATTCCAAGCAGAGGGAACGTCTGACTGTTCTCAAAAGTAAGCAGGCAAAGTGAGGTCGTCTACCTCAGTTTTCAACAATCCTTCGATACTCTCGAAAGCGTTCAAAGGTTCAGGTTCAGAAAGGGAACAACAAGTTCCAGCAAGATCAAACCAATTCGTTCAGGAAGTACAATCACTGTCGTACTTTTGCTTCGGAATATGGGGATCCAGATGGGTATTGACGGATATCAAATCCGGTAAGTCGTGGTAACTCGTCAACGCAATCGTCGCAGACATGAATCCACCGATGCTTGGGTCCTGAATATACCCAACAAGTAACAGAGCAAGGTTCGGAACAATAATTACAACCATTCGAAGGATGCAGGCACATACGAAGGCGTAAGGTCATGGCCACACAGGTAGGAAATCGAGCTATGACTGTCAGTAACTTTGCAGTAGTACCAAACAAGATCAAAGCAAAGGGTCAAGCGGTATTGACAGTACATTCGATATCAGGTACGTTGTGTGGGACCGATTCTAGTGTAACGGGTGGGGTCGGGTGTAGGTGCTATTGGTAACAGTAATGAGATATCGTAATCAGGACAAGACACTTTGAAGTTCTTATCGAGGGAATCAGGACAGAACAAGAATCAAGGCTGGGTCAAAGTCATGCTTGCTTTGCTATACAAGAGAACAAGTAAAGAGAGAAGAAAAGGAAACCATCCAACTCCAAACAACCTCTCTTTATATACACTTCATCTGCCACCCTCGAATCATTCCCCATGCGCCAATATACCATCCAAATATCCAACCATCATCTTACACACCACCAACACAACTCTTATCAATACAAACCAGGCCACAACATCCGCTGTCGCAACACCTCAGACCACTTCCTTGTCATAACATATTATACCGCCACCATCTTTAAACATTCCTATGCCATCTCTGCGTCCACCCAGGTCTCTGCCTGTCCATAACACCAAATCCTTCTATTTCCCTGGCACGATTCATCAGTACCCATTAATCCATCACTCGCAGCTCAAGCCGTGACACAAACAGAAATAGAAATAATTGACTTGAGAATGGATTCACATTGGTATGTTGATATCCAGGCCTCCTGCACTTCACTAATCCATTCTACACATAGCAATGTAGCTCCAAGCGAGGAAAAGAATTTCATGGAATGATCAGAATACTGGCAGAGAACAGGGCTCCAGTACTCATCTACCCTACAAATGGCATAAAAACTGCTGCAGAAACAGCCTCTGATAAAATGGTAATTGGAGCAGTATAGGCAATATATGAATTCTCTGTACTTGTTAGCTAACAAAATCACTCCAATCTATCTCTCAAAGCACCAGACAACAAACAACAGCAATTTAAACTAGGAACAGGTGATATTCGAAAACCGAAAATGTTGAAGTCTGTGACAGCTCATGGGGACAAGTAGTAGGCAATAGAATCCCATCAGGTAAGAGAAAAATAATACATAACTTTTTGTACCACAATGGAGGTCTATGTATCTAGTGCTGTAAAGATTACTACAATAACATATAGGCAATTTCAAGAGCACCCGAACAGATTCTTACAAGCTGTATCCATGTGGGCAGATACAGATAGACAGAAGTGAAAAGAGGAATAGAAGCATGAAATTCATCTGGTGACACCGACTAAATGTAATCTTTTTGATACAGTATGTCAGTGTTACCAACAACAACTATTATAGAAGGTCTGAAGTGAGACAACTGGTCCCAAATGTATATATATCGAAAATCTAAGCTGAGTGAATACACTGGCTGTGAAATATATTTCCAGGTCTACTGTTATGATGTCTGACAACAGTGTGGAATTACTCATTCATCTATTGGATACTGAATCAAAAGCTACCTCCTGATGAATTACTTCTAATGTCCATGTTACACACTGTCTGGAGAGAGAGATTTATCACTTCATTTCAAATCTGCAGAAGCTAGTCAAGAAGAAATCATACATCTACTTCATCTGATTTGATGTTTGGTGGGAGCCATTTGGTGTTCAGCCACTTTGGACAACCATTCAACAGTATATAATAAACATTGGATATCTAAAGATACATAGTACGAGCTATATATAGTGTTAGCAATGGTTCGGGACCGTCACTTTGGGTCCGTGTCTGGGTCTAACCTGAACCGTTGTCAAATTGGCGGTCCGGGTTGTCATCAAACCCAAACTGTCAACTCGGGCACCATTTGATGGTAAACTCCCAACACATCTGAATTGGGTGTGTTGTCAGCGGGTCGCCCAGCGGGTCCATCTATAGATTCAATTAAGGCTCTTGCTTTTGGAGTATATGAATAGTATCTTATCAAAATCGCATTTTCAACAACCAAGGATATGTTTTGCATGCTTCGCAGCTTGCAATATCGATTAATTTGGAATCGGTATTGTATCTTTGATTCATTGTATTTTTATCTATCACGGCAGTGAATAATCCTGTCATGAATGCGGAGATTAGCGCGATGCCTTGATTACCAAATATGCAACAACTAGAACTGTTGATGCTCCATTGACGCTCATTTTCAGGATGTGGCAGGGAGCATGTCGCTGTTGTTTTTGCCAGTAAAGGTTGCCAATATTTGATAAATGGATGTCTGCACTCAATCAGAAAATAAATTACCCAAGATTCAGAGCTGAAAATCGTTGACGATCCATTGACGCTCATTGTCAGGATGCGGCAGCAAGCATGTCGCTGTAGTTTTTCCCAGTGAAGGCAGCCGATATCTGATAAATGGATATCTACAACCAATCGGAATATGATTTACCCAAGATGCCAAGCTAAAAATCATTGACGCTCCGTTGACGCTGACTCTCAGGACGCGGCAGGGAGTATGCCGCAGTCGTTTTTCCCAGTAAAGGATGCCAATACCAGAAAAATAGATCTCTGCAACCAATCGGAACATAAATTACCCAAGATGCAAGCCTAAAAATCGTTCATGCTCCTTTGACGCTCATTCTCGGGATGTGGCAGGGAGCAGGTCACTGTAGTTTCTATCAGTAAAGGCTGTCAATATCAGACAAATGGATGTCTGGAACCAATCGGAACATAAATTACCCAAGATGCGAAGCTAAACATCGTTGACATGTCATGGACACTCATTCTCAGGATGTGGCAGGGAGCATGACGCTGTAGTTTTTCCCAGTAAAGGCTGTCATTATCTGACAAATGGATGTCTACAACCAATGGGGACATAAATTACCCAAGATGCAAAGCTAAAAATGGTTGACGCTCTGTTGATGCTCATTCTCAGGATGAGGCAGGGAGCATGTCGCTGTCTCTTGTGCCTATAAAGGCTGCCAACATATCGGTTAAGCATCACAGCGACCAAACAGTTGTTCAATTACCGGACTTAAAAAACCACACATCGTTGATGCTCTGTTGACGCTCATTTCAATGTATTGTCCATTCAACATCTGCTGCCATCAATAATAGATTTCATCATGATTTGAACGTATTGGTAGTCTTTCTGCCAGATTGAGACTTGGCCTTGTGACAAAGCCGAGCGCAGTAACATTCTTGCACTGTTTGCTCTCACACCACTAAAATTTGGGTATCTTGCCAACAGCTTCATTCTGCCTGGTATACATCTGTTTATCAACCGATATTGACAAGATACTGCTCACCATTCGCCCATAATATGTCACTAACTACAATTCTAGTTCAAGATTCATAAAGAAGCTGGTGAAACATTGACGCATTCTGTCTTACTATATTTCACTCCCTTGTTTCTCCTCGTTTAGATTGCATTGACCGTCATCAACACCTTGTCAGCCTGTCTCTATGACTTCCATGTAGGCCGAATCAATCCGGGAACATTTGGCACGGCACTTACATCCCACTTGTCTGGGCAGTCCAGATCCTCCATGCAATAGACTTGCTCTATGTCAGATTGAACGTGCGCCCTGCAAGCATCTTCGCTGTCATTTGGATTATCTAAGTCCCCATTTCTGTTAAGCCAATCTTCAGTGTCCAAAATGCTTTCAGGTTCGCTATCCACATCACATTCGACTGGATGACAGTTGATTCTTCTGATTCAGCGGACAAACAATATTTGAGTTTGTCCTCCAGGGTGGTCCTTCGCAGACAAAGGTGGTGGCAATGGAGATCATTTTGACTATTTCAATGCACACCATCATGTTGAAAGAGTGACCAGGATGCATTGACGATCTCTTCCATGTCCGAAATGTATCCCATGGCGGGCATCTGCTTGTTTTGAGCGCGACATTCCTTTTGGGTAGCACGTAGGTTTTGGCTGCCCTGCCACATCTCCAAAAAGTCGTGAACCTTGGCCAATCTGTGCAATGTCCTTTCCTCCACCTCTTTCTACATTTCCGTGTCGTTTTGTGTGTTCATTGTATCCAATTCCAGTTCAGCGCCTGCCTGAATCTCTTTATTAGCTCGAGCATACTGCCTTACAACAACGTCTTCGCGAAGAGTCTCTCCCGTGGTTTTTGACTGCCTCCAGCCAGTAACATCCCGGCGTAGGGAAAAACTGGCCTCCACTCCAACACCATGTGGTATGATAGAGACTATGACGCGCGCCACATTAGAGAGATCGGCGTACTTGGAGTGCGTTTCCTCCTGTTGATGCCACCAGTTGGTTATGTCCGTTAACCAAAATGTACTGCTAATCTCCATTGGGTCAGAGTGGTAATCATTGAGATTTGGATTAATTTGCCCCCAGTTCTTTTGTGCTTCAGGCGGCGAATTCAAATAGATCCAAGCGGTGGTCAACACGCATGCTGTGCAATCGCTTCGTCCTGGTGTAGTCTCAGCCACATTGTCAGGCGTTAAGTATTCTTCATCATTGCTGGACAAATCATATTGATCAAAGGATGATTGACAGGATCCGAAAACTGTTTCGCAGGGGATAAGATTGCTCCTCGGTAAGCTTTCCTGTTTATTGATCGGCACACGTCGATGTTTGGCAAAGTATTCAATCTACATGTACTTCAGAAAGGCCTCTTGGTATTGGGTAGTATACGATGTCTCGTCCTCAGGATTAATATCCATTCCCTTGTCCCACTCTCTAAACAATCTCATCTTCCGGAAAGGATCAAGGATATGTGCAGAAATGAGAAGCATGTGCGTCTATGGAGTCCCTTTGGTGTAATATTTAGAAAGCTTCTGTCGAGCTAACTTCACGGCGAAGAAGAAGTCTTCCTTCCATGGAGTCTGATTCTTAGCCAAAGCTCGCATCACGCCATCCATGTGATTGATCATATCATTGTACACTGTCATGACATGATGCAATGTTACTGTAGACCTCTTCAACATCCACAGTGTCCAATATCGGAATGGCCTCAACACTTCCATAACATACTTCACAATGGACCATTCCTCTTGACTTGTGAAGAGTGGCCGGTAATCGCTGTATGTTGGGTTTTTCAGCCACTCGCGTATGTATTCGCGTAATCGGAAGGTGCGCTCGAGGAAGTCCTGGGTCAAGTTCCAACGGGTCTTCACATCCATAATCGGAAGAACTGCAATGCGGACTTTGGCTTTTTGACAGTCAATGAACTCGTTTTGACGACCAGGTGTTAGCATAATCAATACACCAAACATTCTCTGCTATATGTAGGTCAGTTTCAGCACTTTCAAAATATCTTGAAATACGTACTTCCTCAATTATCTTTCCTCAACCTGGTTTCATGGCCGACACCTTATTGATTCCAGCGTTGCCCTCTTTTCGAAGCCTTGGACTCTTCCCAATGGGTATGCTTTCATTCTCTCAAAATTGCTGATCGCGCTCATGGGCTTCCCAAGACTTGGTGCGGCCTTTGACACCGAGACTGCTCATGAATGCATGTAAAGCCAGCTGTATGACGCACGCCATGCAAGGTGTGCGGTTCATCAATGCAGGCCACTCGATTCCAGGGGCCTCAAGTGTTGATTGCAGCACATGTGTCATCGAGGAATTTGAGGAGGCATTATCAGTCTTAATTCCAAGCAACCGGCCGTCTGCAAGCTCAAAACGATCAAGAACGACCTTCCAATGTACGGCTAGCCTTGTTCCAGTATGTTGGCCCTTGACCTATCATCCTTGATTTGTATTCCATATGTGAAAGGTACAGGTGATGAACACCATTGAACGCGAGTTCAACTTCACGCAATGCCCCATTTCGATCTATATAGTAACCAATGACAGACATTATGGCTAGTTTGTTTGTTGATCTCCATCCGTCCAGAGCTAAACTAACTTTATGTCATGACAGCAATTGCTTCTTAATTGCATCCATGGTCAGTGCATATTCCATCCCGCAAATGTTACTGAGGGTCGTAGGAGATGGCAGCACTAAGTCATCGCGTAACACCTTATATGACTGTCGTAGCTCTGTATTAGATATAGCGTTACATGGAATATGAGCCGAAAGGAATCCTAACATCAGGTAGCGAATCCATCTGTCTTGGTAAAATTCGGAAGTTTCAGAGTCCTTTGCTGCCAGTTTGGAACATTGTGTCTGTCATTTCTGTCAATATGGATCCACATGGATGTCAAATCTGCTCTTGCTCTGTGAACATACCATTGTGATTCCTCGACTTCCTTGCCTCTTTAGGATAGCCAAACCTGTTTCATTGACCGTCGAACTAGTCAATTCAGTGACCTCTGACCCAGTTAATTGGTTTAACTTTGCAATGTGAGCTTATGCCAGCAAGCGTTTCCCCATTGAACTAGACCCATGTTCTGATGGATGGCGAGGAACTTGATGACAAATGATACATATAATGCCAGGGCTGCCGGTCTCCTCAATTCCGCAGTGTAAATAATATCGCCACAAAGGCGCATGTCTAAAATCATTCCAAGCAATAGGCCGCTTCGTGTCAACATTCATTGACGCCCACTGAGTATCGAAGATGATTTGTAAAGGAAGGTCGCCCAAATCACGAATAAAGACACGTTCATTTTTGGAAGAGATCATAACTTCGAGCAATGAGAGGTTCAAAGATTTTGAATCCGACATGGCGGTAGCAATCAGACAGCTGGTTGATCTGCCTCGAAGGATTGCCGAATGTAACAATACAGCAAAGCAGACTGCGGGTTCTTAAATATTGACTCTACTGCTTCAACTGAAATAATCAGATCTGTAAGACATTGCATGCATATTTGTGAAGTTGTATACAAGGTTATATTGCAAAGACGGACCGCGTAAAACTCGATTTAGGAACAGCACAATGCAGTCCATTGCTGGGTAGCGTTCTGAGCCTCCACAAAAACTGTTGACGCACTACAGGCGCTCCAATGTAGAAGGCGGACACAATATGGTCACTAGCATTTTTGGCAATAAAGGCTGCCGATGAGTTCATTGTGGATTACCTACATTCCATTGCCATTAGATTATCCAAGATGCGAGATCAAAAATCGTTGATGCTCCATTGACGCTGTTCCTGGGACAGGGTAACGATCTTGTCGTAGGCATTTTCGCCTAGAGAGGCGGCCGATAGTTCAATTATGGATCAAAGTGGTCTCATAGCCGCTTGATATTCCACAATGCAAGGCCTAAAATCGTTGACAATCTGTTGTCGTTCATTTTTAGGGCATAGTGATGAGGTCGTCGAAAGCTTTTTTGCATAGAATGGCAGCCGATCGTTCGATTATGGATCAATGTAGTCTTATAGCCCCTTGATATTCCAAGATGCATGGCCTGAAATGGTTGACGCTCTGTGGATGCTGATTTCTAGGGCATAGTGACGAAGTCGTCAAACGCGTTTTTGCCTAGAAGGGTGGCCAATAGTTTGATTATGGCTTAATGTCACAGCACAGCCCTAGCATTTTCCAAGATGGAAGGCCAGAAGTCGTTGATGCTCCGTTGAGGCTCATTTTTAGGACATAGTAGCAATGTTGTCGCAATCATTATTTAATAGAAAGGCGGGCTACAGTTCGATTATGAATGACCGTTGCAGTGAAACCATCTGGATTTTCCATGATGCAATGCCAAAAATCGTTGACACTCCGTTGACGCTCACCTTTGAGCTCATCTTGGAGTCATACTAATAGTGATTGGGTACTCAACGATTGTACATAAAATCCATAAAGTCTTTCCTGGCAGCCAGTATACCGTTTCAATGTATTATCATTCGAATCCATAATCTTCCAGACATCTCAGTATCTGAGCCATGACTATACAGGTCCTTTCCGTGATGAATGACGTAAGTCCATCGCATTTCAGCGCTTTCAGCCGGCAATTCACCGCATAAAAATCCATGCACTACTTTTAGATATTTATAGCCCGACATCCTCACCATTCCTTATCCAGCACAGTATCTTTGATTTCCATGTTGTACCATAAGCAATTCTTGATTTTCCGACCATATGCAGGAGGTCTGAGCGGAGAGTTATGGAGTTGGCTGCATGGATTATTGCAGACTGACAGCTGTCATTCATCCGGGTTTTGGGTGTGCTTTGACCCCTCCTTCAATGAGTCATATGACATCACTGACTTAAACTTTGTTAGTAAACTTCGTCCCAAATTTAGGTCTTGTTTTATCATTTGACTGTAACAGGCAACACCATATACAGGTCATTGTTCGTCAATCTACTTGATTTGGTGTCTAGATCATTTGCATGGCCCGTACAACCCTTGCACACACACTGACGAAAAATTTTGTTTCACAATTTGGTCACTGAAATCCAGAAACAGCTGACACATAACAACATTGGTACAAATTGCTTTTACTTGAGATATGCAGTCAAAAATACCAATTTTACTATCTATTGCTGCGGTGATGCAGGAGCCATCACCATGTCTTCATCCGAATCCGATTTCTATATGGTAATTAGCTAGCGATGCTATACGCTGGGGTAAATGCGCACGGGTTGAATGGGAGTCACAATCTCCCTCTGTGACGAATCGGCCACCTGGTCGGGCATGAGATATACTATGTGATTGTCTGCCTGAGGCTTCTCCGAACCGAGCCTCATTTGACTGTGTCACATTCCAGACGGCACCTGCAGCATTTGCGATTGTCCGGGGACGATATCAAGAACCTGCATAAACTCCCCTAATGTTATCGCTGATGGTGTGGCTGCTGTCATGTCTGTTTGGGGTTTCATAACCCCCAGAACCTTCAGTTGAGTCATCCCATACTTCATATCTCTCTCACGGAACTAGTCGGCTGCGTCCCCCCATCCTGGTTGCGTCAGTTCGTCAAGCCTCATCTGCCTCTGCCGAAGGCTGTCCATGCAGTGCTGTACCGTTTTGGACATTGTGCCCATCACCCAGCCAGGTTCATCATCTTGGCTCAGCTTGCCAAGCTCTGTATCTCCTTCATCATCATCCTCGTCTTCCCCATCCTCCTCATCTTCAGAACTTGCAAGATTGCTCAGACTGTCTCCGATAGCATTCAACACCACCTCAAATGTTGATTCAGGCTTTGTGGTTGTCGATCATGCCTTTTCAACATTCCTCATATGTTTCTGCTCTTGCATGATCGCTGTCTCTGCGTCTTGAACTTGCTTTCTTGCCAATGCGGTCTTTGCATCCACATAATCCTCAATCCATTTCTCTTTGTCTTCGTTGTTTAAAAAGAGCGTTTCACATTGTTTCTCCACCTAAAGCTTCTTTTTAGATCGTAAGCTGCACAATGCTCCCAACACTCGGACCCTTTCTGCCTCCAAGCCACTCTTGCCTGTATTCCCTTGATGACGTCGTCGTGTGGATTTCCTTGTTGATTTGCTGTATTTCCCGGCCGGGAGTGGGGAAAGGTTCTTTTTCGGAGAATTTACCATTGTATCTTGTGTTGACCTTGTTGTTGGGTGAGATGTTGGATGTTGCAAGATGTGGACCAAATGGAGGCAAGCTGCGTCTTTTATGTCAAGGTTGGTAGGTTTCATCGATTATCACAAAGCAAAATCAGCGTTTTGACCATCCCTTCATTGGGAATAGTCATGCTAACCATGCATTATGACTTGATGGTTAGCGTGTAATTCATGTATGATCCCGGCGATGTCTTGAGACAAACATCACCAGATGTCCTTTCCGTCAAAGAATGGCCTGTTTATATCTATCAAGAATGGATATCAGCTATCATTCATCACGATATATCCCTGCACACAAACCAACAACTTCAGAAGGACTTACTCCAAATTGCGGAACCGTTGGAATCCCCTGCAGCTAACCGCAGTGCAGCCATACGCAGCCGGATGCAGCTTGAATTGAAGGTGCAAGTTGGCTGTCACTCGTTCCATTTTGACTTGTAGCTAACTATATAGTCTTCAGGACTTCCCACTTCTTTTCATGATCATCTTCCTCACCATTCCATGACAGCAAGTCATGGCTCCAGAAATACTTCAACCAGGTGCAATTGAAGCTGAATCGAGCTGAACGACAGGCTCTTCAAACAATGCGCCACCCGGTGAGATACAGCAGCAACGCAGACACCAGTTAGTTCACCACAATGCTGCAATTGTAGCCACCGAAATTATGACCCAGGACGCACATTTGAAAATAGTACGTAAAACCGAAAGCAGCAAGAATAAGAAGCAGCATGCAATCAGATGTGAGTCAATCCATATCGATGTAGACGACGGTCTACTAACAGTATAATGCACATCTGGGGTACATAGAGCGCTACGTAACCATTTCATCGCTGCCCATAGCAGGAAACCTCCATGGTCGACCAAGGCATGTGTCCCGACAGTCCCCGAAATTGAACATCAGGATGTTCTCAGTTCTGGGATTTTTCCACACGAATTTGGTGATCAATTTCCCAGGGAATGGACAGAACAGGCTTTAAAGACCCTAGAGAAGGCTATGGAGTCGTATATGGTTGAGGTAACAGCCGAATCTCACTCTAGAAGCAGCAACTAATTTCTTGTAGGTTTTCAACTTGTCAGCTACTATGGCAAGACAAGGAGGTCAGGTACAGCTTGAACAGTCCGACATGAGTCTTGCCACTGATTACGGCCACAATGGATAAAGCAGGGGTTTCGCGCGCTGCAATTGAGGAAACGCAACAACTAATCAGAAAATTACGCGCCGATTTTCGAGAAGAGAAGAAGCGGGGTGTTGTGTTACCCGGGCATAACATGGTGAAGGCTGCGATGGAAAGACACCCGGCAATGGTTCGGCAAAATCAAACTGACAGCTGTCTTCCTTGCCAAAAGGGCACACAAGAAATCCACAGCCTCGCTGGAGGCACAATGGCATGGGTGCACCTCCACCACGACCAGCACTAACGGGGCCTAGAATGCCACCTGCGCCCCCTGATGACAGTGAGAGAACTCAATGCTCCGAAACAGAAGGTGTGCCACCCAGATATGTGTATATACATACTCCACTGCCCAGCGCTCAATTTCTCAATGTTGATCCATATGTCAAGGATCACATGCGCGATAAAGATTGTATTCCAGATTTGCTGTCTGATTGAGGTCCACCCACAGGTTAGTACACTATCAGCTGTGTGGTAATGCAGCTGACAGCCATGTTGTAGACGACAGCAGCCTTTTGAGTGAACATGACAGCGAAGATGAGAGTTGACTGAACAGTTTTGGAGTATTATCATGATCTACAATTAGCAGACACTTCAAAGTATATTTTAAAGGGTATATTTATATGCATCATTAAAGAACAATGTAGTTAGAAAGGAGAATGTACATGAACAGCACACAATGGCTGCCACAAGACCATTATTGATATAGTATGCCAAAGTGAATGGTTCGTTATTGCCGTTATGCCCATGGCCAAATGAGCATCAACAGAGTTTCAACAATTTTAGGTGCTGCAAGTCGGGTAATAAAAATGCGATTTGGTAGTGAATACACATAATCGAAGTGGTGCCACCCTTTATAGACAAAAGAGAAAGCAACACGCTCCCTGCCCCATCTGGAAAATGAGCGTCAACAGAGCGTCAACAATTTTGGGTCTCGTTAGTCGTGTAATTATACAGTAATTTCGTAGTGGTTATACATAACAACAGCATTGACAACCTTTGGATGCAATAAAGAAAGCAAGACGATCCCTGCCCCATCTTGAATATGAGCGTCAACGGAGCGTGAACGATTTTTGGTCTTGTTAGTCTGGTAATTAAGAAGTAATTTTGTAGTGGTTATGCATAACAACAGTATTGACAACCTTTATATGCAAAAAAGAAAGCGAGAAGCTCAGTGTCCCATCCTGAAAATGAGCGTCAACAGAGTGTCAACCATTTTTGGTCCTGTAAGTCGGGTAATAAACACGCGATTCAGTAATGATTATACATAATAGAAGTGTTGCCATCCTTTATGGGCAAAATCAAAAGCAACACACTCCCTGCCCCATCTTGAAAATGAGCGTCGACAGAGTGTCAACAATTTTAGGTCTTGTTAGTCTGCTAATTATGAAGTAATTTTGAAGTGGTTATACATAACAACAGTAGTGACTAGTGTCAGCAACGGTTCCGGACCGTCACTTCGGGTCCGGGTCCGGGTCCAAACCGAACCGTTGCCAAATTGGCGGTCCGGGTCGTCAATATTCCCGAACTGCCCACTCGGGTACGGTTCCATGGTAAACTCCCAACCCGTCTGAATTGGGCGGGTTGTCAGCGGGTCGCACAGCGGGTCCATCTATAGATTCATATAAGGCTCGTGTATTTGCAGTGTGTTAATAATATCTTATCAAAATAATGTTTTCAGCAACCATTAATGAGCTTTTGCTTGTTGAGCAGTTTGCAATATCGATTAATTTGGTATCTGTGTTTCACCTTCAATATATGGTATTTTGGCCTAGAAAGGCAGTCAATAATACAGTTATGCACACGAAAATCCACGCGATGCCTTGATTACGCAATATGCAAGTCCTAAAACTGTTGACGCTCCGTTGACGCTCATTTTCGGGATGCTGCAGGGAGCATTTGGCAGTTGCTTTTGACAGTAAAGGCTGCCAATATCGCATAAATGGATGGCTGCAACGAGTCGGAACATAACTTACTCCAGATGCAAAGCTAAAAATCGTTGACGCTCCGTTGACGCTCATGCTAAGAATGGGGCGGTGACCGTGTTGCTATCTCTGTTGCCAATAGAAGCTGCCAATACGTCCGTTATGCATAACATCGACCAAGTCACTGGTGAATTACCGTACTTACAAGACCACAAATCATTGACGCTCCGTTGACGCTCATTTTAATGTATTGTCCATTCATCATCTGCTGCCGTCCATAATTGTTTTCATCCTGATTTGACTGTACTGGTTGGCTTTCTGCTTGATTGAGACTCAACCCTGTGGCAAAGCCGAGCGGCGTCATTATCTTGCACTGTTCACTCTCACACCACTAAAAATGATGTATCATGCCAAAAGATTCATTGCGCCTGCTAT
>Ga0307515_10004003_pt1 | contig 30758 bp, 38 predicted proteins | sample 17_EM_MG_FD_194513 | JGI IMG/M metagenome (GOLD analysis project Ga0307515, IMG submission 194513) | Populus trichocarpa ectomycorrhiza microbial communities from riparian zone in the Pacific Northwest, United States - 17_EM | ecosystem: Host-associated > Plants > Roots > Unclassified | place...
CCCTGGGCGAGGTCCTGCTCGGCAAGGATGCAGATGACCCACGGCCTACAGGCCCGTCAGGCGAGTACTGTCGGGCGTGCCGACAGGCAGCAGAGGATGAGGCGGAATTGGCACGAAGGGCCTTCGCGCAAGGGGAAGGGGAAGGGACGGAGTCGGAATCGGTGCGCCCACGTACTGATATGAAGGTTATGATGCCAAGCAACCACGTTCTCGCCAGAGCAGGGAAGGGCGGGGATATGGACGTGGTCGCCATCCCCTACGTCTTCCGATATCTCTGCGCGGAACTGGCAAGTATGGGCATTGCAGTCTCTCTCGAAGTCAAGTAAGATTGCGCATTTATGATTTCACGATCGGTCTTGTTCTTGTTCTCTTGTAAATCCGAGTTGGTTCCAGTACACTACCGGTCTCCAGGGAAGAACCCAGTTCATTGAACCGAAACTCGTGGACTATTCAGAGCACATCGAATGGGGAACAAAGCTGATATCAGTATCCCACGAATAATGAAAGCGAAAGGGTTATGAAAGGAATACTAGAAATTATAGACAGAAAACCAAGCTGGGCGACCGTACAGGGAGTGAGGGTGATACAAAACGCGTGCATTGAAACCATAATATCACAATTCGAAAGAAGAGGGGGAGGATTGAACTATCCACGAGAAGGGGGGGAGTTGGTTTTAAAGGAGTGGAATGGCGAGGGAGAGACGTAATGGATAGAAGATTGATGATTTATTTCTAGCCAGTTCCAGGTACGCAATACTGTAAGAGGAAAGCGTATATCTGTTCCCGACGCGCGTTGGAGGATTAAAAATGTGTTTCCGGGCGTTATTATACGTATAGCTTTATGAGATTGGAGACGATGACGACAAGAACGATAGCCCTAACTACTGTAGCACCCTCGTGTGCTTGTACTCACACCATGACTGCGGCGGGTGGAGGTGCAGGGGCGTGGGGCATTCCGTGTAGAGAAGTCACCTGCGGTTTGGGCGAGGGGGTCACCGAGGGTGACCGTGAGGGCGAGCGCGCGGGGGGCACAGGCGGGGGTTTCAATGCGGCCAGGCTCGACGCAGCGCTGGACGCCGACGTCGCGCTGGGCGTCATGACGAACGACGGTCCGGAGCGCTTCGCTTGCGTTTGCACAGGCCCAGCAGACTCCTCGATCGTGCCGTCGCCCAACAGCATCTCTACGACCCCGGCCCCGTGCTTCCCGTACTGCTCCTCAACTGTCAGCGTGGCATGTTCGACGCCCGCAGTCGCATCGGACGTGACAACAGGGAAGCCCCATTGGGCGAGGAACATGTCGACGAGGAGTTTGGCCTCTGCTACACTCGTGGCCTTTGCTACCATCCGCCGCATCTCCTGTACGTCTGAGGCCTGTGTGGCCGGCAGGCTGGGGATGCACTTGGTCGAGACCGAGACGGAGGTGGAGCTGGAATTCGATCGGATCGGGCTGGGAGCAGTCGAATTTGGGGCAATAGGTTGAACCGTCGCGCCTCGTTCGGGGATAATTGGGGTATCGCGCTTCCTCGCAGAAGGAGGTGGTGTAGCAAAGACATTCTCTCTTGGTGAAACGGGTGCTGAAGCGGACGTGGTGACAATGCCATTAGGCCGTTTCCTCTCGACCGTGGGTGAATTCGCGGACGGCGAAGATGTGCTGACATCTCCATCCCACTGCGGAACAGCTTTTCGATGGATCGAGAGCTGCCTCTTTGCCTCGGTTGCTGGGGCGCTTTGGGTCGTATGGTACTCCGTGGAATGCGAGGGTGACGGTGGGACCACCGTCCCATTCGCCCGATTCGGCATTGGCGGTGGACGAGGAAGGGGCACGAGGGGTAGAGGAGCTGGTATGTTGTTGAGCGACGTCGCACTGCCGTTATTACTAAGGTTTCCATGTGAACGCTGCTTCTTCACCTGCGACGGTGTGCGCGTGACGCCGGAGACAAATGTTTGTGAGCGCTGGATTTGTGCACCACCGGAGAGCGCGACTGCCTGTCCCGCAGACGATGGCGGGGGCAAATGGTTCAGCTGCTCCGTCGAGGTCCCCCGTCCAAGCCTCGAGACCATCCGCCCGAAGCGTCCCTTCGGCTTCTCGTTCGGCACAGGCGTCTGCGAACGGGGAGGCGAGGGCGGTGGACCCTCGGCCAAAAAGTCGATGAGTTCTCGCGTGCTTGCGGAGGTGGCTATTGGTACCGGTGCTTTGGGTGTCATGGGCACCTTTTCCCCGATATCTTCGTCACCATCCATTACGTCGTCGAGCTCAAGGGACTCCCGATTACGTGCGCGGCCCTTTTGAGGGCGATTCCGCTTGGGCATACCTATGGTCGTATCAACCGTCAGGTTGGACTGTTTGCGATCCAGCGAGGACACAGGAGCAGCGTTGGTCATTGAGATCTTGCGCTTCAGACCGGAACCATTGGAGCTCGAACTGCCAACACCAAATAAGGCCCCAGAAAAGCTGCTATTTCGGCTACGCGAGCGGGAGGGTGTGGGAGGAACGGGTTCTGGAATTTCATCGCGGTTGAAAGACTTGGGGAGCGATTTGGAACTGGCGGCAGATCGGAGGGTAGGTTTAGCCTGATTGGTGCCGTCGGCGGCCGACGGGGGCTTCGCGCCTGCACGAAGGACCTTTTGCTTGTTGTACACCTGAAAGACGGAAGGTAAGAATGCCCACGGACGGGTAACCATCGAAACTGAGCTTGGAACGCACCTCTAAGGTCTTAAGTCGGTCAGGTGTCAAGGACACCTTCATCGTTGCTCCCGAGCGCATGAGATCGTCGAAGTCTTGTAAAAGAGAGTCGTCAAACTAGAGAGAGACGGGGGGAGTGGGAGAACAAGGGGCGAGTCAGCCAAACTCGAGGGTCGCTATGAAGCGACATCTGTGAAAAGGCTCACGTCTTCGGCTCCCTCATCCGGGAGGTCCCCTTGTCCTCCAATGATACTGATACTACCAACTATGGAAGGAGCCCGGGAGTGACGCTCGGGTGTCTGCCCATTAGACTCCGAGTTGCCATTTTTGAACAATTTCAATCCACGAGCCTTTTCCATCGACGGCTTGAGTCCACCTGCGTACTGTTGTGCGATGCTGGATTCTTGCGAAGACCGTGCCTTGAGTTGCAGGTCTGAGCTAAAAGGTGCCGGGTGAGGAGAGGACGAAGAGACGCGGGAGGAGAGGCGGGAAGAAGAGCGGTGGTGATCTTGCGGTAGCCGCGAAAATGACCGGGTCTTGTGAGGGCGCTGAGACTTGCTCTGGCGCTCGATCTGCTCGTAGACTGGGTGGCGGTGTGGCGGTGGTGGGAGGGGGGTAAGCTAGCTTGCAAGTGTGTGCCTGGGAAAGGCTGACCTTTCATGGTCCGGAAGAGGTTGTAGATTGTCTCGTCCTCACAGAGAGCGGCATATAAATCAGTGACGTGTGCGGAAGCTTGACTGCTGTTACGGGCAACGACTCGGGCGATATTGGAGAGGACGTGTCTGCGGACTGGTGAGATACGGGCGTGGAGGTGGTTTGGTTGATATGGGCCTTACTCGCAGACGTGCCTGGGAAGGGGCAATGAGCTGAGCTGACCGTGATTGGGGAGGCAGAGAACGCTACTTACTCTATAACTGCGGTGAGATAAAGCGCTGCCGGTGCGACAGCGTTGATGTTTGGTGGAACATTCGGGGACGCCTGGGCCATCCGGGCTTGTAGACGAGCTTCAACCTCGGGGTCCTCATCGAGTTCACCAAGGGCGGAATACGCTTCGCATTTATGTCGGAGGAGCTTGAGGGATGTAATGGAAAATGTGAGCCTACGGCGCAAGTGCAAGGCTAGAATCGAATCGAATCGAATCGACAGACCTCGAAGGCAGTTTGGAGGGGGAATTCAGAAGACGAGGGGACAGGAGCAGCTTCGATGGCCTTGAGGAGGGCGTGACCTGACTTCTCCCAATGGGCGCGGAGCTCGACCTCGGCTTCAAGCAGTGCCTCCTTTCCAAGGGTGGTCGGCAAGGCCTTGAGGAGGCCAATCTTGAGGCGTTCGGTACTGAATGAGCGAGCGGAGGAGAGGACGAGCCACAAGAGTTCGTCGAGGAAGACGTTTATGCATATGAGTGCCTCGGTGCGTACTTTGGTAGGGCGGAGTTCGGAGAGACAGAGCTCGGCCTTTGCGGAGGATAGATAACTCGGGGCTAGAATGACATATGGATAGGACATTGTCTGTCAGCAGTCGTCGTCGCCGGGGCAGGTAGCGGGCAGAGGTAGGCGGACGGGGAGAGCAGCAGGAGGAGCAGAGCGGGAAGGGAGCGAGCGGTGTTCGCACCTCTGTCCATTGTAGCAGTACTCTATCTCTATGAATTTTTGGGAAACAGCAGTAAGCGGAGTGCGGAGTGCGGAGTGCGGGGACGCCGTTTATTCCGTTGTCCGTGCCCGTGTCCGTTGGGAATTTATTTATCGTTTATTTATTATACAACCCAAGATATCCCACGGCCTTCTGTCTACTCCAATGCTCTTTAGCGGTCGTGGCGGCGCGGTCCAAGTATGGGGAGCAGTCGCTGACGGTGACGTCCCATCATTTCCCACAAATTCTTGATAAAACACGGCCAATTCTCTGCATTTTGCTACAAACTCATCCATTATCCATAATTTATCACTATCATTCTCATTCGGAAAGGAATGGATAAAAGAACTCCCAATCAATCCTCCCGATTCCGTCCTTCCCCGCACCCGTCCAACGGCCTTCAACCTTCAGCCTGCGGCCTGCCAGCCTACCGTCCTACTTACCAGCCAGCCTGTCTGCCCACGAGAAGTAGCTCGTCATCCGGAGACCCTCGTCCTCCCTCGTCACCAACATCACCACCACCATACCCCCCCTCCTGCTCCAGCACCTCCAGTCCCACCCGCAATTCACCGCAGTAGAAATCCGGCAAATAATACGGCACCAGAAACCCATACTCGTCCTTGGCCACCAGTTCCATCAGCGGCTGTCCAGCGGCAGCATGTGCAGCAGTGTGGCTTCTCCCGTTTCTCCCACGCCGTGGCGTCAGCGGGTGCGAATTGACCTGCGAAAAGCAATGTAAGAAAGAAGCGCATTGGGTTCTGATTCTTGGCAACACAGCCCTCCCCGTCCCCAGCTCAAACGAGTACTCACGCCCTCGGAAGCGGGCACATTTGGGCTGCCCATGTCTGACGATGCACTGGGGTTCGCCACCACGTCAACATACCACCCACGGTCCCAGGTAAACCACCTCGCAGGCAGCGCAGGCGGCGGCGACTCAAACCTGTGGGAACTCCCATGCAAGAGTTTCAGCGGCAGCGGGGTCACCAGGGGCTTGCGCTGTTCCCTTGCCAGGTGATCTGAAACGTCGTGGGCTTCTCGTTCAGTCGATGTACGAAAGTGGCTGCGGCAGCCTACAGACGAACGGGGGTTGGTTAGTTTAAACAAGCCAATGAAGTTTTCCAAAGCCGGTGGATGTACCCTCGAACCGACACAGATACCTTCCCCGGATGTGCCAGGCTAGATGGTCGAGAAGCAGGTGTGGTGCGTAAAAAGGGCCCGTTGGACACCCCTTCCACCTACAGTGCATCTTGAAATCCTCAGGGGTGCTTCTCTGAATGGATGCAATTAGTCACTACCAATTGTCTGACAAAAGCAAATGAACCAATTACCACCTCACGAACATGCGCGACCTGCATATGCGCCAAACCATGAGCCTTGCTCTGCAGTACAGCACCGCACCCCTTCCATCGGCACTTAACAGCTTTGATGTTAGACTCATCCTCATCCTCATCGCTCCACGAATCATCTTCAGAAAGCAAAGCACGCGCAAAGGACATTGGCATTGCCAATAAGAAAGTTTCCGAAATTGACAGGAAGAGGTGTATGCAAAAAGAAATGACCATAAATCACCCTGTCACAGAACAACAGCTCTAAAGGCAAATCACACACCCTCGAACAAGTCCGACTCCCACGCCATGATTCCCTGCTTGCCCTTGCCCTTGCGTCTGGCGTATCCTCGCCCATCCACGATCGGGACCTCGACGTATGCGCGGTTCGTCCCAGGTGGTGGCCCCCACACGAAGGGTTCGTCACCGTCGTCACCGTCATCATCGTCCTTTATCAGTTTACGCGACGACGGAGTCTTGCTCGTGTCCATGCTCGGTGGAGCCGTACGCCCCTCCGACCGCGGCGGCACGCTTGGGCTGCTGGGAAGGAAGAGCGGTTCTGGGTCCGTCGGTGGTGGTGGCACAGGGGTGGAGTCGAGTTCAACTACCTTGGCCTTTTCTTTCCCCTTGAGTCGGTTAGCTGTGCTTGTTGGCGTGACTAGAACACAATCACCTAATCAATACACATTTGAACCCCACTTTGAGAGAACAATAAGCATACCAAGGCTGATCACCTCCTTTTTCTTTGGAGTCTGCAGCGCCTTGCCTTGCTTTCGAAGGTCCCAAACCGCAAACATCTCACGAAACTTCTCCTCGTCGTCCTCGTCTTCTTGCTTTACTGCCAGCTCTGCGGGTGCCTTGGCCTTTTTAGGTGAGGGGGCAACAGTCCGTTGAGAAGGTATCGGTCGCATAATGGGCATCACGCTTCGTTGAGAGGCCTGTTTCATTGCGAACGGATTTAGTCTGGAGGTTGGTGTGGTTTCAGAGGGTGCTGGTGCTAAAGTCGAAGGTGCCGGTGCTGAAGTCGAAGGTGCTGCTGCCGGTGCTGCTGCCGGTGCGGGTACATGGGTAAGCGGCTTTTGCGCAGTGGATGGAGGAGCAGTGGGCTGGAGAACATGGGCTGGCATAGGGACCATTTGAGGATGAGAACCAGGTGGTGCGATAATTGCTGCAGTTAATTTCTCTTTCTGTTCTCCGGTGAGCTTTTCAACATCTACGGTAACTGGCTGACTAGAAGTCGGTACCACAGCGACTGTCGTTGCTCCATTGGTTCCTTCTTTCAGCCTTTCTTGCCTCTTCGACTTATCAACGCTTGCACTCTGCTTGTCCTGCTCGTTTGCTTGCGTATTGCGGCCAGATGGCCCTGGCACATAAGCGAGAGTGGGTGGTGTCGTAGCAGTCTTTGGCGTAGGTACAGCTGAGATAGGGAGTGGTACTGGTACTGGAGCTGGAGCTGGGGCCGGTACGGGAGCTAGAGCTGCTGGAGCTGGTACAGGAACTGGAGCTGGAGCTGGAGCTGGAGCCGGTACGGGAGCTGGAGCCGGTACGGGAGCTGGAGCTAGGGCTGGAGAGGGTTTTTCTTTGAGCGCCGATGTCGCGATAGGTGCTGATGGGAGTGGAGATGGATCGACCTGCAACGGCGCAGACGCAGAGCTGTCTCCTGCCCTCCTCTTATTTGGACCCTCGCTAGGGTCATCGATATCCGCTGCAGGGGCCTTTCGTTTACCCAGAGCCGCAAGAAAGCTGTGCACCAAAGTCTTGCGCTGAACGTTCTGGGCGTAAGGAGAACTAGAAGGCAATTGGGTGTTCGACCCAGTAGTGGACGAGGAAGTCGCAGTAGGTTGACGATTTGGGGCATGAACAGGTTGCGGGACCTGAGCTGAAGAGGGACGGGGGATTGATGGTCGGGCATCGGGAGGTGCTTGGTGCGCTTGAACGAAGCGGTGTGGCTGTAGTTGAGGAGCAGGTGCAGCAAAGGTCGAAGGTGCAGGGGTTGTTGAGGGGATTCCATTTTGGGTTGCTTGGACGGTAGGGGAGCTCATGGGCGGTGCTTGTAGGCGTCCGGAATTGATTTCGAAGGGAAGCTGCGGTCTAGGAGGTTGAAGGGCACCTTCTATTCCACTTGTAGCGGAAGGGTTGGGAGGTCGTGAAAGGTTTGAGGTACTAGTAGCGGATGGAGCACTTTGTGCTGGTTGAGGAGTACTTGCTTGGGTTGCTTGAGTGCTTATATTCGAACTCCCTGGTTGAGGCCGCTTGGCGGGCGCTATTGATTGTGTCACTGGTGTCTGGGTCGGGGGATAGGTATGGCCTTGGTGCCTTGGAAGTGCCTGTGTTCTAGCTTGCCCATTAATTGGAATTGCATTCAAGTTCCGCTCCCATTCTGCTGCCTCTTGCGCGGTATCCGCATTGATCGCCGATGATGGCCTTCGATGGGTCCTTGTATTGATTGAGACAGAGACCGGAAGGGCGGCTCCCAACTGCGGACTGATGGAAGGATGAGGGATAGCACCGCTAGGACCTGTATTTGCCCATCCTCCGGCTATCCCTGTATTTGGTCCACTATGACTGCTGGAGGTACTACCCCCAGGTTGCTGAGGAATCCCGTATGAAGTAGGTACGTATACTTGCGACCTCCCTTGCTGGTGATTGGCAGGGCGATGTCGGTGGTAATTTGGATAGCCCTGGGCGTTGGAAGGGTCAGCTACGTTCGGCTGAACGTGATTCAGACGAGCTGCGAATTGCTGAGCTTGCTGGTAGTTTTGCCTATTATTCATGTTCTGAATCGGACTCGTGGAGGGTGATAGTTCATGGATCGTCGCGTCTGCAACGGCATGGTTGGCTTGAGCTTGCTGCTGGAGCGCCATCCTGTCATAAAATAAGCTACTTTCAATAAATATAACATTATAATACGGACTGTCCGATATAAGCAAGGTTCCTTATTTGCAGGTGCTCTCGAATGACGGGAATGTACGCCTCAAGCGCAGTGACTTGCTGCATGAGTGCGTCATACTGCTCATTTGGAAGTGGTCCAAGTTGCAGGGCTTGGGTGAGAACAGGGGCCGGGACGATTGAAGCTCCTTGCTGCGTTCGCCGCCAGACCTCAAGCATCTGGGGTGTGATATGGGTGGACTGTTGGGTCATGTTCCCAAGAGTGCGTAGATTATTGTTAGGGTTATTCGGGGCATTTTGGGCCCTGTTCCCATCCATCGAAGGGTGGGGTTGGGTCCAACCTTGGTTGACCAGCTGCCAATGTTGAGAGTTCTCCAAAAAACGACGCTGAGGCGTCAAATGGCAACACTCTCGGCGTCACAAACCATACAACCCTACGTCATCTTTGATAGAAATGCGAAGCGTAAACAGAAAGACAGGGCAGCGTTCAAGGAAGGAGGCAGCAGTAGTCGGTTGGTTGATTATCTGCGCGATGAAGTGGCCGATAGGATGATGGAAAGGCTGCTTGTATGCTTTTGCTAAGTTCACACGGCGGCTGAGTGACTAGTGGCAAGGATATCAAACGCACACACTCTTCAATTCTGGATGTGGGTTCGGGTTCGGGGCATTTTTCCAAGCTTCTCGACCCTCAGATGACAAAAAAGGTTGTGATGCTCGACTCCAGTGGTGAGTGCTGCCTGTCCTAATGTTGGCAGCCCGTTAGTAAATTGCTCTCTGTAAGAGAAGAGCTTGCACCGAGATAGTGACGAGGCATTCGAAGGTAAGGAAGATATTTGTCTCAATCAGCATACTTCCACTGAGAACACTTGCTAGTGCCGGTCGAGAGAATACACGCCGACGAAGAACGACTGCTCGAAACGATTCCTCCAGGCTCGCAGGAGGCGATAGTCTCTTGCCTGAATCTCCATTGGGTCAACGACCTACCTGGTATGTGCCTTTGAAGCCAAGGCAAATCCACTGACTGTTGTTCGCAGGAATACTCATTCAAATCCGTCAAGCACTCAGACCTGATGGATTCTTCTTAGGTGCATTATTTGGAGGAGATACACTGTTCGAGCTAAGGTGTATACTACCTGACACTATCAATTCCGCATCTGCTGAACAACTCTCCAGAACAGCACTGCAGCTTGCGGAGGCTGAGCGAGAGGGTGGGATATCGCCGCACGTCTCACCAATGACCAGTAGGTGCGCTATTCATTGAAACCTTTCCGAGAGCTCAATTTTTGGTAGATACCCGTGATGTTTCCAATCTCCTTGGCCGAGCCGGCTTCACACTGTTAACAGTCGACGTGGACGATGTAGTGGTCTCTTATCCCAGTATATTTGAACTTCTTGAAGATCTGAAGAATATGGGCGAGGGAAATGCCGTCATTAATCGGTGTGTATTTACACACCTTTGTTGCTTGGTGTGAATGACCGTTATTACAGTCGCAATTTTCTTCATAGGGACACTCTGTTAGCTGCATCTGCTGCATACCAAGGTAAGACCCGGTTTCAGGGTCCAGGAGCGGTTCCAGGGCATCAAGCTAACAACAGTCCTAAAGCTTTGCATGGACACGAGGACGGGAAGATACCGGCCACATTCCAGGTGATATTTATGGTTTGTAGGCTTGCTTGTCTGCCGCGTGCGTGCCTGACGAGATTGTAGATTGGATGGAAGCCTGCCCCAAGCCAACCAAAGCCTCTAGAGCGCGGTTCGGCCAAGGTCAACCTCAAAGATGTTCTCTAGATTTCGCGATTCCAAATAAAGCAAGTGTTTCGGAGGCAAGCTGCTATTGTCTCCGTTGCACGTTCTGTGCCGGATCAACAAGGGCTGCCGTATTTGAATCCCGAGGTTGAACGACTTGTGGCCGGCCCCTTAGTCAACGTTGTCCTGGCCACCGTGGTTCAACCTCCGCTCTATTGTTTCGGCAATGCGCTTGATCATACGTCTCTGTAGGCCCTTGACCCGCCCCTGCCACTTATGGCACCGATATGGCAATCACAAGGAATAAAACGCGGCAGAGATGGTGTTTGTTGGTTCCAATGGGCCTTCCCCAACTCCATCTTTCCAAGGGCCCAGTCTCGAAATATGGCGGCAGAGTATAACGAAGGTGCGGCGCAGTTATCTCCGCGTGCCTCTTTGTCGCTTACCCTATACTCGTTTTTAGTCAACGCTCTCTCCAAGAAGTTCTTCTTCCCCGATGGGCCGACCGGATGGCGCGATAGGCAAAGGTCGCAGCTTACTAGTGAGAACTTTGGCCCACAACTGCCCAACAACCCTGGGCCTCGTATGTTTTCCACCCAATGTTCTGTTGCTCAGCTCACGACGTTTGAACCAATGCTAGAAGGACGTGACACTCCTCTGCCGTCCTTCTCGAGCCTCTTTCCATCTCAACAGGCTGTCGAAACCACTGCCTCAGCTCAAAATGATGCCGGGCAGAACTCTTTGGGGCTACAGCTTGACGGGAGGTACGCCAGTCAATGAGCTGCACTTCTTGGTGGGACCACTATAGCTCATTGGCAACACACCTAGTGCCCCTCCTCCTGATCTCGCTCTGGTGTCCTGCCAAGCCCTTAGCTTCCATCCAGCTCTACTTGAGTTCATGCAAACGCCACCTATGAAGTTACGTCGCGCGCCTGTGTCCCTTGCGTATCTGCAGCTCGCGTTCACTTTTAACCTGTAGGTGCCCACTCACGCCCTCCGAGTTCCTTCCGAAATCCGGACAAATAACTTAACCTTGCCTCCAGCTGTCAACATGATCTTAACCACGAGTGGACCCATGGCCGCCCCTCCCCAGAACTCTATCGCGTTGCAATGAGGCACTGGAACTCCTTAAACCAAACCCAGAGGTACGGCCTAGCGAAGCAAGCTGCCATCTATGTCGCGCAGATTCCGAATGCCGCCTGGCACCCTCCTGCGGATTTCACCCTCGTCCTTGAACCTACGGTGTAACATGGTATCTCTTGCGTTGGCTAGCTTATATAGGGTCGTGTGAATTGCCGGTCACGCAAGTTTGCGTTAAGCCCTTCGATGTATATCCCGTCTGTGCGGTTCCCATGTTCAGCAGCAAAAATCCAGGTTTTCACCTTCTATTCTTTATGGCATCATCTCCTGGGCGAATCTAGAATCTATTGGCTGGCTGGAAAACCATGTTATTTCCTCCCACGTGTCAATAAATTGTCATCTTCCACGTGACCCCTGCCAGTTCCTTGAGTTTCATTTACCGAAATCCGTCATAACCAAATAACAGGTCCCACTGAAAATGAATAAGAATCTGTACAGGAAGAGCACCACTGTCCGGTGCACACAAGAATTAGTCTGAGGGCTCCGCAAGCGAAACCACCACTCTATGCCCAATATACTATATATAAATCTTATTAGGTGTTCCACATTCTGTCCCTGAGTCTCTGGTTTCCCTCATGGATATAGAACATGGACCTGATGTTCCTCCGGTCCCGGCTTGTTGGGAAATGGAGAGTGGTAAGCATCGGCCAGGACCGGAGAACTTAGCAACGGATTGGGACCGCAGGATGAGATATTAATACATTATGATAATCCTAATGATTATGTATTCCGTTTACTCGAACTCCTCCCGTCTCCTCTCATTCCTTCCCACTCTCCCTCCAGCTAATCAAGAGTTAGTGGTGTAGGCACCCCATCGCGGATTGATAGTTATGGACCCCAGTGGCCGCAAAACATCCACGAAGCTCAAGCACGCTGCCAACTTGTGCGCGGGGGCAGATACAAATGCTATGCAAATCGTAAACGTAGGGAATCAGATTTAGCAGTAGGTGATAGAGTGTGGTTGGAGTCATGCAGCCCAAGCACAGACGCCTCATCCAAGAAATCAAATGCCGAACGACTTGGCCCCTATGAAATCCTTAAACATATTATTCTTCTACATACCATTTGTCAATTCCTACAACCTGGCACGTCCATAATGTGTTCCATGCAAGTTTGGTATCCCACACCAAGGGGGACACCAGGCCGAAATTGTCCCTCCTCGGCCCGTGGTTTGCTCGCCGCCATGCTGACCCCCCTCACCGACGTGCGGCACCTTCCCGTAAAAGAGCAATGAGATAAGTCCCAGTCGTACCTTGTCGAGGTGTGATGAAACGTATCCGTTTCTCTTTGACTCCACCATGAACCCTCAATTTAGGTACCGTGCCTTCTACGATATGACTATACTATAAATAATTTGTATTATGAATAGACATACGTAGGAGTTATGTTTGGTAATATGTACTCCTAGATCGTTGGTGGTACGGGACCTGAGCCGATCTTGGTCTCTCCCTCGAATTCGTCCGATTTTGCTTGATTTCAGCTCGGCACTTAGTCGTGCCCCGGCCTTAGCAGACTCCCAGTACGTGACAGCAGTGACCTTTTCTCTGAGTCCAAATTCGAGTGAGCGCATTCCCACCTACTCACCATCAGCTGGGTTACCAAATTATCTTCTACACTCACCAGCCTTCATTGCTTCAGGAAGCGCGTGGTTGAAGCTTGAACTCTTCACCCTTCACGTACACGATGGCCACCATGGTACGCAACGGTCAATCATCTCTGTTGCATTCAATTTTGCTCAAGGGAATGTCTGTTTCAGGATTTGTCTCCGTGTGTTGCGGAAGGAGTAGTACGAAAGTCCAAACGCGAGAGGAAACGAGACAAGGCGGCAAAGCGCGAGTTAAAACAGCAAAAGAGGAAGGAACAAAAGAAAGGATTTGAAGCAGGCGACCAATGGGTCAATGATATTGATCGAAATAACGCAAATTTTGAGAAGTACTATCGAGTGTGTGCCTCGTCCTTCGTTCTTCATAGATCGTCACTCAATTGTCAATTGCTCGTCACGCAGGAACAAATCCTATTTAGTAAGGAAGAGGAATGGGGGCATTTCTTCTCAACTTTGAAGGAAGACTTACCCACGACGTTTCGAGTCACCGGAAGTCGAGCGTCAGTGAGCTCGAATCCTCGCTATCGCCCTTGACATTGATACATCACCTCAGTACCGCAAGTGATATCAATGAGGTCATTAAAACCTTCCACGTACCCTCTCTGCAGGACATCGAGTACGAAGGACAGAAGATTTCACCTCCAACGCAGCTTCCGTGGTACGTCCTTTACATCTGGTGCAATAATTGAAGGAAAAAAAACATGGGGTGTTACTTCAGGTATCCTGGGGGCCTTGCTTGGGCCATCAATGTCCACAAGACAACGATTAGACGGGTCGCAGAATTCAAGAAGCTACAGAACTTCCTCGTGTATGAAGCCGAAGTGGTACGTTTGTCTTCCCCATTACGAATGGTACTCTCATATTCGCTAATCAAGGGCGGAATTTCGCGTCAAGAGGCAGTGAGCATGATACCTCCACTAGTCCTCGACGTTGAGCCACACCATAAGGTATTCAGGCCAAAATATTGTACGTCCTTGTATGATACTTACGCATTCCAGGTTCTTGACATGTGTGCCGCACCAGGATCTAAGGTATTTGAAGTTGGCTGTTTAACAACTTGGTCTCATCTCGCCTAGAGACAGCTCAAATTCTTGAAGCACTTCACACTAATGATACTCATTCATCAGCGTCAATACCCCCGGGCTTAGTGATTGCCAACGACAGCGACTACAAGCGTGCCGGCCTTTTGGTCCATCAATCCTCTCGCCTGCCTTCTCCAGCGCTCATTGTTACCAATGTGGATGCGTCTATCTATCCCCATGTCAAAGTCGAGAACACGCGTGGGAAGGCAGGGGCGCCACATTTGCTCTTCGATCGTATCTTGGCGGATGTCCCTTGTTCCGGAGACGGGACTTTAAGGAAGAATCCGGTCATTTGGAAGAATTGGCACGCGCTCAACGGGAACGGACTACATGGGTAATGTTTCAATCTACTTGATCGATCGAGTGCTGACCCAAAGAAAAAAGCTTGCAGTTGCGTATTCTGCTACGTGCAATGAATATGCTTGCTCCTGGTGGTCGCATCGTCTACTCGACCTGCTCGATGAATCCCGTCGAAAATGAAGCAGTAATAGCTGCTGCTCTCAACCACTCTGCAGGTACGTTGGGGTCTTCGGGTATCGCAGTTCTTGAATAACAAGTACCAAAGGGACATATCATCTCGTAGATACCTCTGATAGGCTTCCGGAACTGATTCGAGCACCTGGTCTGTCGAAATGGAGCGTTACAGCCGAAAAGGAGGTCAACATGCATACTTCATACGAAGGGTTCTTGTCGGCGCTATCTGAACAGCAAAGGTCGGCGAGTAAGATTGTCTCTACTATGTTTCCACCAGCCAACGTGGGAACACTGCACCTCGAACGCTGGTTTGTGAATGATGACTACGATACCAGGATGAATATTACTAACGATATAACTGTCTCCAGTTGGAGGATTTATCCTCATCAACAAAATACTGGCGGCTTTTTCGTCGCAGTCTTAGAACGTGTTCCGAAGCCAAAAACAACGGGGACAAAGCGTCCCAAAGAAGAAGACGAGGAAGACCGACAGACTAAAAAACCAAAGTTGGGCGAAGAGGCCACCGTACGTCCACCATTTGACCCTGTCGTCGAACACGCTGGGGAAGGTATTGTGGCACAAGCTGGTGACCAAGAGCACATAGTTGAGGTCGAGATGGCAAAGAACGATGACGAAGCCGAGAAGGAGCTAAAGGCAAGACCGTCAGGTTCATACAAAGAGGAGCCATACACCTTCCTTGATCCAGAAAGCGAAGACCTGAAGAATTGCCTGTGAGTGGAGAAAGGTCTCCTACACATATATTCATTTTCTAATCGTGCTCGGTAATGTTTCAGTGAAAATATTCGAGTCAACTCTTCCTTCCCCTCTCACAACCTCTTTGTTCGCAACGCCCAATCGAGGACGCTTCGTGCCATCTACCTATCAAACGCACTTGTCAAATCGGTCCTGACAGCCAACGAACCAAGCCGCCTGCGCTTTATATCTGCGGGCATTAAGATCATCGGCAGACAGGATTCCGGCCAGTCAGGCAAGGCCCAGGCGAACCAACAGTTCCGAGTACTGAACGACGGGGTATCGAACGTGTTGCCATATCTGAGAGATGAAGACATTCTGAAGGCCGACCTGACCGCCTTGAAGACGTTCTTGCAACAAGCATATCCCTTAGTACGGGGGTTTGCCGAGCCTTTCAAGAGTACCCTTGAGACTAAACGTAGGCTCTCGTTGTACTAAACCATTTTTCTAATACTGACATACCTGCAGAATTTGGTCACCAAATGCTTCGGATTGAGCCGAGCATTTGCGAAGGCGTTGCGTACGTTCGAATGTTCATGTTTGTCTATGCAATATCTCAAGTCCTTTCAGTTTGCAGCAGCCTCTCACATTTCCTATCTGGAAATCAGGGATAACTGCAAGCCTTATGCTCGATAAGAAGGGCAAAAGGTGAGCTAGTCGTGGCAATTTCACATCCCACTGACCATGGTACCCAGTGCATTGAGTTTGCGTTTATTCGGTGTCGACTTAACTGCTCCTCTAGCGAAGAAGGCTGCTAGTAATGAGGAAACTGAAGGCGAGAACGTCCAGGCTGACGAAGAGCCCGACGCCGAGGAACTGGCCAGCAATGAATAAATTGTATATCGGTGTAGAGGGGAGAATAGCAACAATTAGCAAGGTCAACAGAGCTGGTCAAGTCTGTGGGGTAGTAGCAGAGTAAGAGCTCTTTGAGAGAAGAATAGAATACGAACACGATGTGCTCAGTACGGCTTATGTCGCTTGTCCTTCCGTGCTTGCTCTAGCTGGCGAGCCTTACGGTGGCCGATCTCGACCGGGCGAGTATTGGCATTGTCAGCCTTCTTTAAGCGAATGGGCCTATTTCCAACGTACTTGCCTGGAGATCACGTAAGCACCACGATATCGGTGGCTAAGACTTGGGACATACCATCCATCTCCTTCCACGCCTTCAAAAAATCTTCTGGATCGGAAAATGCAACGAAGCCGAATTTAGCCTTTTGACTGAGCTTATCTCGGATGACCCGAGCTTTCGTAAAGGATGGATAGTCGCTGAAGGCCTTTGCCAGAACATCGTCCGAGACATCGTTGCTGACATCGCCCACGAAGAGGCGGAACCATTCTGTAAATCAAGTAAGCCATCAGATTCGACAGTGGAGCGAGAACACTCACTAGGGTCCCACTCTAGCAGCGTCTGATCTTCCCAAACTCTCCCAGCGCCCTTGCGAAGAACAGTGACACGCTTGCCTCCCTTCTCAACCTTGCCACCGGCGCCTCCTCGTTTATCTATAGCTGCTCCTGGGACATAAACACTACTCTGGGCGAGCATTCCGACGTCGTATTCGTATGCATTGGCCGGAACCACGGGCGCCTGACCGGCGTTGGGATTTGCGTATGGGTTGGTGGAGTAAGGGTTGCCGGAATACGATGTTGAAGCGTATGGGTTTGAAGAGGACCCATTGTAATACGGGTATTGGCCACTCATGTTCAGCAACGAAAATATGGAGGGAGGCAAGTTGCGGTTGTGGCTGAACCGAAACCACGCAGAGGCATGGTCAGTGTTTGGCCCAGACTTGATAACACAGTGATGATCCTCAAGTACGATGTTCTGAACCACATCAGCATGACTGGGACTTTACAAGGTTCCAAAAACAAAAGACCCGAGAAACCTATATAATCTACCAGATGCAACCATCACAAACATAACTCCCAACCAGGCGGCGCGTCCTAGACAATCCATCTTGTAAATAATAAACCCCTCTCGTCATATCCCTGTGCACGGATTCGTAGGCTGCTGGTCACCGGTCTTCTTTCACTTTTCACTTTCCATAACAATCTATCAATGCTGAACTCCACACTGTCGACCTCTTAGCCTTACCCCCCTGCGTCTATACAACTTTCCTTCTCCCTGCATCACAGGTCTTTCAAATAGAGGTCCTCACGACTGACAGGTTGGATGGCAAGCTTATTTAAACTTTATGCTGCGCAACAGAATCCCAGTGAAAATGTTGAATACATATTTGGTACACCCTTAGATTTCATTTCATTTTCGTATCATACTGGGACCCACCGGGCTGAGAAAAGGAAAAGGAAAAGGTTGAGGAAACTGGTGAGGTCTGTGAGAACCCGCAGTGGCATACAAGAATACATATGATTGAAGAATCATTTATCCGGGATGTGCATGAATCGGCCAGTCCATGAAACAACCACCACTTAACTCTCAGTCCAAATTGCTTGAGCTCTTGGCCCGTCGTGGATACTCCAAATCATGGTCACGGATCCTACACGGGAGCACGTAGATATTTGGGAGCCGCAGCGCGATTAGAGTTATTTCGGAACCGAAATTTTTGGAATTAGAATTATGGTAAGAGATCCAAGAGTACATACACGAATGTCGCAAGTGATCAAGTTCACTCTTTTCGTCTCTTCTTCTTCTTCTTCTCGCCATCAATCTCCATCGAATCCTCGTCGTGTTTCCGCTTTTTGCTCTTCTTCTTCTCAGAACCTCCTGCGGGTACGTCGGGGGTGGACGATATAGCAGCGGCAATGGCTGCATTGGCCGCAGCAGCAGCCTCTGCCCTCTTCTTCTCCTTCTTCAATCTCTTGTGCTCTTTCCGTTCCTCTTCCGTCTCCATTGGCGCTGAAATAACATCCAATGAGTAAGTAAGGTGTACCAAAGGGATCACATGCGAACGACGTACCATCCTTTGGCTCCGATGCATGCTCTTCTTCTATCGCAGCAGCAGCAGCAGCGGCCGCAGCTTTTCGCTTCTGCTTCTCTTCCTTTGCTCTCCTCTTCTCCTCTTTCTCTCTCCTCTTTTCCTCCTTGACATCCAGCACTGCGTTGATCGCCAACGCCTCCGCGCCCTGTCGCTGAGTTGGCAGGAATCCGACTGCGTCCGCTGCAGTATTATACTGCTTGACGTCGGTCTTCATTTCGAACCTCGGTTGCTCCCTCTTTTTCTCACCCTTGAATGGCGTTGTCGTCGTGAGGTCGTTGCGATATTCCAGAGCCCGAAGACGGGATTCGAGCTTAGCTCGGTTTTCAATACCGATGAAGGCGGAATCGGCACTGGACTTGGAATCTGCGTCTGATAGTGCGTCTACGCGGATTGACAGAGCAGCCTTGGTCGCAACCATACGCGCCATCTTTCCCTTTAATTTTTGAGGGGCTTGGCCGATAAGGGAAGCCTGTAGACTCGCTGGTTAATGTGAATTTCATAAAGTGGGGCCAATGTAATTACGTGGTATATGAGGCCATATTTTGGTGTATCATGCTTCGTCTTTAGCGCACGGAACAACGCCTTCTCCGCCCCCAATATCTGCACAGTACTAGCGGGTTGCTTGGCAAGGTTACGCAGGCTACCAGCATGGCTTATCAATCGTGCACCGACGAGTTCTCCGACGAGAGCGGTTAAATTCGGCGCGATCGCGTTCATTCGATTTCGCAAGTATTCCGCCAATTGAGACCGGTATGCGCTGATTGATATCACTTGATCACAAAGTGCGTGTATGTGATCGATATCCGATTCTGTGATTTCTGTGCCCATCGAGATTTCTGCGGCGAGCTTGACAGCGGCTTCCAACTCCTCAGGGAGGATATTTGCAAGAGAGATACTGGCAGCGTGGGTTCGCAAACCTAAAGTACAAGTAAGTGGATACTCCGGTTTGAGAAAGGCTATACCCCTTACCCATCGCTCGGACCACCTGGGCGTACGCGAGGTTGTCCACAATGATCTTGGCCATCTCAGGAAAGTGCCATCCATACCATTCCTTCACCCTCATAGCGTATATATTGATTTCCTTATCCAAGTCGTCCAGTAGAGAAACGGCTTGCACCACCATAGTGTCGATTTTGTCAGGTGAAAACTTTAACTTGTACCTAGATAGCCGATTAGGGCTTGAGCGAGTACTAGAGCATGATGGTACCTACCGCGATAGTGAGTGACTAAGACCTAAACTCATGGTGACCAAATCCTTTGGGTCGAGGCCATTGAGAAGGGTAGCGATTTGCTCGCGGATGCCTCGATATAAATCCTGAAATGCATCTCGACCAGTATCGTTGTAGATCTTTATACCCAGCTTTTTCTTGATCGCGCCACCTTTTCCAACAGTTAATGAAAGAATGGGTTCATGGACGGCCTACGCACCAAGCTTTGGATCTAGCACAAGCAGCTCTTCCTTACCCTTACCCTTCTCCAATACCTCGGTGGTCAGAAATTGCCTGACACTTTTGGATAATTTTCCCTCCTGTATCGCTGTTATGTCTTCGACCGCGGCTGCGGTGGTGGAGAACCGATGAAGAGCATTGAGCTTCAGACTGCAGATACCACATCAGCATCAAAGTCATTTCTTACCCCAAGGGCGATTCTCTGTGCGTGATGCAGGGATCGAATGAAAGGACGCACAAGCTCGCTGCTCGCTCTGGTGTCTCGAATTCCTTCCACAGCTCATCCTTTTCGAGCTTCCCAGCATCTGTAAGCTTGAAGAGACATAGTCCCAACGATGTTTCGTACAGGACCAGCATCACGAAATTTTGAGTTGGAGTTCAAGGTTTTGCTGCTTTCTTTCGGCTTTGAACTTCTCTTCGACTGCTTTGGCCCGAGGCCCGCATTGAGGACCGGACATGTCCGATGCTGAAGGGTCTGCACCTGTTGTAAACAAGAATAAGCGACATCGGAAGGAGAAGCGTGCGCTACAGCCGCTCAAATTGCAGAAGAAGTATTGACCTGTGTTCATAGCATGGGACACTGATGACATTGACCAGTAAGCGGGTTTGCACCTATATTCCCTTCATCCTGTTAACCAAACATTACATCTTCTAGCGTACGTTTTCTCTCTCGCCACTAACTTAAACATGATAAACTCACATGACCCAAAGTGGAAGGTCGAACCTTTCAAACCCGAGGATAACAAAGGTGGTCCATTAACAGAAGAGTCGTCGTTTGCCACTCTCTTCCCAAAGTACAGAGAGAAATACCTACGGGAAGTATGGGGCGTTGTTACAAAGTCTCTAGAATCCCACGTGAGCGGCCGGTATAACATAATGTACCTTGGAGACTAATATATTGCGTTTGTTTACTCAGAGTATAGCATGTATACTCGATCTCGTCAATGGTTCTATGGCGGTCCGAACAACGAGGAAGACTTACGACCCTTATATCATCCTCAAAGCGCGAGATATGATCAAGCTCCTTGCACGAGGCGTCGCTGTTAACCAAGCGGTCAAAATTCTGGACGACGCCATAGCTTGCGACATAATCAAGATCGGAAACATTGTACGAAATAAGGAACGATTCGTTAAGAGGAGGCAACGTATTATAGGTCCTGATGGGAGTACATTGAAGGTTCACCCTCTCTGATCCACTTTAGCCGCATTTTGACTAAGCATGTGCTAGGCAATCGAGCTCCTGACAGGCTGCTACGTCCTGGTGCAAGGCAACACAGTCAGCGCGATGGGCCCTTATAAGTCCCTCAAGGAGGTTCGGAGAATTGTCCTGGACTGTATGCGGAACATACATCCGATATATCGAATTAAGGTATGAACAGGTCAATATTTAGGTGGTGGGAATAGTCACCGAGCCCTTCACTTTGATCATAGGAATTGATGACCCGAAGAGAGCTCGCCAAAGACCCAAGGCTCGCGACAGAATCGTGGGATCGGTTTTTGCCCAAGTTCCGCAAGCGACATCTCACCAGTGCAGAAAAGAGCGCAAAGAAGAGGGGGTTCAGGGAGCAGAAGGAGGTGGCACGCAAAACCGCACAAGGAACAAACCCTGCTATGCAGGACCAGGGGACCGCGCCGCCAGAGAAGAAGAAAGTCTACACCCCTTTCCCACCCGCGCAGCTACCCAGAAAGGTAAGCAATTCTTTGTCACTCTTATTAATTACTGTAGGCGTGACACGAGACATATAGGTCGACTTACAGCTGGAATCGGGTGAATACTTCCTCAAGGCGGATGAGAAAGACGCGAGGGAAGCTACTCGCAGACGAGAGCAGGTACGCTCACCGTTCGGGGATCGGTCGCGTGCTCAAACCACTTTACAGCAAGCGAAAAACACGGCCAAAAAACGAGCCGAGCGAGCAAAGGCGTTTATTCCACCCGAAGAAGCTGTTGCGCCGGACATCAAGGAGAAGAGAAAGAAGAAGCGGAAGAGGGACGAGACGGAAGATTAGGATCGGCGCAAGTCTCTCAAGTCCGCATAAAGTCGCGTTTCTGCTCTATTACTTGATGTTCAATAATGGGATACACCCTTCATACCTTTTTTTACCCCTCTAAGCGCGTTCGCTAGATCGGGTAAGTGCAAACATCGCGTCTTGTTCCCGACCACGACTGCGTCGTGGAAGAGAGTGATGCCGTCTGAGGCCATCAACGCTCTCATGGATGCTCATAATCTCAAACCATTAGGCTCTCGCCAGTCGGACGCTCCGACGAGACGGACATTTAGGTTTACTGCTGCCAGCGCGCCTCGTCCACCACTCGTGACCCATCAAGCTAACCAAATATCCCAAACTGCCCCAAGCACAAATAGAGACGTCATCATGACCCAAATCGCTCACCCTCCTTTCGACACCTTCGATCCAGCCGCGATCATCCCGCGTCTTTGTACTCATCCTGGAAATCGTTCTGAAGAACCACCCCATGACTCCATTTCTCAGAACCAATCTCGCTCCTCTCTTACCAACTCCCTCGCTCCTCCGAACCCTGCTCCAGAGGTGAAAGGGAGGCGCAGGACATTCAGAAATCTCAATACAACCCATGGAACCACCGATTTGACGACTCATGCCATGTCTTCAAATTCTTTTGCATCACTCGCCTCTCCCAGATCTGACCCCACGAGCGTTTCAACACCAGTCGCCAAAATCCGCCCAGGTCTTGCTGGCCTCGGAATAGTCAACGAAGGCAACCATGACCATAGCTCGCTTACTGCTCTCGCCAACAAAAATTTCACCTTTCGTCATTCCCTCGCTCCAGCATACACTCCGGTCCGCGAACTCTCTCGTGAGCGCTATAGCACGCCTTCTGTATATAGCCAAAGCCTCGACATAGATCCTGGTCGTGGAGATGGCGTGGATGAGGATGGGACCATCAGCCTCAAAGTCTTCAATGCAATGCTTGTGACCAATAAGGAGACGGACAGGAAGCTTAGGACCAAAGTGAGTGTATATCAACTACCGGTTGTCATACAATAACTCTGGGTGAATTCTATAGGATGAGGAAATTCGGGAACTCCGTCAAAATGTCGAGGCATTAGAAGGGAAGAACGCTGCTCTGCAGAGCGGTCTGCAGAAGGCCCACGACACCACCAAGTCTCACCAAGATGCTTGCAATAAACTGTGCGGGGTCGCTTCTCCATCCCAGTTAGACATTCAGGATCTCACGTGGATGGCTTAGTCTTCAATCCGTAGAGGCGCAATCCAAGGAGCTCAAGGAATCCTTCAAGAGGTCGTATGATGAACGGCTCGACGAAATGCGGAGCGCCCACGAAGAATTAGCCACATTCAAAGCGGAGCTCGGTCAACATATGGAAGGTGGGTTACTCAATACCATCCTCCTCCTTCGTCTCGTCACCATAGTTTCTGGGACCTCAGCCCTTCAAGCTCAACTGGAGAAGGAAAAGAATTTTCGTGCCGAAGTCTGTCAAGAGTCGGTCAGAGCCTTGGAAGATGGTACGCGCATAAGAGCTGGTCGGACGTTCGATCTGCTGACCTGTATCTGTAGCGAAGCATATGTCCGATATCCTGAGGGACAAGCTAATTGCAATCACCTCAGATCTCGCCGAAGCGAAGGAAGTGATACGAAACCTCACACGGAAGCACGAGAGTCAGGAAGCTAAGTCTCGGGAGTATGAAAAGGACTGTCAGGACAAGAGTGAGTGGTGCTTCGACAATCTTGAGAAGGGCCCTCTCATGTCCAAATAGATCAAGAGCTAAAGGACCTCCGAGCCACATTCGAGAAGGTTCGCAATGAGAACTTTCAGCTTCTCTTGTCGTCGGCACAGCTCGAGGAGCAAATGAAGAAGTCGCAGGAGAAGTGAGTCCCATCGAGTACTGCGTGAGAACTATTCTCAAGGGAACTTCAAGCAACCAAGAACTTCTTCAAGTTCAGGTCGGCTTGAAAGACCAACTTGCCGCCTCTCTTCACCAGTATGTCCAATGGCAAGTGTATGCTTCTTGCGGACTCACTTGGGTAGGCTCGAAGTGATGCAAACGGGGCTCAATGAGAAGAGTATCAAGCTTTCAGAACTTCTACCCCTACGTGACGAGTAGGTACTTCCATGTTGTAAGCACTCCGGCTGATCAGGGGTTAGGCATTCACATCTGAAAACAACATTGGATTCCGCACTAGCCGAGTGCCACAAATTTTCTGGAGAGTCTACTGAGTTAAGGCGAAGATGCGTCGAGTATACTGCGTCTCCTTCCACTCATCCCCTCCCTGATCAAACCTATCAGACTCGAATCACGGCTCAAGGAGGCAGAGAACCGACTGACTGAACAAGGCGATCGTGAACGGCGCGAGGAGTCGCTGCTAAATCAACTCGAGGATGCCAAGGGCGTTCTCTCCACTCAAGGAAAGAAGTTAGAGGAGAGCGAGGCAGAAAAAGGACGGCTGCGTGATTTGGTCGAGCACGCAACTCTCAAGTACGCCTATGTGTCGTCTTAGAGGGACCCGATTGACCTTGGCGTGTGCAGAGCCCAAGACCTCTCTCGCGACCTTCAGGTAGGCATCGCCAAGAGTGACCGAATGTATGCTCAGCGCATACGCAGGGAGCGGAAGAGCGTTTTGACTACCAGACCATCACGCTAAGAGCCACCAAGGAGAGCATCCTTGAACTCCAGGTGTGTTGAGTTCCTGCTGGAAGTAGAGTACTAACGGGTCGAACGTAGGTGCAACTTTCGAGAGCTAATGAAACATATCAAGTGAAGCAAACGACTTCTCGATTCCCAAAGAACCTAATTGTTCTTTCAGAAAACCTTGGATCACGAACGAGCGCGCGTCAAGGACCTGGAGGATAAACATGCCCAATATCTGGTAACACAACTATTTTCTTGGTCAACATGCACTGTGATCACAATATGTTTACAGCTCTCTACCGAAGATGAAAAAAGAAATTGGGGAGAAGATAAGGTAAAACTACTGCAGGCCCAAGCGAAAGCAGAGGCTGCAGAGTCATCGACCCGCCAAGAATATAACGAGCTGCGGAGTGAAAAGGTTTATTGTCTTGTCACAATTGTGAGCGCTGTACTAACTTCGATATATCCCCGAAGATGAAGCTTGAAGAAGAGAGGGTACATCTGATCGAACGGGTATCAGCCCTTCAGGTTGCTCAGTCGGAACACGAGAAGGCGATTGAGAAGGTGCGAAGAGACCAGGAAGAGCAAAAAAATGCTATCGTGCGTCACATCCCAACGCAATGAGTGGTTCTGACTACTTTATAGAAAGAACTGGAGGGCGAGAAGGTATAGTTTTTCTTTCCTACGCACCAGAACTAATTGGCATTGCCTAGAACAACCTCTCTTTGAGACTGGCCACCACGGAGAGAGATAAGGTTCGATTTGAAGCAGATAGGATAAAGGATCCGTGCTTGACTCCGTACAGGCCCACCTTGCCGAAACGCTAGCTATGAAGGAAAAGAGAAGATCTGAAGAAATCGAGACTCTGAAGACGGACGTCAATAGACTCCTACGATCTAGTCAAGAGGAATCGGCGAATCACTCGAAACGCATAGAGCGACTCCAGACAGAACGAGCAGAGCAGGGGGCACAGTTTACAGTGGCAACACAACGGCTCGCAGATACGCAAGCTGCGCTTGCGGAACAAATCGCTCTGCGTGCTTCCGTGGAGAACCATGTCTCATTACTTACAGGAAATCTTGAGAGAGCAAAGGCGGAGCTTCACGATGCCCTTGGTGCTGCCGAATCCCTTGCCACAAATCCGGCACGAATGGAAGTACTCGAACACACAATCAAGGAGATGGAGAGCAAGGCTGCTACTCTCTTGGAACGCCATAAGTCTGGTTCACTCGTGAGTTATACGTCCTTCCTTTCACTGGCCAATCTTAGCCTTTACAGGACCACGTGGAGGCTACACTCGTGAAGCAAGTTATGCAATCCGCTCTCGAGGTCAACCAGCATCAACTGGTACAAAAATCCAATGACCTAAAGAGAGTGCGTGGGTTCGGGAAACATAATGCCGTACTGAAGACACATTCAGCGCGAAACTGAGATTCAAGAGCTACAGGAGCGGGTCAAGGATCTGGAGAAGCAGCTCGTTAAGCAACTCCAGCAAAAGGTAGAGTTCAAGTTATGTGTTTGCAGCACGCCGACTGTAAATACACGCAGGAGTCTGGCCCTCACCCGCAAACGAACACCATACAGGCACCATTGATTCGGGCACAAGATGTAGCCAATACGTCCCCACCGGTAGGAGAGGAGCTCTTTTCGACGAAGGTAAGGTGTCCACTATGGTTATTGATGTAATGCGTAGATCGGTCAGGCCGCCCCGGAGCACGACCCGACCATGCAGAGCACCACTCCTACCTCTCCGTTGTCCTCTGTGCAAACCTCTCAAGAGAACCCTCATGAACGCAAATCAAGCAGAGCCGAACCTTTGAAGTTTTCCGTGATGAACGAAAGTGGTTCCTCTGACTATCACACTGACTGGTCTGAACTTCCTCAAGCAATTCCTATTACGAGACTGGGCAAGCGTGTGAGGGAAGAAGGGACAGCACTCAGCATGACTCGCTCATCTCGCAGGCGGAAGATTACAAATGGCGATGTGGTCTCTGGTGTAACGACATCAAGGGTTAGGACAACTGTGGAGACGGTCCCCAAGCAGAGGAAGCGGCGTTGAAGGATAAAGATCGCAACTTGCTCAGAGAGCGTTATTGCCCATAGCGAATGTTTACAGTGAATAAATGATTCCAAATTCGTTTTTGACGACATAGCAGTGCCTTTCAAGTGCTGAATTAACGCTTTCCGCAGAGTTAAGATATTGCCTCACAGCTTAAACCCGACGTCACTACGTCACTAGCTGGCGGTCTTGCAAAAATTTCCACTGGATGCTTCGAGTGTTCATTCAACGATCTATACGAATGAGTGGCTTGAATCACGTTCGTAAGGCGAGCACCGCGGTTTTCGCATCGAAAGTATGTCCGAACACTGGGCCATTACGCCACTGATTGGAGGGCCCCGTTTTCTCCCATACACTAGTTTGGACTCAAGGATCCATCACTCATCAAGTCAACCGGGTTTATCAATGGCAAATGGTATTCAGGTCAAATGAATGAATCTTTCGCCGTTCTGAGTCAGAAACTATAAGACTCATGAGAAGGAGAATGCTCTGATAAATCCAACAGATCCCGCTACTAATGAGGAGATTGGGACGCTACCTGATATGGATGGAGCGGTCGCCAGGGAATGCATCAATGCAGCTGCGGAGGCCTTCAAGTCGTGGTCGACTACTACAGCAAAGGTCACCGTCTTACTAAGAGTTTCCTCCAATATTTACCTTTCTTCTTGTTCTTCTTCAGGTACGACACGACACGTTGAAACGCATGTACGATCTCATGCTCGAAAACTCGGACGACCTGGCTCGAATCACGGTGAGACCTGATCACCGAGAACAACGGGAAATTCAATAAGCCTATTTTTTTTAGACACTGGAAAATGGTAAACCATTCACCGAAGCCAAGGTTGGAGATCCGTGTCTTCGTGATTGGTAATATCATTCAATCATCTGCAGGGAGAAGCTGCATACAGCGCCTCTTTCATTGAGGTATCGCGTGTTTATATCAATGAATTAGCCACTAACTCTCTTTTTTTTGGTTTTAATTTTAGTGGTTCGGTGAGTCTTCATATCACAGAGCCTCGGCCTGTATTTGATAAAGCTTCTTCAGCCGAGGAGTCTCTTAGAACATATGGCGAAGTGATTCCCACTTCGATGCCCAATCTACGGGGTGTGGTCATCAAGCAAGCGATTGGCCCAGTGTTCATCGCAACGTGCGATCTCTTCTCTTGCATCAGGATTATGCTGATACCCAACAACATTAGTCCGTGGAATTTCCCAAGCGCTATGATTACCAGGAAGTTGGGTCCTGCTCTCGCCGCTGGATGTACTGTGGTCATCAAGCCAGCAGCGGAAACACCGTTCTCGGCTGTAAGACTTACTCCTATACTGCCATCCTGAGCTGATCGGGAAATAGCTCGCAGTGGCAGAACTTGCCAGCAGGGCTGGCGTTCCAGATGGAGTTGTCAACATTATAACCACCTCTAGGTACATCAACGAAGTCTCGAAGGAATGCTGCGAAAGCCCAGGTCCGTTTTCCTGTCATACTAAGTCACGTCCCTGATGCCGATGAGAGTATAGCGATACGAAAAGTGTCATTCACCGGAAGCACGCGAATTGGTACGCTAGCGTATTATCCCTTGATCTCTTATCCGGGAAATAACACAACATAGCCAAGTTACTTGCTGGGTATTCTGCCTCTACATTGAAGAAGTGCGTGCCACTTTTTGCCCTGGAGTAATTATTGAGATCGTGCTAGGCTATCAATCGAAGCTGGAGGAAACGTAATACCTAATGCACGTACATTGTAATTTCTCTCATCTCCTCATTTAGGCCCCATTTATTGTCTTCAACGACGCAGATGTGGATGCAGCGGTCGAAAGTATTACATTGGCTGTCATTTCTGATGCGTTGACTGATCACTTTCCAGGTGCCATTGCGTGTAAATTCAGAAATACTGGGCAAACATGCGTCTGTGCGAACCGCATCTTCGTTCAGAGTAACGTGTACGACGAATTCGCCTCCAAGCTATCGGCTAGGGTCGAGGGGTTTACAGTTGGAGATGGATTACACGAGAATACGTCAGTTGAAATTTACTGCCACAGCTTGCCACCATTTACAGTGTGGTGGTCCTTTTCTTTCTAGCACGCACGGCCCACTCATCCACGAGCGCGCAGTCAAAAAGGTCCATGATCACGTACAGGACGCCATCGGACGTGGGGCCTGTGTGCTTTCTGGTGGCGAACACTTACAGGACAAAGGGCCCAATTTCTATGCTCCCACCGTGCTAGCAGACGTCCCCTACGACGCGCGGTTGCACACCGAAGAGACTTTCGGACCAGTGGCCGCACTGACCAAGTTCGATACGGAAGAGGAGGTCATTGCACTGGCGAACAACACGGAATACGGCCTCGCGGGATATTTATTCTCACGGGATGTTGGTAGGGTATGGAGAGTGGCCGAAAAACTCGAGGTTGGCATGGTCGGTGCAAATACAGCTTTAACAGCTCAGCCTACCTTTCCCTTCGGAGGGGTGAAGGAATCTGGGTATGGACGTGAGGGACATAAAGGTGAGCAGTGGATGCGCACACTTTATTTGCTTGGTCTCGTCTCACAGTTTTGTGTAGGTATCGAAGAGTACCTCATCACCAAATATATTGCCTTTGGAGGCGTGTAGATTTCGAAAGTCCCTCGAGCCTTCAAACATATCATAGAATCCAATGTATTTGTAGTTTGGCCAAAAACAGTTTCCATTGTCACCCCTCAAAGACATGAATTGATCAGAGTTGATCCAGAGATCGAGTTCCCTACTAGAGAGGGGATCGACGGATAATCCAGCCTACATATTGAGGATCGGGATGGAACAGCTGACAAGGGCAGCAGCGTCCATCGCGATGTAGTGCAGCTGAGTAGCGCGGAGCGAAGTGGCGAGCTGTTCTGGCGTGAAGACGGGGCGCAAGTTTTGCGGGTTCGCTAGCGTATAGTCCCTATCCCACCCTTCAAGGTAGAAATCTGCTCGCAGAGTATGAGAATCCGTTTCTCACCGAGTGTCCCGGACCTAAAGCGAATAGCCATGTTAAAGGCGGAAAAGAATCCCGACCAGCTCGCTTGACAGTTCATAAGCATCTCTGTCGAAGAGAAGTATTCCAGATTCTTGTGGTCCGGATCACATCGGTCGTATGGAGCGAGACTCGAGATAATGTCGCCAGGTCTTGAAAGCTTCGAAGATAGCGAGTAGCTCCTTATCGTGAGTGTCGTAGTTGAACTCGGCGCCAGATAAAGTGCGACCGAAGAACGCGAGGGGTTGAACTTGACCATCCTCAGTGCGTACTGGGAGAATATTGGCGATGGCGTAATCAAAGGCGTCCTTGACCACTGGAGGAAGGGACGGGTCGAAATCGTGGAGGATGTGTGCCGAACTAAGGCCGTTTTGAGGAGTTGAAGGGCTCATATTGCGGAGACAGACTCACGGGGCGCCCTTGAGCGTAAGCCGGGTCAGTGGGACGGTAATATCAGAGTACGAGGCGATAAACCGCCTATAGAAGTTTGCGACACCCAAGAACGATTGGACGTCCTTAACTTTTCGTGGCGTCGGCCAGTCGCGCATGACTTGGATCTTCCGGGGGTCCATTCGAAGGCCGTCAGGGCCAAAGACGAAACCGAGGCAATCCGTCGTGTCCACGCTGAAAGCGCACTTCTCGACTTTGGCGTATAGGTTGCTCGCACGAAGGCGTCGCAAGACCTCGCGTACGCGTTTGAGGTGCTCGTCTGGGTTGTCAGAGTAGATCAGGATGTCATCTAGGTAGACAACCACGCACACGTCCAAAATGTCCTTGAAAACTTCGTTCATAAAACGTTGGAAGGATGCACGGGCGTTTGTAAGGCCGCAGTGCATCACCTGAGACTCGTACGATCCATAACGAGTTCGGAACGCAGCCTTCCAATTCATTGCCGTCTGCTATGCGCACGAGATTGTAGGTGCCGCGAAGATCGAGCTTGGAGAAGACGCGGGCGGAGCGAAGACGGTCTAATAAATCAGGGATAAGCGGGGGCGGATACCAATCCTTTTGGTGATTTGTTGAGTCCGCGGTCATCTACAGCGAGGCGGAGAGAACCGCCCTTCTTTCTGATACAAAGGACGGGTGGGCCAGTGTAAGACTGAGAAGGACGGATGAACTGATTGTTGAGGTTCTTGTCCAAGAACCCTCGAAGAGCCAATTGTTCGATGTCGGAGAGAGAGTATATCGGAGGAGTAGCGTGGTCCACAAGGTCGATATGGTGGTGGTGGTGGCGTCGAGGCGGAAGGGTAAGGTAGACTGCAATCAAACCTAGCACCCGTCCCGATTAGGACAAAGCAAAGAAGTTGACCTTAATTCTGGGTCGGCCCTTGCCCACAAGAACAAACCATTACGTAGAACTGTAGAATAGATCGAA
>Ga0307515_10004004_pt1 | contig 30754 bp, 34 predicted proteins | sample 17_EM_MG_FD_194513 | JGI IMG/M metagenome (GOLD analysis project Ga0307515, IMG submission 194513) | Populus trichocarpa ectomycorrhiza microbial communities from riparian zone in the Pacific Northwest, United States - 17_EM | ecosystem: Host-associated > Plants > Roots > Unclassified | place...
CTTCGACATCATCCTCATCCTGATCCTCCTCCTCATCCTCCTCCTCCTCCTCCTCCTCCTCATCTTCCTTCTCTTCATCTTCCTCCTCTTCATCTGTCTCCTCTTCATCTTCACCGTCCCTTTCCATATCAACATTGCCATCTAGATCAATGCCGTCCGCTGCGTCCACATCATCCTCCATGCGCATCTCCACATCAGAATCATGAGCTGAGTCATATTCGCCATCTGCCTCAGTAGAGGCGGTATCGTCTTCTGAGGAAATCAACACCGCGGGCGATGCTTCCGGCTTTAAATATACCCGCTCTAGTTAGCCCTCAGTGTGCAAGTCTGCGTTTGACATTTCCTTCTGCAACTGCGAAACAACGGCATGAGAGATATCATCTCCCCCTGGGGTTTGTTTAACAATACCTTTCCCTTTGCTGTTTCCCTTCCCCTTCCCCTTCCCTTTCCCCTTCCCGTCCTCAGTCTCCTTCCCTTTCCCCTTCCCATAGTTTGTTCCCTCCCCTTTCGCGGTCCCTTTCGCACCGCCCTATGTGTCCTCTTCACCCTTACCGTCGTCATTGTCATTGTGATCGCCAGGACGGCTCCATCCATGGCTCGGAGCTCCGCAATCCACCCAGTTCTCATCATCATCATCCTCGTTGATTATCTCATCGCAATTGAGTGGCCTAACAGCCAGGAAGTCACCTGGCTTGAACGGGCGGCAGCTTGGCGGCTCAATCATTGCCCTGAGATAGTCGCTATCGTACCGAGAGAAACGCTTGCTGGTGCATTCAACGTTTCCCAAGTTGGTTGTCTGCGGATTGGAGCGATCAAGTTCATCCCCAAAGGCACGTGGCTTGGCCCACCTCCAATTGATCACTTGGTCGCAGGTCATGTCAAACACTTCCCCTATATATGAGCGGAATGCTGCCCACCAGTCCCGAAAAGGTGAACTCCTGCTCCTGCAGTGCGGCCACATCAGCTGGCATTATAAAATGTGGCGAGTGGTGGCTGGATCAAGAAACTTTATATCACAAAAGAGGTCCCAGACCCTCGCATCCTTGATGCCGCAAACATTGTATATCCGTATGAGTCCACAGACATCAGCAAAATGCAATTCGGTCCGGAAGCCACACACAATCCTCCCAGACCCTCCGGGCTATGTCACCAGTGCTTCTAATTACCTCCAGACGCTTCCAGACCTCCCTGGAGCAAGCACAGTGCTCTCAGACTCTGCAAGAGCATTCTCAGGTGCTCCTGAAAGCACCTGCAGTAATGGAGGTGCATTCAGGATGCTCCATCTGGGATAGTCAAATTTTGGAGCTCCACTGACCTCTGTGCAGCTCTGCGGGATACTTTGAGAGAAGCTGAGACCTCTGCGCAGCTCTGTGTGATACTTCGAGAGCGGCCGAGACCGCTGCGCAGCTCTGCGGGAGACTTGTTGCTGTATTCTTGCTGCAGTGGTTCTTACATAACCACAAGGCATTTCGTCTTATCATATTCATCTTTGTTACAGTCACAAGGTTCGCTACATCATTATATGGCATGCATTATTTCAGTCTCTCTCTATATATTCATACGGTCAATCTGGCCGCAGATGGTACTGGAGCATAATCAGAGGAGCACTAGGCCACGCCAATTGAGAGAACTATTTTTTGAGATGCACCATTTGGAGGCCGGTGCAGTGAAACGATGGAGCAAGAAGGCAGAGAGCCCACCATCATCACTCCGCCTCACCTCTCGCGACATCCAAATGGGATGCAGGAGAAAGAGCCGCTCTGGTTTGAGGAGCGTAGGGATTGGGTGAGAAGATATTATACTACCCGGTGTTGAGGATCCCATGAAATTGCATGGATCCACAATATTGCGGACAGAGCGAGGGAGACCAAAAGTTGGAAAGATAGAGTGTGTATTTTCATTGTATGATAGGATGAGATGGAAATGAGATGATGCCTATCTACTCCGGGGTCTGCCGAATATCTACTCCATGTCACTCTTTATATCTCCGTTACCCCTGTATCTCCGTACACCCCGCCGTCGCTCCTTGAAGATGTACTTGGAGGCTGTGAATGAGCGAGTGTGGAGATGCACTTGAAGGCCGTGACCGTGCGAACTTGCAGGCCATAATCGAGCGAGTTTGGAGATACACTTCGAGGCGGTGATCAAGCGAGTTCGGAGGCCCTGATCGAGCCAGATTGGAGATACACTTCGTCCACGTGATCGAGCGAGATTGGGGATGCACTGGGAGGCCGTAACCATGCGAGTTTAGAGATCCACTTGGAGGCTGTGATCGAGCGAACTTGGAGGTCGTAATTGAGCGAGTTTCGAGATACCCTTAGACACTATGATTGAGCGAGTTTAGAGATGCACTTGGAGGCCATGCTCGAGCGAGATTGGAGGAGCACTTGGAGGCGGTCAATGTGGAGGCGGTAGTTCGAGAGGGAGGCGTGACAGGAGCTGAGACTCTATTCATTGGTTGACTCGTGATGCTGGGAATACAGGGAATTGAGTACAACATGGTCTGCCGAGAGATGAGAGACTGCCTGGGAGCGGGAGACAGTCGATCATGGGATGATGCAGTTTGCGGTGTACGCAGTACTCAGTGTATGCATTACCGGTGTATGCTGTGCTCGGTGTATGGGGTGCTCTGTCACGGCTCATACTGCGAGTGATGGGTTGAGGGGTACTAAGGTATAGAATCAGGTGGACGGAAGGATTTAGTGTGCGGAGAGACAGAGATGTGGGTGGACGCGGGAATGGCAAAGGAATGGCAGGAGATGGTGGCGGTATAATTTATTATGATAAGGAAGTGGTTTGAGGTGTCGCGACGTCGGATTTTATGGCATGGTTGTGTTGATAAGAGTTGTGCTGGTGGTGGGTAAGATCACCGCTGAATATTCGGATGGTACATTGGAGTATGAGGAATGATTCGAGGGTGGTGGATGAAGTGTATATAAAGAGAGGTTGTTTGGTGTTGGAGGATTTCCTTTTCTTCTGTCTTTACTCGTTCTCTTGTATAGCAAAGCAAGTACGACTTTGACCAAGCTTGATCTTTTGTCTTGTCCTGATTCCCTCGATACAAACATCGAAGCGGCTTGTCACAATTCCGATATCCCATTACTGTTACCAATATCACCTATGTCCGATCCCGCCCGTTACATACTCGGTGTTACCTCTTGATCATGGCATGGAGAGATAGAGAGGGATGACTTGACTTTGTGTTCTTCGGTGATGGTAGACTTGAGGACGAGAGAGAGAGAGATGAGAGGAGATGGGGGAAATCATCATGAGAAACTGGGACTGAATAGAACGTTGTGTGCGAGGCAATTTACCATCCCGATACAGCAGGTACGAGTCCCGATCCGGCGTCTGATTACACTGATACGCAGTCTTCCCAACCCAATCAGGTATGTTGTACCCCGGATTTCTCATATCCGCTCATATCCTCCACATTGTTCTTATCCTCATCCCCCATCTCTCTCTTTCTCATCCACAACTCTAACATCATTACAGAACACAAAGTTAAGTTATCCCTCTCCATCTAAACATGTCATGATCATGAGTTGACACTGAGTACAGCATACACCGAGTACAGCATACACCGAGTACAGCATACACCGAGTACAGCATACACCGAGTACAGCATACACCGAGTACAGCATACACAGAGTGCAGCATACACCGAGTCCAGCATACACCGAGTCCAGCATACACCGAGTACAGCATACACCATGTACCCTAGATTGTTTGTCTTCCCTTCATTCTCATGATTACAAGTTGACCCCTGAATGTAGCTTCAGCTTCCGGCGTGCCTCTCTACAGCATCGACCGCCATCAACCAGCTCTCCATGAGAGCTCAAAGGAAAAGTCGCCTTGTCACATCCCCACAGTTGGGACGAAACTAACTGATGAATGGAGTCTCAAGCACCCGGTGTGCCGTCCATCAACCGCCTCTAGTACTGGTCCAAACTCGCTCGATTACGGCCTCCAAGTTCGCTCTATCACGGCCTCCATGTGTAACTCAACAGTCGCTCATTTATGGCCTCCCAGTGCATCTCCAAACTGGCTTGATTATGGCCTGCAAGTGTATCTCCAAGGATGCTCAATTACGGCCTGCAAGTTCGCACGGTCACGGCCTCCAAGTGCATCCCTAAACTTGCACAATCACAGTCTCCAAGTGAATCTCGAAAATAGCATGATCATGGCCACCAAGTTCGCACGATCACAGCCTCCAAGTGCATTTCCACACTCGCTCGGTCACGGCCTCGGAGTGTATCTCCGAGTTCACTCGATCGCCATTTTCAGGTGCACCTCGAATTGCTCTCACGCACCGCCTGCAGCCAGTCCAGATATACCATGTGTAGATGGGTAGCAATGTAGATACATAGATGAGAATACAAACTGAATACATGAGTTTTAAAAATCATTGAACGAGAAGTAGTAGCTATGATTTCCAGGCGAACCAGCAGCGTTCCCAAAGGAGAAGTTGCTTTTCCCAGACAGCTCAACTGTGATTCGAGGAGATCCCAGACTTGTTGCCAGTGCTCCCAGGTGCTCCCAGGCCAGTTGTCGGCACTCCCAGACTTGTTGCCGGCACACGCAGATGTTCTCAGGCTAGTTGTCGGCGCTCACAGACTTGTTGCTGCCGCTCCGAGGTGCTCCCGGGTGCTCCCAATGTTCTCTCCGGCGCTCCGAGGTGTTCCCACACCTATTACAATCGCTCTCATCGTGCTCCTGTACCAGTCGTCAGAGATCCCTGTTACTCTGAAGGCCCACAGGAATGCCCTCCAAGGGTCTAATACTCTCCTGAAATTGACGCATCTAAGTTTACACTCCACATCCTCTCAGACACTCCTGGAGGCTTCCAGTGACTAAAATACATTTTGCTGATGGATGTGTTCCGAGATGAATCCCAGTATACGGTCCCTATCCAAAGACAGGCGTCGATTTATAACCGATGTTGGCATTTTTGGCCTAGAAGTTGCCTTCCCCGTTTCTTTGCAGCTGCCCTTTGGTGCCATCACTGCGAGTTGAAAATGGATCTACATCCGCGGCGTTAGCATTATGATACAGTTGAACGTAGCGGAAGGAAGCGCGGAGTGAACATACAATGTTGTGTAGGTTATCGGGTGTGTTTTGGAACGAGAGGCGTTGTGGTGCACAAGTCACGTGATGTCAAGATAGTTCAGGATGCTGGTGGTATGTTCAATACAGGAAGAAAAGGGAATGGAGGTGTAGGTGGGGAGAAGGGATATATGTACTCGAGTTCCTGCAATTTGCTTCATATCCTGCGTTGTGTTGGTTAATGAACAAAACACCGCCCAGCCTTCATCTTGTAAAACCACCGAGCACCTCATGAATGAGGAGCCTCGAAACGACATTCAGTACTCGCGGAGATGATAGTTCGTGACGCCGGGCATTGCTTTGGCATCACATACCACTTTCACAGCTCAGACCTCGTGCATCTCGGAGCAAACTGAGTAGTTCTCAAGTTGCCCCAACTGTGCAACCATCCAACACGGCTACCAACGCCTAGCGGTGAAAAACGCACACCCAACTGATTTCATTGGGTAGAGAACACGTCATTGTTCGCTTTGCGATGCTTCCAGCTCTGCGAAAGGGGAATTTTCACCGGGAAGCTCAAGATATACACAATCGATGGTTCGAAGCATTGTGCGCAGAACGAGTGCAATACTATGATTATCGTGCCAAGAAGGCATAAACACCCTTCAAGCGGTGCAAATAGACCTTCAGACGTTGCTGTAACAGTGAATATCAATGCTGAGTTTAATCTGAGTTTAATCTGATGGCTGTTGACCCCATAATTGAATGGTTGTGAAGGGATCTCGTCCACGAGTATTGTCATGGTTTCGAGTCTAGCGCGGTCTACACTGCGCCCCCCTATTTTGTCCAATATCTCCATGGTCGCTCAAATAAAAGTCTACCTCGTCTGCCGGTGCATATGAATGCAGAGGGAATGATTCCCACAGGCTTAACGTCAAACATCCATATCGGATGATGCGTTGCCTAAGCCCTCACCCTGTCACATCACCAGCTGTACAGAATGTTCGAAGTCTTGCTACTTGTGAGAATCAACAAAAGTTTGGGACTTCGGGGAATTGTCAACTTCACCCTGCTTAGAGACGCATTTCCGTACTGGCTGGCGAGAGGGATTCCCTTCAAGGAGGTAGTTCCGTAGCCTCTACAATGCATGGTCAGATCTCAACCCCCTCATCTTCGCTGAACAATTCTCGCATTGCAGATATCTCTCAGTCCGATACGCAGTGACGGTCATTGATTACTCCAACCGCCACGCCGGGTACAAGCAGTGGTAACACACCAGCAACCAGCGGAACCTCAGAGAGAGACTCAACGAGTCGCGTTGTATCCAGCCCCGCATCCGGCACTGCTAGCACTCCCACTCCTCTCAGCGGTCTTGAAAACCTTCCTACCCCCATCCCTAATCCAGAACCCCGCGCGATCATTTCAAATCCACTGCGAACGAGAACTCCAGAAAGGAATCAGAGACAGAGGCCATGGGAATTGCAGATGCAGGCGGTGGTTACACCTTGATAACTGGTCTCCCGCAGTCGCAGCATCAATCGATTCAGTCACTCCGACATGACGTGACTTGTATTTGCCACAGGCACACTCCTGGAGCTCTACATGTGGAACAGACGGCCATTTATGAGTGCAAGCGACTTGGAGACGGTAAGTTATGCAACGCGACGAGTTGCGAAAGCATTAGCTGGGACCCCACACTAGTAAATCCTAGAGATGTACTGGAACACCGCAAGGCAGCAAAACAACATTTGGTCCATAGCATTTGAGGCACGCACAAAGGGGATGTTGAAACAGGTATGCTGAAGCAACGGCCCACATTGCATATTCCATGCTCAAACCGGTACCAGGTTGGCGCACAAGTCGATAAGGTTAAATCCCAATTCATTCAATCAACAAGGGACAATATAGCAGAGCTATATGATCTAACCACTTTGAATCCAACGCAGAGCATTTGGAATTCAATGATTCCCTTCTGGCAGACAATAAGTATCTTTTTCCTGTAGCAGAGCATGTGGAAGGTGGTGTACGCGGTCCAAATCCAATGCAGAGAGTGTCGAAATCTGCTAACAAATGGCCAGCGTCCACATTACTCCCTGGTGGAAGCAATGTTGCGGTGTATCTACATCAAATTTTAACCTCGGGCTAATAACGTCGGTCAGTATGCTGATGGATTTTATAATTCCATGATTGATGACAAGGACGGTCATATACCCTCGCCACTGATCATGTGTACCTGCACCACATTGCGCCATGTTCTCCCGGAGTGGCAAAAGAACAAAGGCGTTCATCCGAAAGCTTCCAAGTCAAAGTTGAAAGCAGACAGACCTGATCGCTCGAACTACTTCAATTACAAGAATGACGGTGGTCAGAATGCATCCTGCTGTGTATCAACTGGTTGCAAGTTGTCAACCTTGCCTGGCCTTGCAGTCACATATGCATTCTGGATGAATACCTGGAACACAATACCGGAGAACTCCTGACAGAGGGCGTATAACAACACTCTTGCTACAGTCAAGCGTCAGATCCAACAGGCGGAGAACCCAACGCCTGCCGTGGTGATCAGCGTGGATGCAGCGCGTGTTGATAATGCGATTCCTCTTGATTATTTGACCTCCGAAATGCCACTTGAGGAGCCTGAGATTAGAACCACTGACCCAAACATCCCGATAGACATCAATTGCACGGATGACGAACTTCATTTCCGGATGCCTGGGGGCAGCGGGGATCAAGATGATTAATGTGATGAAAGCGATGTGCGCGATGCCATCCCCTCTGCCAGCCGGTGACAACGGCCCACGACTGAACTCGAAAAGTTTGACCTGGGAACCAGTGATGTCGAGGGGTATGAGGGCGAGGTTGGCGATGATCCGTATGTGGATGAGAAGGAGGAAGCATCGCAAGCCGATGATGGATCAACACAGAATGTGGAGGACTGAGGTCATAGTAGGTTTGACCTGCGAACCAGTGATGTTGACGAGTCTGAGTGTGAGGATGGCAATGATGCGGATGTGGACGAGGCTAAATAAGCATCGCAAGCCGATGATGGATCAATGCAGAATGTGGAGGACTAAGGGCATAGTTCTACAGAGTGTGAAGATTGGACTGTATATTTCAGACCTGTAAAATACGATAATGGTGAAGCAAATGCAACGGCAAGCAATGTATCCCAAGCGAAGACTGTATTGCAATATGGGACAAAATCTCAAACCTAAACAGATATGGCGTGAGTGCGGCATCTGATATATAGCAATAGTGGAGAGGTACAATGTGGCTATCAGCCGAAGAAAGGCATAAACATCGCCAGGCATTGTGTAAATGGCTACAGCATAACTGCAGCCCCTGCGAAGAGTGTAACACACGTGTCGTTGCGATGGTGCGTATAGCAGGTGCAAAGTAATGGAGGTAAGTATGGAACGCGACTCGTCACCTGGGCGAAAGGAATCGTGTAATTCTCCGCCAGAGGGTATGAGGTTCTGTCAGTGGCGTCAGAGCCGTCCGGACCACCTGTTTGTTTCAGACGGAATGTAGCATTGTTGCTGATGAGAGTGTATAGTTGTCTTCAAGATACTTCCAAATCAAACTATTAAGATGTGCAATTTTCGGAGCTATTGGGAGTATTGGCTGCATGTCCGAGAGTATTCCGGTGCACCTCGAACCTGGAGCCATACTCTCCGGGACTGATTATTATAATGTTTATATCAAATGGTACAATTCAATTAACTATTTTCTGCACACCTCGATTCGGGCATTGTAACTTCAATACACAGTTCAGTAGGTATCTATATCCACATCATTATATACAAGCCATATGCTATCGATTCTCTCTGATGCAGCATTATTCTCTTGCACCAAATGTGCAAGTCCAACAATTGCTCTGACAGGTACATTATGCATCTTATCAGTCTGTTTGACAACCCAGATGAACCTGTCAACACAATCAGCCCAACCATGCGGATCTTTGTACTTTGTTCGAATCACCACCACATATTGTTGAGGTTGAGGTCGTAATATACATTGTTGGGTCACCTTGCACCACGTGGAGAGGGTTAATATCGATTTTCCGGCGGTCAGGCGCTCCTGAAGTCAGAGGATCTGCTTCAGTGAAGTCCAGCTGAAGTATAATACAGGAAACGAAGGAACTCGGCCTTGGAAGGTGTTATCGAGGTAACTGTCTGTATAGTGGACGCAGATGTTATGAGAATCCAGCATGATCCCTTGGTTGGCTACCATGTATTCTACCTTGCAATCAAGTCCCAGACGCTCAACAGACGTAGGGCAGTGAAATGGTTGACGGTAGTACAACAGCCCATACTGATGGTTGATAAATACACTGTCTATGAGTACAATCTGATCATATCCGAGCACCAGTCTACTAACTTCATGTCACCAGTCGTGTTCAATTTGTGTAGGAAATAGCTGTCCAAAGTTGCGAAGTCCAATATCTACTGATTCATCTCTCAGTGAGGTTAATTTGAGACTTCTGCACACCCTGCGGACATGAGTTGCTCTCAAATAATGTACCTGTTGTGATATGGGGCGGAAAAATGGCTCTTTCGCACAACGGTGGAGTCGTAAAGGATGGGCTCGGCGCGTATTTTGCCGTTTATCGGCAGCTGCTAGTAGGTTGAAACGATTCGCAGAGTCAATATCGTACCCGCCTTGATGCGCAAGATATGACAGTGTCTCTTTCATATAGTCAAGACCGGTACACCAGTCATTGTGCTTGGGCATCTGTTGAATGTAATTGACTTCGTTGGTAGATAGATATGCCTCTTTCACATTGCCGATATGTAGCCATTCAGAAATATCGATGATGAAACTATCACTGGAACCCATTCACCAAATTGACTCTAGTTTACAGCTCACAAGAAGCATCTTTGGATATCCGAAATCGATTGCATGCTGTTCGATGGTTTTCTGGAGCTGCTGAACACTGAGTGCCTGCCACCAAGCTTCAAACTCGACCAAGCGGATGGAGAATTCCTTCGTGAACAGCATCTGGTCTTTCAAAGTGATACAACAAATTTCTCTCTCAAGCTGATTCACAATGCAGTCCAGATCAGCGATACTGCAGGTAGTGGCATTAATCCCAGCATCTGATAGACAGACCTGAAATTGCACACGCTTGTCGGCGGTCATGTTTACCGCCCCGTAAGCTGCTTCTTCCGCAGCAGTTGTCATTTGAGCATGAGTTTTGGGGAATATGCTTCAGGGACTAGTTGCCTTAGTCCCGACATCGTGCAATAGTTGTTGCTCATGATGTTGGAATAATTCATCGAAAAACTTGCATTGAGCAGTTCTCACCTGATGGATTTCGCACTCCAATTGCTCAATTGCCCTCTGCCAATCAGCATCTGACCATATGGTTGCCCCTTGTCGGGCTCTACGGAGGTGCACCTGAAATTGCTTTCATTCTGATGTTGTAACCTTCTCAGCCCTGGACAGCTGAACCTTCAGTGCAGCAAGGAGTTTATGAATCTTTCATTCTCGTAAATCCTGGCATTCTTATGTCAATCGTTCATCCACATTGGCCTGCGCAGACTTCCACATTTTCTGATATCGAAATGCACCCTTCTCCATCTAAAATCGCTTCAGTGCATCGTCTAGTGCTGCGAGGGACTGATCAGAGTGATTTTGTTAGCTGACATGTACAGAAATTTCACATAATGCCCGCACCGCTCCCATCACCATTTCCAGAGAGGCTGTTTCCACTGCAGGTTTCCCGGCATCCTGGGAGCAGTCAAGAATTGCAGCGCACATCACTGCCAGTGTTCTGATCATGCCCCGGATGTTGTTTCCCGGCCAGGAGCCTCTTTTCATCGAATCGTATGGTTTGGAGAAGTGCTGAAGGCCAGGGTATCGTTGTACTGATGTGAATCGATTGTCAAATGGATCCTTGACATATCTAGCGTTCAGGTATTCGAGCAGCCAGTGCAATCAGTCTTTAACTAAACCCAGGAGCAGCTGATGCAATTCGTCAAGCTGCCAATGGCGATTGACATTGCAGAGAGGATATTGCCAGAACTGGTTGCGGATTGGATGAACACCAAGAGTGTGCAGAACATTGATATTACTTTCGTCCAGAAGCTCCAAGCAAACAGGCCAATCTTGTGGGTTATCAAGTGGTCGAAAAGTTGGATGTCCAATCGGCGCACCGTATGGAATTTCACTCATCGGGCATGAGCCATTTGAGACTTGAACAACCATGACTTGTTCCGGATAATCCCCGACCCAGGCAGCCAATAGAGGATCACATTCTCACTGGAATCAAACAGCACAATCCCATTTGAAGCCAGGCCCAGTGATGTCAAGATTCCGAAGTGGGTACAGCACTGTTCCAACAGCAGTATGCGATGCCTAGTCAGTATTCTTGGCACCTTTTGGAGGGCAGGGGATCAGCACAACAAGAATCCAGGCACACTTTTGAGGTGCACGGCGGATATCTGTTTGGATATTACCGATCGTGGGATACAGCGGCCAGGCATGCTGGTCGCCCCAAAAATTAGTCACGTGGGTCTTGTCAGATGCACAAATGCCTGGCACAATCATCGCTCCAGCAGGAAGCTCATCTTGCATATCCCACCACTAATCACCTGTGTTCATCTCGCGGTATATTGTGCAACTTTCCCAGTCCGCAAGGCGCACTGGTTGAAAATCGATGTGCGCCTGAAATGGGAGATGTGCCAAAAGGAACTGTATACAGTTGAAAATATCCCTGTAGTGTAATGTACCGAAGATGTGCGAATGATCCTCAATCCAACCATCTTTGCTGAGCCTGAAATCGAGTCTAGAGAGATGCTTACGTAGAGCATCGGCTGATTGAAATGATCAGATGTTGAAGTTGTCCGGTCCACACATCAGATGGTGAACTATCCACATCTTCATTTGCTGGCTGAATGATGGAGCCTGTTGAAAGTTGGGTGCTGACTGAAAAGGAAGCCATCGATTCGATTGTTCTGAGTTCTTGCGATGCTTGGTGTACAATCCAGTCGCTTTGCCATATGCTTTCCCCCCCGCATTCTCCACTCCAACTACCTGCCTATGAGCCCTCATCTCTGTTGGATCAGCAGTACAAGTCAGATCAGGCTACTGGGGGTAAATCGTTTCTTCGTCGGGAGTATCTTCAGGTGGTGGTGCACCAGGTACATCGTCTATGGGCAGATGAATTAGTTGACTAAGGTCATAGATGGCCATTCAGGTGCACTGCCTGAAGTTGAACCACGATGGCTCGGGTTATTACCAGCCTGCAGGTGGTCAAATCCCATTCAGTAATAGTGCTTCATTCATCAGTATTGGGTGATATTTTTCAAAGTGAGTCTTGAGTCGGTTCTCGTCGAATAATTTTTATTTGCAGTTTAAGCACTTTACCTGCTTTGTGCGAGTGTTGACCATAGTTGAGAAACGGTCACTGAACACATATTCAGATGAATCTCTATGATGCTTCAGGGGGTGATATAAAGCCTCAGCTATATTGGTTGGAAAGCGAGCTAACTCAGGTTAGCGTAACACATTCACAGCCGCATCGCACCCCGCCAAATGCGGGGGGGAGGTTTCTTGTGTCATCACTGCAATCACCACAATGGGGCCTTATACTACGTCATTGTGAGTTATGCCTACGCTCGAGCCTCGGAGCAGCCGATAATGGAGGTAGATCGTCATAATCCAATGAATGAGTGAGTTTCCTTGCTAGCTAGATGTCCGGGCATTGATTTTGAGAACTGATATGGCTGGTAGGATGTTTGCTTCAGTAACGATCCTTGACTGGAGTGTGAATCATGAGGAGAACTAAGATGTATAGGCAAGGAGCTCAATAGGAAGCAATCAATGTTGCTGCTTGACTCGCAGACCTCCTATTGAATGAGGTTGCAAGGTCGCACATGCACAACTTATGCGTAATATCCCTAGTCTTGCTAGCCTTCATACTCGATATAGTTCTTGTTGGGTTCTTGGAGATATCATATCATATCCCTTCTATAACCTGTGAAGTCATCGATGTGCACAAAGGTGAGCACCTATCCAATATCCTACTATATGAATTCGAGCATATAACAACAAAAGGCGGGATGTGTGTGATTAGAGTTTCTTTTTCTCAAGGTCCGGGTTGGTTTCATGGATCAAAGGTGTAGTGAAACACCACAGATCTTGACAACAGAATCGGATATAAGAAACCCTTCATTCCGCCGAAGGTCACTGCTACCTCCAATATACTCAACCATACTCCGATTGATTCTATATCTCATCTCTCATCTATAGTAGCTTGCCACTATCATCGTTTCACAGAGCATGTCGACGAAAGGATTCCCACCGAAGACAGTGAATATGGCTCCACCTGGTGGCCTATTTAGCTCCCAACAACGTGGTGATGACAATGCAGAATCACCAGATAAAAGTTCACGACATGCCACTCGCGAATACAGTCAATTTGGGAAATACACCAATCAATATCATCCGCCGCAAGGGTACGGTTTCCCTCCTCCACAGCAGCCATTTCCAGGCGCTCGGCAGTTTCATCACCAGTCACCATTCAACATGACACACAGTTCTCAACCTACCAGCAGCGCAAGCCAAGGATATCCAACATATGGGCCACCGTGGCAAGGATATGACCTGCACCATAGTGGTTATGGCGGGTCTCAAACGTTCCCCCCTCCGCAGGGTCCTGGACACGGGCTGTCATCTCCAGGTGCCCCGAGAGTGCCTCCAGGACCGCTGGGAAATCATCCAGTCAGTCGGCCAATATCTGCCAGCTCGACTCCTCCACCTCAACCTCCTTCCAGCGCACCTGGGAGACACCCCATGAGCCTCCCCACAAAATGAGTCCAGCAACCAGCAGAACCGCGGAAATCAGATGACGCAGGGATTGAAAACCAGCCCCCATTTCCCGAGATGTCCGACCACGAATATAATGCAGCTGATGAGAGCAACCATTCGTTGGACTTGGGCGGTGCAGAAGCCAAACCCCCAATCACCCTGAAGCAAACGGAGTTCTCCTTGAAGCAATTTGCCAAAAGGATGGGGCTGGCAAACTACAGTGCATTCAAAAAGTGGAAGAAAGTATGGGTGGAGGGGTTTCTTGAGGAGAAGCATTGGTCCATTATCCGGAGGCAGAACCAATTGAGACAAGTTTGAAATGGACCCATGCACTGGGAGACAGCGGTCGCAGATTTTTTGGCGACATTTGAGAACTAGCTGCCGTTGGTTAATTTCGATAATACTGAATGGATTTGCCGCCAGTAAGTGGAGATGTTTTCGAAGAAATGTCCAAATGATATTTAAGAGGCGAGACACAAGGGAAGGCGAGGCAACAAGAGACCGGCGACGGATTTGGGAGAGCCCGTGGGCACAAATGTGAGAAGTAACCTCCCAGAGTTGCGAAATACAACATTCACGGTTAAGATTCACTGGGTGTCAACAGGCAATGATATTGTTCTAACCCCCAAACAACTCCATGCCTCGTATACAGATGTGACGCACTGGGAGGAGTTGGTTGATTTCATCGACAAAAACTGTGGCCCGAAAGAGCCATTCATACTCACATCAATGTTCAAGTGCATCCTGGAGCAGAACGAATTAGAAGAGAAGAATATGGGAATATACAAACAAGGGCTAATGATCAATGACCCCATATATGACCAGATTTCGTACAACTGTTGCCTTTCAAATGCTTTCAAGTTGAAACTTGGACATAATGTGAAGATATTTGTGGTAGAAATGATGGGAGAGACAGGGAAGGAGATTGCCGAGCAGGTAATCAGGCCGACAAAGGTGATCCGCGCTAGCCCTGTTAAGGCTAGACGTGAGCAACTGCTAATCATTATACATAGACTTAGGAAGGTTTTGAAGAGGGTGTAAGAGAAGGAGAAGAGAAGGGAGAGGCGGATGGTGGGCACGAGAATGATACTTCTATTAATGTAAGTTCTGATTGAAAGAATAGAATTGATTATATTCCATCCACATGTATTCGTTCAAATGGTTGCTTTTCTGTGAAATCCCTACCATTGAGATGAATTTCAGGAGCGCCGGAATATGAGCTTATCTGCCCAGCTTACATCTGAGCAACTGAAAGTGATCATTGGGGGCAAAAAGAACACGGACAAAAGTGAAAGGGATGTTCAGTAGCAAGTGGAGGATGGTGAAGAGGTCCTCGATCCAGATACTACATGCTCAGTACTGAACGCAGTTGTCAATTCAACCAACAACGAATTGAACACGAGTGTCTTGATGAAGCAGTCAGGATAATGAATGAGTGTCCTATTCGCCAATCAACAGATGACCGTGATCCAGGCCACAAGGTTTCAATTCCAGGCCTGCCTGGAACGAAAGTTTTGGTGCACCACCTTTGGGCCATCTGGTTTATCATGAGGTGATGGGTTTGGGATGCTGATATGCCATGAGCACTGGTGGCAGATGAAATGGGTCTTGGAAAGACTTTCACCTCGCTTGCAGCAGCAATGCTTTGCAAATTGGTGACTGAGAAAGTCGTAATGGGGTTGCCACTTTCCATTTTATGGGGGAATACCCTTGAAGAGTGGGTGATTTTGGCGCACAACAACTTTCCCGGCATTGTCGGTGAAGACCGTGAGTGGTATCCGCTCCAGAGATTGAATTCTGTGCCCCGCCGCCTGTTGGAGATCCAGTCAACACCACCCCATGGGGATCCAGCACTGATCTCAGCCCTTGAACCAATCCTGGTGGTAACAATGCCTAGAGTGGCTGAGACCTTCAAAAGTGTTATCGACGAGACGACACATGGAACTGATTTCAAACTCGTCAACTTATTGCACACCAAAAATGCAAATCTCACCCACAAGGATCTGAACACCAGTATTGACCAGCCAGAAAACCTATTGAATACCCACCTTGTGTCGTATGATACGTTATCATCCAGAGCGAAACCATCAAGTAACGGCCAACTCGCCTACTGTGCATGGAGTCCTGGGATTTTTGATGAGTCCCATCAGTATAATACTAAAAACAGTGTGGGCTGGCAAATTTCGATGAATGCGAGAATTGGATTCAAACTTCATGTCACAGGTACACTGGGATTCCATTCACTCTATAACTGGTGTTTTCAGATGATGTGGCTGTTTTCAGGTGCCCCTGAGGATCCAGAGGATGATACCAAGATGGAAAAGCATGGTGCTGAGGCATTGGATTCCGCAGTGAAGAGTTTGATGCATGCTATCCGGTCAAAGAGGAAGAAGCTCAACAGGATGCGGCGCACCGGATGATTCCGATTGCAAAGCCATGGACGATCAGGCAGTGGTCAAAATGGAAACTCGCCAATGGAGAATGACTTCTGCGGATACCAGAGGAGAATGCACACATCATTGGTCTCGAGTGGATGGAGGAAGACCAAGCACATTTGACGACCCTGGTGGAGAGGTACACTTCGCTGGGTGTTTCTGGAGCATGGAGGGTTCATAGACGGCGGCTAGCATGTTTCTCGTTAGTGTTGGGAGACACCAATGTTCTCAACGATGTTTCTGGACAATGGCACAATGAATGGTGACTCGATACTTGGGTGGAATCCCCGATTTTCTGATGGCTGAGAGAGACATTTTTGCCAACGCTTGTTATGGAACCTGTAGAGTATCCCGAACCTGCCCAAGACGACGCAGCAAGAGAGACGCCCCTTCCAGAAGAGGGAAATGAAAATGCACCACCCAGTGCACCTCCTCAACAAAAGGTGGTGCTATATTGTCCTCTTCCTGGCCAAGTTCGTCAGTTGAAGTGGTGGGTAACACAGTTTTTTGAAGTTAATGTGGACAAATTCCACATGTTTGCCGAAATGGGCAATGATGAACGCACAGAAATGCAGCTCAAATTCCAGGATTTACAAAATCCCTCTGTATTCATAACCACACCCAAAGTGGGCGGCACAGGCCTAAATCTTACAGCTGCAAATCAGGCAGTAATAACTCAGAAATTTTGCGTATTGAATGAGCAGCGGCAGGCATTTGCACGATTTCTCCGGCTAGGGCATAACTGAGTACCACATCCATGGTTACTGAATACAGGTCCTGGTGGGTACAATAACCACGCGAGTGATCTCCACCAACTCTCTAAAGTTACGTAAATGAGAGTCCTGCATGGCGTGATGCGTCGACTGAACATCACGACGTCGATGATATACCACATTTTGTATGCTGGAGAGGACCATACAAAGCGGCTGACAGAGAATCGAGACATGTTGCAGTCTGATGGATAATTTCTCTTGGAGTGTTAGATGCTTCATCAAGGTATGCCTCTTTAGACATTCAAGCAAAATAATCTTCTGAACTGATACAAATAGTCAAAAAGGTCGGGTGTAAGGGACACTATACTGGAGAGATGAATCATTCTCTCTTCAATGTTGAAGTGAATCAAAGTTCTGATGTTGGAATTGTTGAATCTTGAATTAGAAATGGCTAGAGTGGGATTTCATTGGCGTTCTTGTTTATTATTAATGACAATATGAGATGAAGTGAATTGATACACGCCATAAGAAGTTCTCCGGCTGACCTATTGCCTGATAATTGATATCAGTCGAATTGTGAGAATGATGCAGCAAAGGGCTTCAGTCAATCATCAGTTGCGAATTTCAGGTGCACCGGAAGCCTGAAGCCATGTACGAATTTCGAATGAAAAAGCAAATTTCATCCACTTTCAGGTGCACTGGAGTCTCTGTAGCAAATGGAATATGATTCGTCATGACAGATCGAGCACTGCATATCTGCCAATCACATTCAGCAATAAGACAGTCAAGGGGATAATCAAGTTCTTATGTCTGGGTATGAGACACGGCTCGCTTATTTGTGGCAAAGCGGGAGCTTTTGCACCCATACGATCGAAGTTCAGGTGCACCGGAACTTCAACCTCAGGCCAGCAAATACTGTGGCTATGCCATAAATATCCTGACACATGTACTGAATATCTCTTAGCCTATTTTCAGGCCAGATGGGATAGGCAAATATGCAGTGATCGATCAGTCATAATGATATGTGCCCAGGACTCTCGGGTGCATCAGAGAATCCAGGGCCTATCTTCATGAGTGATCAAGCACTGCTTATTCGCCAATTTCATTTGTCAATTTAAACAGACTAGGAGATATTGAGTACCTGTGTCAGGATATAAGTGGAATAGCCACAGCATTTGCTGGCCTATGGTGGAAGTTCGGGTGCACTGGAGAATCCTGGCCATATCTCTGTGACAGATCCAGCACCGCATATTGACCAATCCCATGTGGCAATCTAAACAGACCAGGCAATATTGAGTACTTGTGTCAAAATATGAGACATAGGCTCACTTATTCGTGGCAACGCCACAGTGATCGCTGGCAATTGATTGACGTGCTGGGACACCTCTGATCCGCATCGCAGAGAGTCGGAAGCTGAGACACGGCTCAGGTATTCTTGGCTCAAATGCTGATTCTGCTGCCGGGGTTTTCCTGGCCTATGATTGAAGATCATTCACAACAGAGATCTTCAATCCTATCCAGAATGAGCTTCTTGGATATGTATGAAGCCAACTTTGACAAGCTGCGAGTCATTATTGATGTTATCATTCCAGCCCAGGCACGCCTCAAGAGCGCCAAATAAGCCACCAAAGCGCATGTACTTGCAGTACGTAGTGCACTTTGTATATTATGGTTTGCTTCATTCTCATCATGTTTTCTTCGACTTTGAATTAGTGGACCCAGTGCACACAGATCTATCAAGACACATCACCTTTAGGTGCAGGCGGCTCATCTCGCTCCACGCCTGCTAAGATATGAACCTATGTTTGATCAGTATGTTGAAGGCCACCACTGAAATGCCTTGGACTATCAGCTCCGTGTCAACTATTCGTTCGAGGACGGTTGCCACTGCGCAACTAAACCATAAATGCACAAGCCCGGCCAATTAGTAACCCCATTTAACTCGATATTGACTGAGTAGTATGTTTGGACCAATGCTTCCAAATCCTAAAATAGCTTCTGCAAGTTCCGGCTCTGTCAAAGGAGCAGTGGAAGCTTAAGAGCGAGAATCTCAAAAGACTGATTCTGCTGAGTGACTCAGCAAGATGGCCGGCAACTCCTGGTCACCCATGTACCGCCCTTACTCAAAGAGTCCTAAGTACTCAAATCTTTGAATCAAGACTTGACTGTATTCTGACTAAATGTATGTTTTGGTCGCCAAAACTCATATCTGAAAATATATTATGAGGACCAAATTCCGTCGAGAGAAGCTCTGAGAGAGACAATCTGGAAAGCACGAGTTATCAGAAGACAGCTACGAAGAGTGCAATTAAATGTCAAAGTAAGGCAAGCCTGCAATCCTCAGCCATTGAATCCAGGCATAACCATGTCAAACATCGGTGCACCTCAATTCCCCAAAACTGCATGCATGCAGCCATCATTCCTCTGCCCACCCTGACATGACATCTCACTATACATTCATACCATTGTAGAATATAGCTTTCAACCGCAACAATTATTTTAAGTCAACATTGTAGTTGTGGGATTCAAAGTGAATGCTTGATTTAAGGGTGTGCAATTTAACGGTGTGCAATTTTCTAGATATTAAGCGCAAAATCAGAATGTTAGTGAGAATTTATCACCCATTTGTTAGCAATCTTGGCATTGATGGGTGCTTGAATCAATAAGATTACCCCTGAATCATCCATCGTACATTACCATTTGTTCTCTACACCTGTATCTCTCCTTTGTGTACCAAATTCTCTCCCTCTTCCATCAACTACTGTAACATTGTTGTTAAGGCTATTCTGCAGACACGGCACAGATCAACGCATGAAGCGGAAGTAATGCTTACGATATTGCCCTATCAACTGCTGGCTTAGCTGCAGCATCTTAATACAATAGAATATCATGAACATACATGTGTCCTTCCGGCAGATATCCCAGATATGGAGATTTATATTTCATCACGCTTGATAACAAACTCCAGTATGAACCTGTGCAACCCAGCCGTCACTCACAAGGTGCCAACCAAATCTATCCAGTTCTGCAGATTCTCAATGCTGCACCAATTTCAATGCTATGCGGTCACCGCAAATGCTCGAACTTTCACGCATAATGACTACATTTACAGGAGTCATATGCTAGGGCTCATGTTTCTATTCAGGTTCTCAGTGCTCAATGTGTGGCCAGCACTAAGGGTTAGTTGATGTTGCGAATTATCTTCTGGTGCGTCAGGTTCTATTCTCTATGTGCGTTGGCTTTGTCCAACCTGCAATTCTTGCATCCGTACAGAGTGTTGTTCACAGGAGTTGCTAACATTCGGCATTATAAATCCAGCTATTCCGGCGGTCCTGACAATATCCAGGATTGCAACACGGACTGCTGTCCTCGATATCAACATAAACCATTGAGGTTATCTCTCCAGAACCCTTTCACGGGGTGCCTTTGAATTGCATCCTCCTCGACTATGTCCAAATTGTTGCACCATTTATCCCATTATTGGATTGCACTTAATCTTATATTCCCAGCTTTTACACTCTCTGTCATATTCTCCAACTTCAGTTCTTCGTTACAGCAAATGGAACATACGCCCAGCCAGGTGAGGACTCACTATGGACAGAAGGATCAAGAAGCACACCTAGAGAGAGCACTCGCATTAAAGAAAGCAGCCACACTTCGAAGTCCAGCAAATGATTGCCTTCCAATTATCCGCCTTCGTGCATCATATTGTGGATGACCAATATCCCCGATTTCATTACTGTATCAGGATGACAAGACCAATCAGGAGATCAGTGATGATGACAGTGAGAACACCGGAGAGTCTAGCTCATCATCCCACACCGAAGAAGACGATTTGGATCATCAACAGGTGGTCCTTCATCTAGGTCAGGTTCACCGGGAGAAGTCATCATGCACTCCAGGGGTTCCACTGCGAAAGAAACGGAGCTGTGCCGATACTGTCATTGGATGCCCTCCGCTCCCAAATTCCAGAAATCTACCTGCGGCAATGGCACCACCACTGCTTGAACGCCAATAGTCATCCCTCTTCAACAAATCATCCGAGTCTGACCATGTACCCACTGCCGGGGCACTGGTGCTTCCCAACAAGTCTAGAGCAGACCAGAATCTTCCACAACCCAAGCCAGTAGTGATCAGAACGTTCCTCAACACCAAAAGGCTACTTGTGAGGTAGTGAAAAGATTCATGGAGGCAATGGTATTCACGAAGACTCCTTGGCCAATATTGTCTGATGACATGTACTCTACGGTTGAAGAAGCTTGGAAACTAGCAATTGAAGCACAGGATCGTCAGCGGGCATTAGCCGGTGCACCTGTAGGTCCACCATCTGTTTGTCAATGGCCCGGTGGTCCATCTCTCAAAATGGATCCGTAAACATGAGAAGCTGTAAGTCTTGAGTTCTGGTTAATTCTCCTATATATGACTTACAGAAATTGACTACCCCCGAAAATATACACAGTTGAAACTGAAGATTACTACAATTGGAGGACGGTTGGCAGATGGGGCACGTCAAACTATTGTCCGTAGTTACCGGTTAGATGTGGGCTCTGAGTCTGAGCTTCAGATCAAGGTTAAGGAGCTCATGATTGATGATGCTTACATCTCCAAGGTCGTCGATGATAAGAAGTCATGGTTCATGTTAATGGAAGTCTTTGATCTCATTGACCACCAATTTTTCTTCACCGCCAATAGCTTGGGGCACCAGCCATCAACATCCCAGTATTTCCAATCTCTTGCGCCTCTGACGTTAGCGCTGGCAGCCGTGGCTATTCATTGTGCGCAGTCTGAATAAGCCAGTGGAAAGAAGGCCACGGTTATGTTTTCTCAAGATGAATATCGAGGTACATTTGGCCCATCCCCTGTGATCAATTTTACTCTAGAAGCTACTACACAATCAATCACACATCAGCGGCCATATCACACCCCCACCCCCCCCCTTGCAGTGCAACTCCACCAGATTTGGCACTCCTCAATCCTCATCGGAGCTCCTCAGCCTTGATTGAACGTCTTCTATTTCATTCCATAATCAATTCCTCCTCTCGGCGCTCCTCTATCCCATTCCACACTCGAGACCCCCCTGTCCACACTCCTCAGCCCGGGATGGGAGCTTCTCAATACCCACTGGCGCTCCTATAATGCATTCCACACTCCTTACCCCACCCCATGTCAGCACTCCTCCTCTGGGATAAGTACTCCTCAATCCCATCAGTGCTCTGCTCTGCCTTGATTGGCTCTCCTCTATATCATTCCACACTCTGTAACCCACCCTCTTTTGGCGCTCCTCAATTTCATTCCGCACTCCTACTCCCTCCTGTTCTGGCGCTCCTCAATTTCATTTCACACTCCCTAACCCCTCTTCTTTCGGCACTCCTCAGCTTATACTTGACACTCTGCTTTTTCATTCCGCGCTTCTCCAACACCTTTTGTGGTACTCCTCTTTTCCACACAACAATCCCCATCTGGCGCTCCTCTTTTCCCCTGGTAGTTGTTCCCATTTTTCATCCAAATGTATCATATTGCCTCTCATACCCCCATTCAGGTTAACAGCTAGCTAACATCGCAGTACACCTGTGTTAGATATCACAAATCAAGCCAAACGACATTGGAATTCCATTTCATCCAGTCGCCAGGAATGAATAATCAGCAAATACAAGGAGTGCCTCCAGCGACTTTGCGCCAATGATGAAATGTGTGTTCCTGCTTTCGTTGGCCCTGATGAGATGGAAGATGGAGTGGATGACATCGACACAATGTTTGATTGATATTGTTCGATTGCTCAGTTGGGTTCTTGTTTCGGTGTACCTGGGTTTATGTTTGAATCTCTCGCGTTTTGCTTTCGTTTCCTTAATGTAGCAAGCCACAAAATACAATGCTGAAGATGATGACTGCTAGTATGATTCAGAACTGATACTGAACAATAATCCATGCATCATATTCGCTGTTGAGGGAAGTCAATTGCTCACGCACATCGGAAGAGTCTCAGATAACGCCTGCAGTCCTCCGAATGAATCTCCATAAGATCTCAGGCATCCCTCAGAGTTTGTTTGTGATTCCCAGGTTGGTTCAGCAACACTCCCAGGTGCACCCAAACATCTCTCCGGCGCTCTGACGTGCTCCCAACCTTATCAAAATCACTCCCATTGTACTCCTGTATCAGTCATCAGAGATCACAGTTACTCCTGTATGTGTCATCAGATATCCTAGTGACTCTGATGGCCTGCCGGAATACCCTCCTAAGGTCTGATACTCTCCTGAAACTGACCCTTCTAAGTTTACACTCCACATCGTCTCAGACACTCCTGGAGTCTTCCAGAGACTAAAATACATTTTGCTGATGGAGGCTTCAATTTCCACAATCATGATTATCATCCTTCTGTAGTGTTAGCAACGGTTCCAACCTGCTAGAACAATTCCGGGTTAAGGATGGAACTGGAGCCAAACCCTTGCAACAGTTTTACCTCATGAACAACCCGGACCATTGCTTTGGGCCGGTTTCCACCCAAAATCCTGGTAGTTGCAAGCCCAGCATTTTCGCTCCAATTAAGTATTTGGGTTCTGATTGTATTGCAACATGAACTATATGTGGATTATGCAGTGTTGAGAGCTCTTTCACAAGCAAGTCTTGCATTCGGAATCTGAGCAATATTCGTTGAGTTGCTGCAGAAACCACGCGATTTGGTTGTGATTTTTAGTGTTATTTCATAGCAACCCAACAAATATTGATCAAATTCTAAATTGGAGACCAACACGGGAAAGAGCTCTTAAAACTGCGTCTTTGACATATATACTATTTTGTGATACGATAAAAACTCGAAAACCTAATTGCTGTTTATATTGTACGACCCCCATAATCGAACACTGGTCCGGCTCCAACCCAGCTCAAAATGGATGGTTTTATGTCTGGTCCAGGTTGCAACCCTGCCAAGGAACAGCATGTCGGGTGCTTGGACAGGTCTGTAACCTAACAGGCCTGTTTCTGCTGTCTGAACCCGGACGACTGGCAGGTTACCTGGACCCGTTGGTAACACTATCCTTGTGGCAGTACACAGAACATCGAAGTTCATTTTTGAAACACCTACACCAGCATGCATCCCAAGTCTTTTTGCAGTTACATCAAACTCCAGCCTTGTTTGTTGTTGAGGCATTTGCAGCTGCCTGGGCCAGTGTAATCTCGTTGCCAGACTGACTGAGTGAAATGAGATCTCCCTGGTGTTGTTGAATTGCAGCAGTAACTCCAGCAAGGGCAGGCGTGGACCAAAGCCGTTGCAGTAAACCATATTCACAACGGAGTTGATAACCAGGTTTTGTAGTACTTCCAGCCACACCTAATACTCAGCAACGTAATCTGCAATTATCAGTTGATGTTCTGTCTTCTCTGCAAACTTTCAATGTTATATATTGGACAACCTTGGCTGCAAGCTCAGAATTGTTATTCGGTGGTTGGCATTTTGATTGAAAGGAAAAGATTTCTGATTCTGGCTGCAAGTCAGGGCTTTTTGGTGCAGTTGTAAGAGGACTCGTGAATGTTGATGGTACTGTTGTAACCTTTTCAGAGATCTGCACATGTGATGACAATGGTGGTGGAAATTGCATTGCCTAAACTTGGTGGTAAGTGTTCAATGGTTGTGGTATTATTCACAGTTGGATCTTTGCCTACTGGCAGGTAGTGTTCTCATAGTGTCAGGGTGTTCATGATATTGGACAATTGTCCGGCATGCATCGTGTCGATTCTTGAGAAGGATACATGAAAGGTGAATTCACCGGATGGTTGGTGCAATTGTTTTTCCTCTTGCTCTCGCAAAATATCTTGTTCAATAAATGGAGTTTGTTCATTAGGAGGTTTTTATGAAATTCGTTCATTCTGAGACAGATGTTTTCTCCAGTCAAACTTTCGCCCAAAAACCAATTCATATGGTGTTGTCTTGATGAATTGATGGTATGTAGCATTCATAGACCAGCCAATTTCTGGTAATGCATTTGCCCAATCCTTGTGACCTGACTCTGGTTCCCAAGCTTGCAAGCTATCTTTGGCTAAGCTGTCCTCCAGTTCTAGAAACCTTTGATTATCAGGTGTTTGTGGACGGCCATTGTTAGCCCTGATGTCATGACTTTCGACCAACCTTAAGAAACACTTTTTAAATTCTCCCCCATTGTCAGCTTGTGACATCTCTGGAAGTCCGAGAAACATCACGAACATGGAGATGCATTTGGCAATATCCTCAGAATCTTCACCTGCAGTTGCAAACAGTGAACTGTATTTTGTATAGTGGTCCTCAATATGGCAAATCAACTTCATATGACCATCAGCTTCAGGCCGCAAGTCAATCGAATCGATTTGAATCCTCTAAAGCCATCCATTCACTACAATTGGTGTCATAGGTGGTCATGTATGGTTGGGTCAATTCAAGATCCACATTTGACAATGATTCAAAACTGCTAAAAAATCAGCTTGAGTAATTCCATAGTGCCTTTCCATTACCATGCCATAAGTCTTCCGCACACCCTTATGTAGTCAATCCTGATGACAGCCAACTATGAAGTCAAATGCTGTGAGAGAAGTTGCTACCCGAAGTCCACCATGACCATTGCGATTGCAGCGGTACAGTTGACTATTTTGAACTTGAAAGTCTGCACGAGCTCGATGAGATCTGCCTTTTTCCTCATCATTTGATGCCTGGTGGCGTGTTGTGATGCATTCAATGTTTTCTTCATAGCATTCGAGAGTCATGATCTTTTTCCTCCTTTTGGTATCATTGCCTGCAACTGAACCTTCAAGTCCATTATTGAGAAGATACTGAAGGAATTCGATGCAAGCTTGGGGTGAAAATGTATCCATAGCGAGTTTCGGATGCTGATTGATCAGTGTCAAAGTGAGTGCTAGGTACGTTCAGTTACTACTACTAGAACCCAGGAATTGAAGGAAGTTCATAACATACCATCATCTTCTGTAAGTACTTCAATCACCTTAGGATCACGTTGACCTTCGGTATTTGGAATGTCTCTCAAGAGGCATCGCTTCCATGGACAGAAGGTACCAACAGATAATGCCTGTAGATAATTGGTATCCTCCATTGGGTCCCAGTAGAGGAGATGTGTCAAAATGTATACTTTGTCAGTTCGATTTGCAAAAGTACCGGAACATTACTAAATGATGTCAATGTGACAAGAATTTCTTCATCCAGGTGTTACTGGTGGTGGTATAAATGCAGAGCAGGAAATGCATTCCCATGACCAATGCATACTACAGAATAATTGAAGATCTCAGCATAAAAAGTCTCCATATTGACAATAAAGGAACTGTTGGTGGAATTCAAAGTTTGTTGTAGTGTCGCAGATGAGAAGAGAAGATGAAATTGTGATACTGAAAACTGGCACGCCAACATGTCCCCTCTGTTTACTTGAAGATTGAAACTATTCTACAACTCAAATTCTTGCAATGCTGAATAGCAATTGGTATTTAAGATTCCTACTCGGGAAGGGCAGCTACTGAGAACCTCCACGCCAATTGTACTTCGAATTCATTGCCTGTCAGAGGAAATCTTTCCCATCAAATGCATACCAGCCGAGATTACCGTCTGCTGCATCTGCAGGTGAATCTCGTCCATGAGTATTTAGTGTTCAAGCAAGGTTGCATACTAGCCCCTCCAGTTCGCGATCTGGCTATGGGGATTGCACACTGGTAAAAGTTTGCGAACTGGCTCATCCCGTTCGCGAATGGGCAATGGTCATCAATCAGTCGGAAGATATATATTCACGGTTGTGAATAGTATCATCCACCAGAGAGTAGCATTGCTATAGAAGAAATAAATTGACTACGAATGAAAGGATTCTGTAATTATTATTTCAATTTGCTATCTACGAAATGCTGCAAACAGTAAGAACCAATTGGATATTCTGAAGATTACACAGCATTAGGAATAGCCTGGCAAGCCATTTTCCAATTAGCTCATGATCATATTTTGAATGCCAAAAATTCTAGAACAACATTCATTACAATAAAACCTCAAAAATCAACATCTGCAACTCCAGCAGTGATAGATAGTCCAGTTATCTTCCTTGCCCTTTTACACGAAATGCAACATGCATTGTCAATTTATCGTGATCAAAATTTGTTAATTTAATCATATCTGACTGCAGATGGCACCACAGTGCACCTGGAAATCAACCAGGAAATATTATGTTATGTAAACAATCTTGAAGCTGAACTTGGAGCTTATGTTCAGGCGAGCTTAGAAATCTACTTTTGGATCATAATTAAACAAGTATCAAAATGTATCTTACAGCTATAATGTTGCTTTTGTTAAAATGTATGTACACACTGTTATCAACAATGTGTGGAGATATACTTGAAAACTACAATGTACCAAGTTAAGAGATATACCTTCAACATAGTAATTATATAAATTAGAAAATACACTTGGAGCAATAATTGAATGAATATTGAAATACACTGAAATATAGTAATTTAGTAAAACCATGGATGGAAATATAGATGGCCAATCAGATTATATAGGATATAGAGGAAATATAGCAGAAGGAATATATGATGAAAGTAGATACTCAATTCTGAAAATAGCTCTCAATTTTGGCAATTTAAAAATGGCTGACTTTATCTCTGTACTTCTAGAGTGCGGCCGACATTTAATCTAGAGTGGGTCATGCGAAAGCAAGAAGTAGTGTAAACCGATATCTCATTTGTTAGTTGATTTGCACTTTGGAATGTATAACAAGTAGAAAATAATAGAAAGCAATAGCAAATGTGAGATAATAGACGAAAAACAGGCTGGGAGCAGAAACAAGTTCAATGTATTAGATACAGTATTCTGCGATAACTCTAACTGCGAAATGCAAAGTCACTTGAAAATTGTGTACACACATTCCAGGTATTCTAGCCAACCTTACCAGTGCTGCCATGTACTTCCACATACTTCCTGACATTCTCAGAGGTATGAGAAGTGTTTTCAAATGATCTCAGAGGAGTTTGTGGTCCTTGTAAAAGCACCTGTAGTTGTGAAGGTATATTCAGGATGCTCTGGAAGTTGGCTACATCAGCAAACTGTAACCCAGTCTGGAAGCCACACCCTCACCGCCTAGACACTCTGATCAACCTCTCTAGTGCTCCTAGTTACTCGCAGATGCTTCTAGGCCCCCCATGGAGGTATCCATAGTGCTACCAGACTATGCAAGAGCATTGTTGAGTGCTCCTTAGAGAACCTGCAGTTATGGAGGTGCATTCTGGATGTTACCAGATTTGACTCACATGAGATTCAACTATTGGAGCAGCTGAGACCTCTGTGCAGGTCAACAGGAAATGTCGAGGGAAGGAGAGACATCTGAACCGGTTTGCACGGAACTTCGAGAGCAGCTGAGACCGTTGTGCTACCCTGCAGACGACTTAGTGCAGTATTCTCACATTAATGGTTTATAGGGTTCCATAACCACGAAGCATTTTGTATATCATATGTGACGGGATGAAGTCACAATGTTCCCTACATCATCATATGGCATATAGTAATCTAAGGGTCTTTGTCTTGATAATACAGTCGATCACGCTGCAGATGGTACTCGACCGGAATCGAAGGCACCCGTCGCAACACGAATGTAGCAAGCTTACAGATACACTTGGAGGCCATTGTCGAGTGAAAATCGTTTTCTCTGCACCAGCACCATTCAGTTTGGCAAGGGAAGCCAGTGGGATGGTATGGAAATGCAGGGATAACAGAGATAGACTGAGCAACAGCGAGTAGACATTTGGGAGACCCCAGGGTAGATAGAAATCATCACATTATACTAAATAAACACTGTGAGTTTTCCAGCTCTTTGTCCCATGCACTATTGCCAAGCTTTCATTGATCCACATGATTCGTGTGGTTCCATCCACATTGTTGCCAAGCCTTCACAGATCCTTGCAATTTCTGTGGTTCATTACGGCCAGGTACTGCTTCATATCCTCTCACCCTGTTCTGATGCTCCTCAAGCCAGATCCGCTCATTGCGAAGCATTTCTTTTGGATGCTGTGAGAGGTGCAGCAGAGTGTTGAGGATAGGCTGCCTGCCATCTGCATCAGCAAAATGACAATCAGTCCGAAAGCCACACGCAATCCTCCCAGACACTCCACTCAATCTTACCACTGTCTCTAAGTACTTCCAGATGCTTCCACGCCCTCCTGAAGCTAAGCAAAGTGCTCTCAGACTCTGCAATAGCACTTTCAGATGCTTCTGAAAGCAGGTGGAGTTATGGAGGTGCATTCAGAATGCACTGAAATTTGACTTGGAGGATAGTCAAATCATGGTGAGTTGGAGACCTCTATGCCAGTCTGCGGGAGACTTTGAGAGAAGCTGAGACCTCTGAGCAGCTCTGCACTAGACTTGGTGCCAAATTCTGTCAGCAGTAGATCTTAGGATTCCATAACCACTTGGCATTTTGTCCATCATATTCATCTTTGTCAGAGTCACAAGATTCCCTACATCATAATATGGCATGTATTCTCTATTTAAGTCACTCCATATATATGCATATGGTCAATCTGGTAGCAGATGGTACTCAAGTGTAATTGTATGAGCACCTGGAGACGCCAATCGACAGAACTTTATCAGCAAAATGTAAAATTGTTGGGAAGTGATACCTGAACAAACTCAGCAACGCTGAACAGCCACACTGATTCTTCAAGATACGCCCATATGCTCCCAGATAGGATGAATACAAAGCGATGTACAATTAGGTGCCCTAAGACTAGTTCATCGGTGCTCCTAAATGCTCCACAACTTGTGGAACAGAATAGAAGAATATCCTGAAGAGTGTATAGTTCTATTCAAAATGCAACAAAATGAAACTATTAGAATGTACAAATTTCGGAACTGTTGGGAGTATTGGCCACATCTCAGAGACTATTCCAGTTCACCTTGAACCAGGAGCCATACTCTCCGGGAGTGATTATTATAATGGTTATATCAAATAGCACAATTCGATTAGGTATCTTCCCACTGCACACCATGATCCAGATAGTGCGACTTAATATATGGTCCAGTAGGTATCGAAATCCACATGATTATTTATGAGGCAAATGCTATCATTCTGACCTGATGCAGCATTCTCTCGTCCCAAATCTGCTGGTCCAGTAATTGCTCTGTCAGATGCAATATGCATCTTGTCCGTCTGTTTAACAACCCATATGAACCTGTCAACACAATCAGTCCAACCGTGCAGATCTTTGTATTTTGTTGGAATCACCATATTCTTAAGCCAGAGGACATGATATCCATTGTTGAATCTTCTGGCACCAATTGGAAAAGGTGGATATTACTGTTCCGGTGGGCAGGCAGTCATGAAATGGAAGGATCTGAATCTGTGGAGTCCAGCTAGAGTATCCCCTGGATCGTAGCTTTGGCATTCCTGGCCCATTTGGGAATTGCAACTGACTCCACACCTGCAAATATTTAGCAATGCAACCACCACTGTGTGGGGGTGGCCTGGGAGCATTATAAACTTACTTTCTTATTGCTTGAGAGCATTTTGGCAAATATTAAGGACTGTGCAGGAATGGGGTGCAGATAAAAAGGGCAGTGTGTGTTGGGAGGGTTGTCAGAAGATCAGCTCCGCAAAAACTCGAAAATGTCACTGCACAGCCCAGATGGACAACTCTGCCCATAACACCCCAAAATATCCTTCAAGCTTAGTGCTAAGGACATGCTCTGAAGTCCCAATATCATTGCACACAAGGAATTCCATCTGCAATGTGCCCAAGAGTTG
>Ga0307515_10004005_pt1 | contig 30754 bp, 25 predicted proteins | sample 17_EM_MG_FD_194513 | JGI IMG/M metagenome (GOLD analysis project Ga0307515, IMG submission 194513) | Populus trichocarpa ectomycorrhiza microbial communities from riparian zone in the Pacific Northwest, United States - 17_EM | ecosystem: Host-associated > Plants > Roots > Unclassified | place...
CCTCAACGAAACCGCCAACTACGCCCATGTCTTCCTGCCGGGCTCGACCTTCCTCGAAAAGGACGGCACCTTCACCAATGCCGAACGCCGTATCAACCGCGTCCGCAAGGTGATGACGCCGCGCAATGGCTATGCCGACTGGGAAGTGACGCAGAAGCTGGCGCAGGCCATGGGGCTCGACTGGAACTACAGCCATCCGTCTGAGATCATGGACGAGATCGCCGCGACGACGCCGAGCTTTGCCATGGTGTCCTACGACTATCTGGAAAAGATGGGCTCGGTGCAGTGGCCCTGCAACGAGAAGGCCCCGCTTGGCTCGCCGATCATGCATATCGACGGCTTCGTGCGCGGCAAGGGCAAGTTCATCCGCACCGAATATGTGGCGACCGACGAAAAGACCGGTCCTCGCTTCCCGCTGCTGCTGACCACCGGCCGCATTCTCAGCCAGTACAATGTCGGCGCCCAGACGCGACGCACCGACAATGTGGTCTGGCACGAGGAAGACCGGCTGGAAATCCACCCGAACGATGCCGAGATGCGCGGCGTGCGCGACGGCGATTGGGTGAAACTGCAAAGTCGCTCCGGCGATACGACGCTACGCGCCCTGATCACCGAACGCGTCGCGCCCGGCGTCGTCTACACCACCTTCCACCACCCGACGACGCAGGCCAACGTCATCACCACCGATTTCTCCGACTGGGCAACCAACTGTCCGGAATATAAGGTGACGGCCGTGCAGATATCACCGTCGAACGGCCCGTCGCAGTGGCAGGTCGATTACGACGAACAGGCCCGCCATTCCCGCCGCATCGCCGGCAAGCTGGAGGCCGCGGAGTAAGGTTGGAATGATGCGTTTGTGGCAAATACCCCCCTCTGTCCCGTCGGGACATCTCCCCTACAAGGGGGGAGATCGGCTGGGGCGTGCGCGGCCAACTCTCTCTTCTCCCCGGCGGGGAGAAGGTGCCCGAAGGGCGGATGAGGGGGCGGTTCGGCAAACTCCGTACCCGCCGCTTACCGCCTTGTTGCTTCAAAAACATCGTTTTGCACGGATACCCCGCCACAAAATGGCTTTGCCCCCCTCATCCGGCGCAGCGCGCCACCTTCTCCCCGGTGGGGAGAAGAGGGAGCCCGTGGCATGACGACCCCATTCAAACTCACCCAAACCGTCCCCGAGACCGCCCACCGCAACGGCACACTCTCCACCGGTTCCCGCGTGGTCCCCGAAGAAACGCCGATCGCCTTTTCCTATGGCGGCTCCACCCATGCGGTGATGATGGCGACGCCCGGCGATTTCGAGGATTTTGCTGTCGGCTTCAGCCTGACGGAAGGGATCATCACCGAACCGTCCGAGATTGAATCGATCGAAGCCATCCCCGACGAAAAGGGCATCGACCTGCAGATCGTCCTCAAGGACGCGCAGAACGACGCGCTGACCGCCCGCCGTCGCCACATGGCTGGCCCCGTCGGCTGCGGCCTCTGCGGCATCGAATCGATCGAGCAGGCCGTGCGCAGGACGCCCTCGGTCACCACTTCGCCGCTGCGGCTGACGCAACAGCAGATCGTCGAGGCCGTCGCCCTGCTCAACGGCCAGCAGCCGCTGCATTTCGAAACCCGCGCTGTGCATGGCGCCGGCTTCTACGTCCCCGGCAAGGGGCTGATTGCCGTGCGCGAGGATGTCGGCCGGCACAATGCGCTGGACAAGCTTGTCGGCGCGGCAGCGCGGGCCGGATATGCCGGATCAACCGGCGCCGTCGTCGTCACCAGCCGCGTTTCCGTCGAGATGATACAGAAAACCGCCATCATCGGCAGCCCGTTCATCATTGCCATCTCCGCGCCGACGGCGCTGGCCATCCGCACCGCGGAGGAGGCCGGCATGACGCTGATCGCGCTGGTGCGCGGCGCCGATTTCGAGATTTTCACGCATCCCCACCGCATTCAATCCGGAGCCATCGCCGATGTCGCTTGATAACACCAATGGCAAACTCGTGCGGATGGCCAACCAGATCGCCACCTTCTTCAAGTCGCAGCCGGAGGCCGAGCGCGTCCAGGGCGTGGCAACCCATATCAACAAGTTCTGGGAGCCGCGCATGCGCAAGGCGTTCTTCGAACTCATCGAGCAAGGCGACGCGGGCTTCGACCCGATCGTGATATCAGCCGCCAATATCATCAAGCGTCCCGGCAGCCCGTCGCAACCTTCCGGCGCATCCGAACACGTCGATCCGGCCATGCTGGAGGCCGGCTTCAGCGATTGATCCGCGTCGATAGTCACGTCTGCATTGAAGCAGATCAGCATGTACGGTATGCAGCGATACCGAAAAAGATGGGCCGGTTCCGGTCCCTGCGCTCAGCAGCTTATGGCCTTTGGGCTTCCACGGTACCAGTTTGATCAGCAGTGGTCAGCGAGGTACGTGGTCTTTCGACTGTTCCCTCGATGACGAAGAAGGAACATCGACATGGCGACTTCCCCGGACATATCCCCGATTTCACCGGCCAATACAATTGAGAACCGCGAGCTTGATCGCACAAGCATCGAAGCCCTCTCGAAAAGCGGATTCGCGCACAAGCTCATAGGCTGCGTCCTCGAAGATATCGATCTTTCGCGGCTGACGATGGAGGGCTGGGTATTCGAGGCCTGCAATGTCAAGCAAGCCAATTTCACCGGTGCGAAACTGAGCTCCAGCGTCTGGTCCAGCTGCAAGGGCGGACATGCCGATTTCACCGGCTGCGATCTGTCCGAGAGCAAGCTTGAGGGCTGCGACTTCAACAACAGCAATTTCAGAGGCACAACGCTGACCGGCGCGCAATTTGACCAGTGCAAGCTGACGGGAGCCAACCTGTCTGAGGCGAAAACCCTGAACCTGTCCTTCAACGAAACACGGCTTGCCGACGCCCGGTTGCCCGGCCTGTCGTTTCGAAAGTCACGTCTCAACGGGCTCGATTTTCAGATGGCGGACCTGCGCAAATGTGACTTCCGCGACGCGGTGTTTCAGGATTGCAGCCTGCGCGACGCCAATCTGGTCGATTGCCGCTTCGAAGGCGCCGATCTGCGCGGAGCCGACCTTGGCGGCATCCGCCTGTTGAATGCCAAACAATTCAAGGGCGCAACCATTTCGCGCGATCAGGCGGGACAATTGCTTGCCGAACTGGGGTTGAAGGTCCGGTAGGTTCTATTGACGCTTCACTGTTTGAAGCAGTTTTCGCGATGCCATTGCAGAAAGTGGGGATGCGGACGCTCAAAAGCTCGCTGGGGCGCAAACGCGCGGCCGGTCTTGTTGATAAAGGCTCGCACGGTATCCGGATCGTTGACCTGTCGTGAAACAAGGATTTCCAAATCATCCTTCAAGCTAATCAGCCCGCGATCAAACATCCAATGTGCCGTGCCGGAGAGGGCAATCCCATTGCTGACAACATCCGGCCCGCTGGCCTCAACCGGCCGGATATGCGCTGCATCAACCTCTGCGCGCCCGCCGCCATTGATTAGCTTCAACCCGGAAATGGAGCATCGTTCATCATAGGCCCGCAAAACGATCCGCCGAAAGACTCGCTTTCTCACGATCCGCGACGAGATATAGCTCACCCGGTCGCGGCTCTCCTCGAATTGGAACGGCGCTTGCTCCTCCTCAAAACCAAGGGGGAAGGCCGCTTCATCAATGCGCGGCAGCAGGGGCTCGCTCTCATCAAAACCCAGCGCGATAATGCGGTCGAAGTCACTTGATGAAACGGGACGAACCGCGGACTGGGCACGCCCGGAAATCCGCCCCTGTTCGTTCAACAAACCACGCTCGACAATGCCGTCAGCGCCACCAAAGGAGACAGGGTTGACGAAGTCGAGATAGCTTCCGGGCTCGATGAGAGCGAGGTACATGCCGGACGCCGAAGGATCGGGAATAACCTGCTGAACCTTCGCTATTGCGAAATAACCACGTGTCTCAGCAACCTTGCGAGGCTCATAGTAGACGATCCAATGGCCTATACAGGCTTCAACGCGGCCGAGATACTGACTGGGAAACTGATAGCGTTCAGCCGGACTGTCGTCGTAAATCGAATCTGAGCGATGGATGAAAACCCCGAATCCCATGGTGTTCCTATAGCATGCTCTTTTTTCCATTCACAGAAACTCTCTTTGTACCCACCCGCTGGCCTTGCTATGGTCGGCGACATCAGAAGCAGGGGGAGAGACTTTTGCAGGGAGAGGCCGCGCGAAAAACGCCAACGCCGGAGCGCGATCCGGAATTCGGTCCGTGGCTGGCGCAGGCCTCGATTCTCATCGTCGATGACGAGCCGGGCATGCGCAATTTTCTCGTGCGCACGCTCGGGCCGCGCTGCAGCCACATCGAGGAGGCGGCCGATACCGACGAGGCGTCGCGCAAGCTCGATGCCCATCATTTCGACGTCGTCATCCTCGACAATATCATGCCCGGCAAGAACGGCGTCGACTGGCTGGCCGAGCAGCGGGCGATCGGCTTTTTCGCCGAGGCGATCCTGATCACCGCCTTTGCCGATCTCGAAACCGCCATCCAGGCTTTGCGGGCCGGCGCGGTCGATTTTGTGCTGAAGCCCTTCCGCTCCAACCAGATCCTCAATTCCGTCGCCCGCTGCCTCGACCGCATGCGGCTGCAGCGCGAGAATTTCGTGCTGCGCTACGAACTGAAGGCGACTTCCGACCATATTCTGCTGCGCGACAGGCTGATCGGCGCCTCCCGGGTCATCGGCGAAGTGCGCGACACGATCGCGCGGGTGGCTCCGCTGCCGACCTCGGTGCTTCTGACCGGCGAATCCGGTACCGGCAAGGAGGTGGCGGCCCGCTCGCTGCACACGCTGTCCGACCGGGCGGAAAAACCCTTCGTGCCGGTCAATTGCGCCGCCATCCCCGCGGACATGATCGAGACCGAACTGTTCGGCCATATCAAGGGCGCCTTCACCGGCGCCGAAAACGGCCGCGAAGGCCTGTTTACCCATGCGCAGGGAGGCACGCTTTTTCTCGACGAAATCGGCGAGATGCCGCTGGCCACGCAAAGCAAGCTGCTTCGGGTGATCGAGGATCGCCGCGTCCGCCCGGTCGGCTCCGAGCGCGAAGTGCCCGTTGACCTGCGCTTCGTCTTTGCCACCAATGCCGACCTGCAAAAAGAGGTCGAGAGAGGGCGTTTCCGCGCCGACCTGTTCTACCGCATCAACGTCATGCAAATCCATCTGCCGCCGCTGCGCGACCGGGGCAACGACGTGCAGGAACTGGCCGATCTGTTCATGCAGAAGCTATCGCAGCAGCTCGGCATGCCAAAAGTTCCGATTGATGCGCCGGTGCGGGCCTCACTTGCCCGCTACCCTTGGCCGGGCAATGTCCGCGAGCTGCGCAACCTGATCGAACGCTCGCTGATCCTCGGCAAGTTCCCGGATGATTTCCGCGGGCAGCGCGGCGCGCAGGCCAGTCTCGCCGGGGAGACGCTGGATGATGTCGAGCGGCGACATATCCTGGCGGTGCTGGAGGAAACCGGCGGCAACCGCGACGAGGCGGCAAGACGCCTCGGCATTTCGCGCAAGACCATCGACCGCAAGTGCGCCGTCTGGAATGGCTGAGGCAGGCCACTCAGGCGCGCCGGCGCGCCCTGCCCGCTCCATCCGCTTCCGGCTACTGGCCATCGCGCTGCTGCCGACGCTGGTCATCCTGCCGCTTTTGCTCGGCATCACCATTGCTCGCTGGAACACGAAATTCGACGCGCTGCTGATCACCAAGGTCAATGGCGACCTGACGATCGCGCATCAATACCTCTCCCGCATTCTGGAAAACACCGGCGAGCATATCCAGGCGCTGGCCGTGTCAGCAGCATTTCGCGATGCCGTAAGCGCATCGGAGACGATCAATCTGCCAGTGCTTCTGGAAAAAAGCCGCCAAACACTCGGTCTCGATTTCCTCATGCTTGTCCACGGCAACGGGCAATCTGCGGATGCGGGTGATGCCTGGCCGGTTGTGGCGTCGGCACTTGGCGGCACGTCCTCGACGGCGATCGATATCTTCTCCAACGAACAATTGTCCGCGGTTTCGCAGGCTCTGGCAAAGCGTGCCCGCATCGATCTGGTCGAGACGGCCAATGCGGTACCGACGGACCGCAAGAGCGAGACGCGCGGCATGGTCGTGCATTCGGCAAGCCCTGTGACACTGGCAGATGGCCGGAAAGCAGCGCTGGTCGGCGGCATCCTGCTCAACCAGAATCTCGTCTTCATCGACACGATCAACGATCTCGTCTATCGCGACGCGAGCCTGCCGGAGGGTAGCAAGGGAACGGCGACGCTGTTTCTCGACGATGTTCGCATCAGCACCAATGTGCGGCTGTTTGAGGATCGCCGCGCGCTAGGCACGCGGGTATCTGGCGCAGTGCGGAAGGCAGTGCTGGATGAAGGCCAGACCTGGCTCGACAGCGCCTTCGTCGTCAACGATTGGTACATATCCGCCTACGAACCGATCGTCGACAGTTTCGGCAAGCGGGTCGGAATGCTCTATGTCGGCTTCCTGGAAACGCCCTTCCGTCAGGCGAAATACGCGACGCTTCTGACGATCGTGCTCGCCTTTCTCATCGTGACAGCCATCAGCGTGCCGATCTTCCTGCGCTGGGCGCGGGCGATCTTCAAGCCGCTGGAACGCATGAGCGACACCATCGCCAAAGTCGAGAGCGGCAATATGGGCGCGCGTACCGAGCTAAAAGCCGCAAGCGACGAGATCGGCCGCGTCGCGCTGCACCTCGATGGGCTCCTCGACCAGTTGCAGCAGCGCGACCGGGAGCTCAGGCAATGGAACGAGGAGCTGAACGATCGCGTTGCCGAGCGAACAAGCGAACTGGAGCTTGCCAACCGCCAGATCGAGGCGACGACGAAGCAGCTGATCATGTCGGAAAAACTGGCGGCGATCGGCGAGATCACCGCCGGCGTCGCACACGAGATCAACAATCCGATCGCCGTCATCCAGGGCAATCTCGATGTGGTGCGCAGCGTGCTGGGGACACAGGCCGACGAGGCGAAGGTCGAGTTCCGGCTGATCGACGAGCAGATCCACCGCATCAGCCAGATCGTCACCAAGCTCCTGCAATTCGCCAAGCCGGAGGAATATGCCGGCTATGTCGAACGGCACGCGCCGGCCGAGGTGATCTCCGACTGCCTGCCGCTGGTGCAGCATCTCTTGCACAAGGCAGAGATCAAGCTCGTCCGCGACGACAGCGCCACCCGGCTGGTGCTGATGAACCGGACGGAGCTGCAGCAAGTCGCGGTCAACCTGATCGTCAATGCCCTTCACGCCATGCCGCAGGGCGGAACGCTGACAATCCGCACGCTGGATCAGGACTTTGAAGCAAAGCCCGGTGTTACGCTGGAAATCGCCGACACAGGCGTCGGGATGACGCCGGAATTGCTGGGCAAGATATTCGATCCGTTCTTCACCACCAAACGACAGGAGGGAACCGGCCTCGGCCTGTCGATCAGCCAGCGGCTCATCGCCCGCCAGGGCGGCGGTATCTCCGTACAAAGCGCGCCCGGCAAAGGGACCCGCTTTTCGATCTGGCTGCCGGAAGCCAACTGACGCCGCCGCCGGACAAAATGTCCGCTCTTTGACGGACATTCTGTCCGAATATTATTGATTGTCGCCCCTAACCCATTGAAAAATATGCGCCCGCTATGTGGCATACCGATTGCACCTCCGGTGCTACGGAGCGGCAAGGCAGGGGACATGCGTGAGGAGCGGGTGATCCGAATATTCCTTCGTCAATCCACAAAAGACAACAACGGATAGCGACTCGGTGGGACGTCGGGCGTACGGAGGACAAAATTCATGGCAGCAACAACGGATACCTATATCGGCGGAGGCTCGGTCGGCCTTCTCGACCGCGAACGCATCATCGCCAAGCCGGGCTTCAACCGCTGGCTCGTGCCGCCTGCAGCGCTGGCCATCCATCTCTGCATCGGCATGGCCTATGGCTTCAGCGTCTTCTGGCTGCCGCTGTCCAAATCGATCGGCATCAGCGCCGCCACCACCTGCGCTGACCTGACGCTGGGCTCGGCGCTCTTTACCACCAGTTGCGACTGGCGCGTCAGCGACCTCGGCTGGATCTACACCCTGTTCTTCGTGCTGCTCGGCTCGTCCGCCGCCATCTGGGGCGGCTGGCTGGAGCGCTCCGGTCCGCGCAAGGCCGGCTTCGTTTCGGCCTGCTGCTGGTGCGGCGGCATCCTCGTCGCCGCGATTGGTGTGTTTACCCACCAGCTCTGGCTGATGTGGCTGGGCGCCGGCGTGATCGGCGGCATCGGCCTGGGTCTCGGTTATATCTCGCCTGTCTCGACGCTGATCAAATGGTTCCCCGACCGGCGCGGCATGGCGACCGGCATGGCCATCATGGGATTCGGTGGCGGCGCGATGATCGGTGCACCCTTGGCCAACCTGCTGATGACCTATTTCCGTACCGACACATCGGTCGGCGTCTGGCAGACCTTCGTCGTCATGGCGCTCGTCTATTTCGTCTTCATGATGGGTGGCGCCTTCGGCTACCGGATCCCGCCGGCCGGCTGGCGTCCGGAAGGCTGGACACCGCCTGCCGCCAAGAGCGCGATGATCACCACCAGGCACGTGCACCTGCGCGATGCCCACAAGACCAAGCAGTTCTGGCTGATCTGGGCCGTACTCTGCCTCAACGTCTCGGCCGGCATCGGCGTTCTCGGCATGGCTTCGCCCATGCTGCAGGAAATCTTCGCGGGTTCGCTGATCGGCCAGCCCGGCGTCGCCTTCGTCGACATGAACCCGCAACAGCTCACTGCAATCGCCGCCATCGCCGCCGGTTTTGCCGGCCTCCTGTCGCTCTTCAATATCGGCGGCCGCTTCTTCTGGGCCTCGCTGTCCGACAAGATCGGCCGCAAGAACACATACTTCTGCTTCTTCACGCTCGGCATCGTGCTTTATTCGCTGGCCCCCTGGGCTGCGGGCATCCAGAGCAAGGTCCTGTTCGTCGGCATGTTCTGCATCATCCTGTCGATGTATGGCGGCGGCTTTGCCACCATTCCCGCCTATCTGGCCGACATCTTCGGCACGCAGTTCGTCGGCGCCATCCATGGCCGTCTGCTGACGGCCTGGGCGACGGCCGGCATCATCGGCCCCGTGGTGGTGAATTATATCCGCGAAGCGCAGATCGCCGCCGGCGTGCCGCGCGACCAGGTCTATAATTTCACCATGTACATCCTCGCCGGCATGCTGGTGCTGGGTCTCGTCGCCAACGCCCTCGTCCGGCCGTTGGCGGACAAGTGGTTCATGAAGGACGAGGAAGTGGCAGCCCTACAGGCGAAGACAGCGGCGGCGAATGCCGGTCCAAGTGGTTCCTTTGGCATCGGCAGGGGCGGATTCGACGGCAAGGCGATGATCGCCTGGGCGCTGGTCGGCATCCCGCTGCTCTGGGGCGTCTGGAATACGCTGAAGGCGACCTTCGCCCTCTTTGGATAAGCATAACTCCCAGGACGAAGAAGCCGCGTCGTATCCATCACGACGCGGCTTTTTTGTGTGGCGTCAGCGATTGATCCGCGTCGACAGGATGATCGACGACAGCGTCTTTTCCACCCCGTCGATCTCGCCGATCCGGTCGATCACCAGATCCAGCTCGCTGATCGAACTGGCGGCAACGATGGCGATCAGGTCGAAGCTGCCGCTGACCGAATGCAGGGTCCGCACATCCTCGATGTCATGCAAATCCTGCGTCACCCGCCCGAGCGCCTTGGCGGCCAGCGTGATCAGCACATGCGCCTTGACCAGCCCCTTCTCGAAATCATCAGACAATCGCACGCCATAGCCGGCGATAATGCCATCGCGCTCCAGCCGCTCGATCTTCGCCTGAACCGTCGTGCGGGAAAGGCCGAGCTTGCGCGCGAGCAGCGCGGTGGGCATGCGCGCGTTCTCGCTGAGGATGGACAGAAGCTGCCGGTCTTTCTCTGCTAACGTCATTATGATCATCCTTGTCGGCATTATGCCGAATATTGAGCGGCATTTTTATCAGATCAGCGCTTCATATCAACCATCGAAAGACGGATAATCGCCCTACAACAGATTCATTCCGGGGGACCCAACATGAAAAACATCGTCGTTATCGGAGCTGGCAAGATCGGCTCGACCATTGCCCGGCTTCTCGCCCATTCCGGCGACTATCAGGTAACCCTTGCCGATCGCAGCGCTGAACAGCTTGCCCTGGTCGAAAAGCACGAGGCCATCTCGGTCGCGGAGATCGACATTTCCGACGCAGCCGCCATGGTTGGCCTACTCACCGGCAAGTTCGCCGTTCTCAGCGCCGCCCCCTATCATCTGACGATCGCCATCGCCGAAGCCGCCTCCAGGGCTGGCGTGCATTATCTCGACCTCACCGAAGACGTCGAATCCACTCGCCGGGTCAAGGCCATCGCCGAAACCGCCAGCACCGCCTTCATCCCGCAATGCGGTCTCGCACCCGGCTTCATCTCCATCGTCGCCAACGACCTCGCCAGCCGCTTCGATACGCTCGACAGCGTCCGCATGCGCGTTGGCGCGTTGCCGCAGTATCCGTCCAACGCGCTGAACTACAATCTCACCTGGAGCACCGACGGCGTCATCAACGAATATATCGAACCCTGCGAAGCGATCGTCGAAGGCCATCTGATCGAAGTTCCGGCGCTGGAAGAACGCGAGGAATTCTCGCTCGACGGCGTCACCTATGAGGCCTTCAACACCTCCGGCGGTCTCGGCACGCTGTGCGAAACGCTGAAGGGCAAGGTCCGCACGCTGAATTACCGCACCATCCGCTATCCCGGCCATGCCGCGATCATGAAGGCCCTGCTCAACGATCTCGGCCTGCGCCATCGCCGCGAAGTGCTGAAGGATATTTTTGAGAACGCCCTGCCCTCGACCCTGCAGGACGTCGTCATCATCTTTGTCACGGTATCGGGCCGCAAGGAAGGCCGCCTGGTGCAGGAAACCTATGCCAACAAGGTCTACAGCGCCGTCGTCGCCGGCCGCATGATGAGCGCCATCCAGATCACCACGGCCTCCAGCATCTGCGCCGTACTCGACATGCTGGCCAAGGGCGAACTGCCGTCGAAGGGCTTCATCCGCCAGGAAGAAATCGGCCTCGACGCCTTCCTCAAGAGCCGTTTCGGCCACCACTACGAACAGCGCGCATACGCGGACAAAATGGCAAGCTGACCTGCGGGGATAAGAAGACCATGGACCGCGACGCCCGGGATTGAAAAATCCCGGGCGTTTTGTTGTTTTCATAGGGAGCAGACGCGGTCTTGGTGACCACTTCAAATAGCCATGGCGATTGCCGAAAAAGTATTTCGCCGTCATGTTCCGTATCCAGCCTGTTCAAATGACCGAGGACGATATGCGATCCGTGTTTCTCCAGACGATTGTTATTCTGGCGTTGCTATTTCCCGGTAAGGTCAATGCCGAATTTACGAGTGAGAATTGTAAGAAAATCTCTATGGCCTACACGGCCATGCTGGTGAAATACGGCATGATAGAAATCTTGGGACGGGACCTAAATAGCGACCTCAACGAAGCAGTTAAGCAGGTGTCGGGGACAGCGGGAGACGCCACCGTTATTGAGGCTATCCAGAAGAAGTATAAGAGCCGCCTGCAATTGGTTCGCGCCGATATGAAGGAGATAAATGAGGGCAATGCAGCCCTGAAGGCGCTTTGCGTAAGAAAGTAATCGCTATTTGTGGTCATTGCGGACACCGCTCCAGGTGTGATTGTGACTGCCGCACCTCATCCGCCCTTCGGGCACCTTCTCCCCGCTCGCAGGGAGAAGGACATGGGTTGGCAAGCCCCAGCGTGTCTCGATCATCTTCAAAAGTAATGCGGAAGGAGCGGCATAGCCCTTCTCCCCGCCTGCGGGGAGAAGGTGGCCGACAGGCCGGATGAGGGGCAATCCCGAGCCCGCTACGTCCGCCCGAACTCGTCATCCAGTCGGATAATATCGTCATCCTCGAGATACGACCCCGTCTGCACCTCGATTGGTCAGCCGGTGCACGACGCCCTGCGGGATATAGACGGACTCGTTTTCATGCAGCAGCCGCGTCTCGCCATCGATGGTGATCTCCGCCGTGCCGCGCACGACGATCCAGTGTTCGGAGCGATGGTGATGCTTCTGCAGCGAAATCTTGCGGCCCGGCGTCACATGCAGGCGCTTGACCTCGAACCGCTCGCCGCTGAGCACCGATGCCACGGCGCCCCAGGGGCGGTAGGAGGTCGGATGGGTCTCCGTCAAGCCGCGCGTCTTGGCAGAAAGCGCCAGCTGCTTGACGATCTGGCCGACATTCTGGCTGTCTTCCAGCCGCCCGACGTAAACAGCGTCCTCGCTGGCGATGACGGCGATATCGTCCAGTCCCTGCACGGCGATATGGATATCGCGCGACAGCACCAGCGAATTGCGCGTGTCGTTGACGGTCGCCTTCTGGCCGACGACATTGCCGTCCCCGTCCTTCTCGCCGATCGCCCAGACCGAATCCCAGCTCCCGAGATCCGACCAACTGAAGGAGGACGGCACGACGGCAGCATGCGGCGTATTCTCGAACACGGCATAGTCGACCGAGATATTCGGTGCCTGCGAAAACGTCGCTTCATCGAGGCGGTCGAAATCGAGGTCGCGCTTGGCGCCCTGGATGGCCCGTTGCGCCGCGTCGTAGACGGCCGGTGCATAACGCAGGATTTCCGCCAGGAACTGGCCAACCGGCAGCATGAACATGCCGGAATTCCACAGATAGCGACCACTCGCCAGAAGCTCCTCGGCACGTTCGCGGTCCGGTTTCTCAACGAAACGAGCAACGGTTTTTGCTCCCGTTTCGAGATCGTCACCCATTTCGATATAGCCGTAGCCCGTTGCAGGCTCCGTCGGTTTGATGCCGAACGTCACCAGTTTTCCGGCCTTGGCAGTTTCGCGCGCAATCCGGATGCAATCGAAATAATGCGCGCCGGCATCGATCTCGTGGTCGGAGGCCAGCACCTGCATGATCGCCTCGTCGCCATGCTCACGCAGCACCACGAAGGCGGCCGCGGCAAGCGCCGGCGCCGTGTTGCGCGCGATCGGCTCCAAGAGGATGCTCGACAGCGGCGCCTCCAGCGCGCGGGCCTGCTCGGCGACGATGAAGCGGAATTCGGCATTGGTGACGATCACCGCCGGCGTGTACCGATCCTGATCGGAAACGCGCTCCAGCGTCTTCTGGAACAGCGAATGATCGCCGAGAAACTGGAGAAACTGCTTGGGCGCCGCCGAGCGCGACAGCGGCCACAGCCGCGTTCCCTTGCCGCCGGCCATGATGACCGGCACGATCTTGGAAGACATGCGCATCCTCTTATCTCTTGTCGGACCAGCGGCCCTAAAATCTCAGAACGTCTGCGACGGGCGCAGCCTAACGAAAAACGAGGGTATGTAAAATCATTTCGCAGATGCGAGAATTTATAAAATCAAAGCGTTAACGGCAAGATGAACGACGCCAGCGTTGTGCATAGTCGAGCGGAATCAAAATTCCGGGCAATAAAAAACCCGCCGAAGCGGGTTTTGAAAATGATCATGAAAGACGGATCAGAATGCGACGACGATGCCGTTCAGATGCGTCAACTCGGCGAGAAACTGCTCCAGCCGGGTCTTGTGCTCGTCGCTATGAGAGCCGTCATCGAGTTCCGACTTCGTCGCATCGATACGCTTTTCAACCAGCTTTGCGTCCATTTCACTGACCGGAACGGCGGATTCGGCAAGCAGCGTGCAACCGGTCGGCAGAATATCGGCGAAACCGCCAAACACGACGTAGCGCGTCACCTTGCCGTCAATAGCCTTGACGGTCACGACACCCGGCTTGATCGTCGTCATCGTCGGGGCGTGATTGGCCATGACGGTCATCTCGCCTTCCGTTGCCGGAATGACGACTTCGCTAACGCGCTCGGACAGCAGCAGGCGTTCCGGAGAGACGAGTTCGAAATTGAAATCAGCCATGATCATTCGCTTCTTTTGGAGCTACCGGCGAAACACCCCGGCAGAAAATCCCGTTCGGCGCGACCGGACCTTTGCCAGCCGCAGCGATTGACGGTCGGGGCGCGCTTTCGCGCACCCCGATCGAAATTCATCAAGCGGCTTCGGCAGCCAGGCGCTTTGCCTTCTCGACAGCTTCCTCGATGGAGCCGACCATGTAGAAGGCGGCTTCCGGAAGATGATCGTACTCGCCGTTGACCAGGCCCTTGAAGCCCTTGATCGTGTCTTCGAGAGCAACCAGCTTGCCCGGCGCACCGGTAAAGACTTCGGCCACGAAGAACGGCTGGGAGAGGAAGCGTTCGATCTTGCGGGCGCGGGCAACCGCGACCTTGTCTTCTTCCGACAGCTCGTCCATGCCCAGGATGGCGATGATGTCCTGGAGCGACTTGTAGCGCTGCAGGGTCGTCTGGACGCGGCGCGACACTTCGTAGTGTTCTTCGCCGACAACCATCGGGTCGAGCATGCGCGAGGTCGAGTCGAGCGGGTCAACGGCCGGGTAGATACCCTTTTCAGCGATCGAGCGCGACAGAACCGTCGTTGCGTCCAGGTGGGCGAACGAGGTTGCAGGTGCCGGGTCGGTCAAGTCGTCGGCCGGAACGTAGATGGCCTGAACCGAGGTGATCGAGCCCTTGGTCGTCGTGGTGATGCGTTCCTGCATCTGGCCCATGTCGGTGGCGAGCGTCGGCTGATAACCAACGGCCGAAGGGATACGGCCGAGAAGAGCCGACACTTCGGAACCTGCCTGGGTGAAGCGGAAGATGTTGTCCACGAAGAACAGAACGTCCTGACCTTCGTCGCGGAACTGTTCGGCGATCGTCAGACCCGTCAGAGCGACACGAGCGCGGGCGCCCGGCGGTTCGTTCATCTGGCCGTAAACGAGGGCAGCCTTGGAGCCTTCGCCGCCGCCGTGCTTGTTCACGCCGGATTCGATCATTTCGTGGTAAAGGTCGTTGCCTTCGCGGGTACGTTCACCCACGCCTGCGAACACCGAGTAACCACCGTGGGCCTTGGCGACGTTGTTGATCAGTTCCATGATCAGAACGGTCTTGCCAACGCCGGCGCCGCCGAACAGGCCGATCTTGCCGCCCTTGGCGTAAGGAGCCAGGAGGTCGACGACCTTGATGCCGGTGACGAGGATCTGTGCTTCCGTCGACTGCTCGACGTAGCTTGGTGCCTCCTGGTGGATCGAGCGCTTGCCCGAAGTGATCAGCGGACCAGCTTCGTCAACCGGCTCGCCGATGACGTTCATGATGCGGCCGAGCGTTTCCAGACCGACCGGAACGGTGATCGGAGCGCCGGTGTCGGTCACGGGCTGACCACGAACCAGACCTTCGGTCGAGTCCATGGCGATCGTGCGAACCGCGTTTTCGCCGAGGTGCTGGGCAACTTCGAGAACCAGGCGGTTACCGTTGTTGTCCGTTTCCAGAGCGTTGAGGATCAGCGGCAGCTGGCCTTCTTCGAACGTCACATCGACGACGGCGCCGATGACCTGCGTCACGCGGCCGACTGCGCCGGTTGCCGTCAAGACGACCTTGGCTGCCGGTGCCTTCTTCGCTGCAACGGTCTTCGCTGCTGCTGCCGGCTTTTCCGCTGCTGCCTTCACTGCTGTCGGCTTCTTCGCCGCTGCTGTTGTACTGGGGGTAGCTGCCTTAGCCATAATCCTTACCCTCTTTCCGTAACCTTAGAGCGCTTCCGCGCCCGAAATGATTTCAATGAGTTCCTTGGTGATCTGAGCCTGACGCTGACGGTTGTATGACAGCGTCAGCTTGTTGATCATTTCACCGGCATTGCGCGTGGCGTTGTCCATCGCGCTCATCTTGGCACCCATTTCACCCGCAACATTTTCGAGCAAAGCCCGGAAAACCTGCACCGAAATGTTGCGCGGGATGAGATCGCTGAGGATCTCGCCCGCATCTGGCTCGTATTCGTAGATCGCAGCAGCCGAAGCTTCATCCGACTTGGCAACGGCGGGAGCCGCGGCCGGGATCAGCTGAAGCGCCGTCGGAACCTGGGAAATGACCGACTTGAACTCCGAATAAAACAGAGTGCAGACGTCGAATTCGCCCTTTTCGAACAGGCCGATGACCTTCTTGCCAATCTGATCGGCGTTTTCGAAACCGATCCGCTTGACTTCGCGCAGGTCGACCCGGTCGATGATCAGCGATGCGAATTCACGGCGAAGGATGTCGAAACCCTTCTTGCCGACGCAGATGATCTTGACCGTCTTGCCTTCGACCAGCAGCTTGCGCACGTGGTCGCGGGCAAAGCGGGCGATCTGGCTGTTGAAGCCGCCGCAAAGTCCGCGTTCCGCCGTGCAGACCACGAGCAGATGCGTCTGATCGCGGCCATTGCCCGTCATCAGGCGCGGCGCGCTGTCGTCCGTGCCCACGGCTTCGGCGATGTTCGCAAGAACGATCGCCATCCGCTGCGAGTAAGGCCGGGCAGCCTCGGCCGCCTCCTGCGCGCGCCGAAGCTTCGCCGCGGCGACCATTTTCATCGCTTTGGTGATCTTCTGCGTCGCCTTGACGGAGGCGATCCTGTTTTTCAGATCCTTAAGTGAAGGCATCCGTTGTCCGTCCTAACTGGTACCCGATCAGGCGAAGGATTTCGCAAACGTGTCGATGGCGGCCTTGAGCTTGCCCTTGACGTCGTCGCTGATTGCCTTGTCCTTGCGGATAGCCTCAAGAATGTCCTTGCCTTCGGAACGCATGTACGACAGCAGACCCTGCTCGAACGCGCCAACCTTGTTGACGGCGATCTTATCGAGGTAACCGTTCACGCCGGCGAAGATGACTGCGACCTGTTCTTCCGTCTTCAGCGGCGAGAACTGCGGCTGCTTCAGGAGTTCGGTCAGGCGTGCACCACGGTTCAGCAGGCGCTGCGTCGCAGCGTCAAGGTCGGAACCGAACTGGGCAAACGCGGCCATTTCGCGATACTGGGCAAGCTCACCCTTGATCGAGCCGGCAACCTGCTTCATCGCCTTGACCTGAGCGGCCGAACCCACGCGGGAAACCGATAGACCGACGTTCACGGCCGGGCGGATGCCCTGGTAGAACAGGTCGGTTTCAAGGAAGATCTGGCCGTCGGTGATCGAGATCACGTTGGTCGGGATGAACGCCGAAACGTCGTTGCCCTGGGTTTCGATAACCGGCAGAGCCGTCAGCGAGCCAGCACCATTGGCATCAGAGAGCTTTGCAGCGCGCTCGAGAAGACGCGAATGCAGATAGAAAACGTCGCCCGGGTAGGCTTCGCGGCCCGGCGGGCGGCGCAGCAAGAGGGACATCTGACGGTAGGACACGGCCTGCTTGGACAGATCGTCATAGCCGATCAGCGCGTGCATGCCGTTGTCGCGGAAGTATTCGCCCATGGCGCAACCGGCAAACGGTGCGAGATACTGCATCGGAGCCGGATCGGACGCCGTTGCGGCAACGATGATCGAGTACTTCAGTGCGCCGCGCTCTTCGAGCACCTTGACGAACTGGGCAACCGTCGAACGCTTCTGGCCGATAGCGACATAAACGCAATACAGCTTTTCGGCTTCCGGACCATTGTCGTGAATGGCCTTCTGGTTGAGGATCGTGTCGAGAATGATGGCGGTCTTGCCGGTCTGGCGGTCACCGATGACCAGCTCGCGCTGGCCGCGGCCAACCGGGATCAGCGCGTCGATGGCCTTGAGGCCGGTCGACATCGGCTCATGAACCGACTTGCGCGGGATGATGCCCGGAGCCTTGACGTCAACGCGCGAACGGCGCGTTGCATTGATCGGGCCTTTGCCGTCGATCGGGTTGCCGAGCGCGTCGACGACGCGGCCGAGCAGCTCCGGACCAACCGGAACGTCCACGATGGCGCCGGTCCGCTTGACGGTGTCGCCTTCCTTGATGCCGCGGTCGGCACCGAAGATAACCACACCGACATTGTCAGCTTCGAGGTTCAGTGCCATGCCGCGAATTCCACCCGGGAATTCAACCATCTCACCGGCCTGGACATTGTCCAGACCGTAGACGCGGGCAATACCGTCACCGACGGACAGCACCTGGCCAACCTCGGAGACTTCTGCCTCCTGGCCGAAGTTTTTGATTTGATCTTTGAGAATTGCGGAAATTTCCGCGGCGCGGATATCCATCAGCCGACCTCTTTCAGTGCAAGCTTAAGGCTAGAAAGCTTTGTGCGAAGGGAAGTGTCAATCTGGCGGGACCCGACCTTGACGATCAGACCACCGAGAAGAGAGGGTTCAACCGTGACGTTGAGCGTCACGTCTTTGCCGGTGACGCTCTTCAGCGCCGCCTTCAATTCAGTTTGCTGCGCTACGGAGAGCGCATGAGCCGAAGTCACTTCGGCGGAAACTTCGCCACGATGACGGGCGGCGGTTTCGCGATAGGATTTGACGATGCCGGGAACGGCAAAGAGGCGGCGATTGCGCGCAACGACCTTCAGGAAATTGCCGACCAGACCCGAGATGCCGGCCTTTTCAATGATCGCGGAAATGGCCTTGAACTGGTCGTCGGCAGAAAAGATCGGGCTGACGATGAGGCGCTTCAGATCGGCGCTTTCGTTGATCAGCGACTGGAACGCATCCAGATCAGACCCAACGCTCTCAACCGATCCTGCTTCCAGCGCGAGATCGAAAAGCGAAGACGCGTATCTTTCTGCAACACCGGAAATAAGCTGGGATGTGTCTGCCACGGGCACAAGCTTCTCTCATTTTAATCCAAGGGCGATGTCTGCGGAGAACCGTAAACCCAACATCTTGAATTTGTTGCTATATTTTAAAGGTCACACAAGCCGGGCGGCCTGTTTCCCCCACAAGTCGCGGTTCGTCTAGCATAGGATATCTGGACTCGCAACACGCGAACAGCACGAATGCGCTTAAGATCGTCCGGTTTGGCCAAATTTTGACAAAAATAGGGTATGAACTGGCGAGGTCCAAACTGTATAGGCCCTCCCTGGGTCAAATTCAGATGAAGCCGAAGACGTATGCCAAGGGTAAGGCTGAAAGCACGATCTGGACAGCCAGATACAGCCAGTTCACCACCGTATTGCCGCTGTCCGACAGCATCGACAGGATGCGGCCGAAAGCAGCCAGCGCAAAGGCGGCACCGAGTGCCAGGAAATACGGTTTATCGATCAGAAGCGTCGCCGCGATCCCTAATCCAAGCGGAAGACCACCCATAGCCGAACGTGCTTCCGCATAACCGCCCTGCCGGCCTTCGCGAATGTCGAGTCCGAGAACACGGAACGCTATGCGGGGAGCAAAGAAGAAGAAAAGACCCAAAAAACAGGAAGCAATGGCTGAGCAGAACGCCAGGAACTCTCCTGTCTCCGTCGGAATATATAACTCCATGGGCATTTCCCCGCTTTGGCCTGATCGCATTGATCTAACGCAAGAGCGGGTGAAAGGGAATCGGCCGGGAACCGGAATTCGACGCGGCTTCACACGCTTGTTGCGTATTCGTGAACTGCCTGACATCCTCTCCCTTGCGTCATCCCTACATTCGCCACAGACAAACACCCACGCGATCCTCGTCGTGTGGGTGTTGAAAATTTCTCCGGGTCTCCCCGAACGATTTCGGGGCGGGCAGCGCCGCGCCGCTCAGATGATATCGAAGTCCCGATAGGTCAGCGACAGGTTCGGATCCAGTCTGGCGATGAGTACAGAACCGCCCGCCTCGTTGCCGTTCGAATCGTAATAGAGCTCCCCGGTGTCCCGCTCATAGATGAGACGGTGCTTCGCGTCGGTCGCAAGACCGGTACTGTTGCTGGCAAAGGCGGACGAGAGCAGCGCACCGGCGGCACCGACCGTCTTGAAGATCGCATTTTCGAGGATGATGCGGTCGTCGGTGACATTGAAATCCGCGATCGTGTCGACATTGGTTGAAGCACTCGGTGTGGTATTGAAGACGAAGTTGTCCTTGCCCGTGCCGCCCGTCAGCAAGTCGCTCCCTGCACCACCAGTGAGGGTATCATTGCCGGAACCACCGATCAGCTTGTCGATACCGCTGCCACCGCTGAGCTTGTCGTTGCCGGAACCACCGTCGAGCGTGTTGTTGCCGCTGTTGCCGGTAATGGCGTTGCCGCCGCCATTGCCCGTGCCATTGATGTTGCCGGAGCCCAGCAGCTTCAGATTTTCGATGCCGGTATAGCTGCCGAGCGATCGGGAGATCGTGGACGTTATCGTGTCCGTGCCCGCGCTGTCGGACACGCTGTCCGCGCCCGAGCCCAGCACATAGGTGTCGTTTCCGGAGCCGCCGATCAGCTTGTCCGTATTGGCGCCGCCGTCGAGAATATTGTTGCCGGCATTGCCGGTGATCGTGTTCTTGAGCCCGTTGCCGGTGGCGTTGATGTTGCCCGTCCCCAGCAGCGCCAGGTTTTCGAAAACGCCCCGGACATAGGACGTTTCAGTAAGATTGAAACTCACGGAAGATCGCACGGTATCAACACCGCTGCCGCTTCTCTCATCGATGACATCAATCACTTCGTCGACGAAATAGATATCATTGCCGGAGCCGCCAAGAAGCGTGTCGGTACCGGAGCCGCCATCCAGAATGTCGTTGCCCGCTCCCGTTTCGATGCGGTCGTCGCCGGTGCCGCCACCAACATTGTCCACGCCGGCATGACCGCGATAGATGTCCGCGTCGCCTTCCAGATCAATCCTTGGCGCACCGGTCCTGAAGCGGCCAAGTCCCGTCAGGTCAAAGACATCCTTGCCTGTGGTGCCGGTCAGCAGAAAGCCATTGGTATCGAGAACCTCGATACTCGCCGCTGCGGTGATCGTAAAAGTCTGGCGGTCGGTATCGTTGGCAAGCCGGATCGTGTCGCTGCCCTGACCGCCCAGAAACGTGTCGGTTCCGACGTCGCCGATCCAGAACGTATCATCGCCGGCACCGCCGTCGAACAGGTCGCGGCCGGCATCGCCGTAGAGCTGGTCGTTTCCGGCGCCGCCGTACAATTTGTCATTGCCCGCGCCACCGCGCACGATATCGACGCCCGCGTGACCGATATAGGTATCCTCGCCACCTTGCAGATCGATTGCCGGACCGGTGTTAACGAGAGATTTCAGGCCGCTGAAATCATAGGTATCGCCGCCTTGCGTGCCCTGCAGCGAAAAGCCGCCGGTATTGAGCGCCTCGACGCCGGATGCGGCATCGAGAATGATCTTCTGGCGAACGAGATTGCCGGAAAGGCGAACGGTATCGGTACCCGATCCGCCGACAAACGTGTCGATACCGGCAATGTTGCTCTCGATCCAGAACGTATCGTTGCCGGCGCCGCCGTCCAGCAGGTCGTCGCCGGGTCCGCCATAGAGCTGGTCGTCGCCGTCCTGGCCATAGAGGTAATCGTTCCCTTCTTCGCCATGCAGCTGATCATTGCCGCCGCCGCCAAAGATCCGGTCCCGGCCATCGCCACCGCGCAGGTCGTCGTTGCCGGTTTCAAGCGCAGGATCAGTCCCCTCGGCATAACCGTAGATATAGTCGGAGCTGACACCGCCCTGGCGAAAATCATTGCCGTTGGTGCCGAATAAATTGGCCATGCTAACCCTCCTTCAAACGTCATCTGCCTTTGGCTCTGGCCGCAACTGGCGCAAGCAACGGAGCAACCAACAGCTGAGTGCCACAATCAGGAGGAGGAAACAGGTATCGGAATTGAGTATTTTTCGATGCTAATGCATGTCGCCCGAAAGTGTACAGCGGTTCGGGGAAGACGACATGCGTCAAAACAAAACCCCAAAGCGCGTCGCGCGAATCCGTTTCACGAGACACGCTTCACGGAGCGATATGAGCCCGATGCATCGCCACGGCGACGGCGCCGAGCGTGCTCGACACGCCATAGGTGCGGCGAATGTTCTGCAGGTGCTTGCGCACCGTCGCCGTCGATATCCTCAGAATATCGGCGATCTCGTCGGCGGTTTTGTCCATGGCGGCCCAGGTGAGGATTTCCTGCTCGCGCGGGGTGAGCACGATCTCCAGCACATCGGGATGCCGCAGGTTCTCGACACACCGGACCGTCATCATGCTCATCAGGTTGACGGCCGTCAGCTCGCGCCGCGATAGCCGGAGTTGCCTGGCAGGCGATGCAAAGGAGACAAGTGCCTGCCAATGGCGGCGCGAATAGCTGGGAACGACGTAGCCACTCATAAGCCCGAAATCCGTCGCCTCGTTCGCCACCAGTCTCGAACTTGCCGAAGCGCTCAAACGCTCAGGCACATCCTGCCAGTAGAAAGGCTGGATTGCGGTGCGACTGTAGCGGCAGACACCGTCGACATCCGCATAGCGCCGTTCGACATAGCGCTGGAACCAGCCATCTGGCCAGCCGTTGAGCTCCACCAGGGGTTCGAGCTCTTCACGGCCCGCAGGCACACCGCTGACGATCAGATGTTCGAAACCCACTTTGCGGACGGCGTGAAGAAGATCCCCAAGCAGGGCGTCGGTTGTACGATGGGTTCGGCATCGCTCCACAAATTCAAAGGTTTCAACCTCGATGGTCATGCGCGTCTTGCCTCCCAAGCCTCAAGCAAGACTGTAATCAAACTTTGCAGAGAGACAAGCATCTCCGGACACGTTCTTGGCGTTCCCTTTTCCTGACCTTCGGGTCTGACTATTTCTGTACATGCCTGTTTATGATTTTCTAGACGCGATTGAGAAATTGAAGAACGCTATAAGCGGCCTCTTGCCGACGACTTCGTGGAAAAGCCCTATGTCGTTGTCGCCCGGGCGAGCACTCTACCTCACAGAAAACTCTGCGGATCGATATCCAGCTGGACGCTGACGGAGCCCCGCACTTTCGGACCGGCCGCCATCATCGTTTTCACGAAGGCCTGCATATCACTGTTGCGGCGGCCATGGACCAAAAGCCGGAAGCGGTGGCGGCCGCGGATAAGCGCCAGCGGCGCCTCCGCCGGCCCCAGAATGCTGATGCCACTGACCCGCGGTGCCGCCTGCCGCAGGCCGCGTGCATGGCCTTCGGCATCGGCGCGGGTATCCGCCGATACGATAATGGAGGCGAGACGTCCGAACGGCGGCAACAGCGCTTTCTCCCGTTCGCCGATCTCGCGCTCATAGAACGCCTCCGAATCTCCTGAAACTATTGCCTGCATCACCGGGTGCTGCGGCTGATAGGTCTGGAGCAGACCCAGGCTCTTCAGCCCCGTTCGCCCTGCCCGGCCCGTTACCTGGCTCAGAAGCTGGAAGGTACGCTCGGCGGCGCGCGGATCGCCATTGGCAAGGCCGATATCCGCATCGACGATACCGACAAAAGTCATCATCGGAAAATTGTGCCCCTTGGCGACCAGCTGCGTACCGACGACGATATCGGCTTCGCCCTTGGCGATCGCCTCCAGCTCCAGCCGCAGGCGCTTGACGCCCATCAGGTCGGAGGACAGCACGATGGTGCGCGCGTCGGGAAAATGCCTATCGACCTCCTCCGCGATGCGCTCGACGCCAGGCCCGCAGGCGACCAGATGGTCGAACGTGCCGCATTCCGGGCAGCTCTCCGGCGTCCTCTCGGCATAGCCGCAATGATGGCACTGGATCTGGCCGCGGAACCGGTGTTCGACCAGCCAGCTCGAGCAATCCGGGCACTGGAAGCGGTGGCCGCAGACGCGGCACAGCGTCAGCGGCGCATAGCCGCGGCGGTTGAGAAACAGCAGAGCCTGCTCGCCGCGCTCCACCGCCTTGCCGATATGGCGCAGCAGCACCGGCGACAGGAAGCCGCCGCGTTCCGGCGGATGCCGGCGCATATCGACGAGGCCGAGATCGGGGAGTGCGGCGTCGCCAAACCGCGTCGGCAGGTGGATCGGCTTGTAGCGGCCGAGATCGCCATTGACCCGACTTTCCACCGACGGCGTCGCCGAGACCAGCACGGCCGGAAAATCGCCGATGCGGGCGCGCACCACCGCCATGTCACGGGCATTGTAGAAGACGCGATCTTCCTGCTTGTAGGCAGGGTCATGCTCCTCGTCGACGACAATCAGGCCGAGATTCTCGAACGGCAGGAACAGCGCCGAACGGGCACCGGCAACGACACGGACACCGCCCTCCGTCACCTGCCGCCAGACCTTTTCGCGGGTTCGCGGCGCCAGATCGGAATGCCATTCGGCGGGTTTGGAGCCGAACCGATCCTGGAAACGCTCCATGAAGCTAGCCGTCAGGGCGATTTCCGGCAGGAGGATCAGCACCTGCTTGCCGGCCTTCAAGGTCGCTGCGATGGCCTCGAAATAGACCTCCGTCTTGCCGGAGCCGGTAATGCCGTCGATCAGCGAGACGGAAAAACCGCCGGCATCGACGCTTTCGAGCAGATCCAATGCTGCCTGCTTCTGCGGTCCTTCCAGCCGATGCTCGGCATAATCCGGATCGGGCGCGGCCACCACCGGCGGCGGCGGCATAAAGACGGTCTCGAACACGCCCTGCGCCGTCAGCCCGTCGATCACGCTTGAGGATGTGCCGGCCGCATGCGCAAGCCCCGACCGCGTCCAGGTGAATCCATTGTCGGCGGTTGCGATCACCCGTTCGCGTGCCGTCGTCATCCGCTCCGGCCGCGTATCGGTCAGCCGCAAACCCTCGATCATCGGCTCGGGATCGAAGGCGGCGGGCGCCCGCAGCGCCATGCGGGCGACGAGGCCTGGCGGCGAGACGGTATAGGCGGCGACCCAATCGAGAAATGTGCGCATGTCCCGGGACAACGGCGGACAATCGAAGACCTGGGTAATGGCCTTCAGCTTCTTCGGATCGACAGCGTCGTCCTGCACACCGTCCCAGACGACACCCACCACCTGGCGGGGGCCGAGCGGCACCTGAACGATCGAGCCAGGCTCAACGGCCATTCCCTCCGGCACGGCATAGGAGTATGCTTTCGGCGCGGGCATCGGCACCAGAACGGGCACGACGCGGCGGGCGAACAGGTCGTCAAACAAATCGGTCGAATCTTCGGTCATCGGCCGTGACCTTGCCTTCGGATTGCGTTAAAGAAAACCCCGAAACAACACAGCAGCCCGCGCATCCCAAGGGAGATTACCCATGAAGTTTTTTGTCGATACAGCCGATGTGAACGAAATCCGTGAGTTGAACGACCTCGGCCTCGTTGACGGCGTGACGACCAACCCGTCGCTGATCCTCAAGTCGGGCCGCAACATCGTCGAAGTCACCAAGGAAATCTGCGGCATCGTCGATGGCCCGGTTTCCGCCGAAGTGGCTGCCACCGATTACGAGACGATCATGAAGGAAGCGGCTGTCATTTCGAAGATCGCCGACAACATCTGCATCAAGCTGCCGCTGACGCTGGACGGCCTCAAGGCCTGCAAGAACCTCGCTTCCGATGGTCACCAGACCAACGTGACGCTGTGCTTCTCCGCCAACCAGGCTCTGCTCGCCGCCAAGGCCGGCGCCACCTTCGTGTCGCCCTTCGTCGGCCGTCTCGACGACATCGCCTTCGACGGCATGGACCTGATCCGCGAAATCCGCCAGATCTTCGACAATTACGGCTACGAGACCGAAATCCTCGCCGCCTCGATCCGTACCGTCAACCACGTCAAGGAAGCAGCCCTGATCGGCGCCGACGTCATCACCGCCCCGCCGGCAACCCTGAAGGCGCTCGTCAAGCACCCGCTGACCGACGCCGGCCTTGCGACCTTCCTGGCCGACTGGGCCAAGACCGGCCAGAAGATCGCCTGATTGTCTTCAGGAATGGAATGAGCTGGAAGCCTCGCGAGATGATCGCGAGGCTTTTTTCTTTTTAGTCATCCTCATCCATCATCCCCGTCAGCCGCATGCCCTCGATCCATGTCGCCCCATCATTACGGATCACTCGTTTCGGGCGCGTGCCGCACCGCTTCTGAATTTCCGCCGCGAGAATCTCCGAATGGGTGACGATCCAGATCTGGCTGTCGGCGGAGGCAGCGGCGATCATTTCGGCGAGCGGCGGCAGCATGTCGGGGTGCAGGCTGGTTTCCGGCTCGTTGAGGGCAATGAAACGCGGCCGGCGGTATGAGAGCAGCGCGCCGGCCAGCGCGAGGAAACGCATCTGGCCATCCGACAATTCGCGCGCGGAGAATTGCCGTTCCGGGAAATCCGGGAAGACAAGCGAGAATTCGGCGAATTCCTGCGGATCGGGAACCACAAGCCGGGCGCCGCCAAAGGCATCGGCGACGGCGCGGTCGAGATCGACCGTATCCTGGCGGGTGTGAGCGAGCGTTGCGAAAACGGCGGCAAGATTGGACCCGTCCTCGTCCAGCATGGTTGCGGTGACGGCAAGGCAGGGAGAGCGCAGCGGCGAATCGCGGTCGGTGCGAAACCCGTGAAAAAAGCGCCAGCCATCGACGGCACGGCGGAATGTCCCGATTTCCGGATAGTGGCCGGCATCGCCCAGAAGCGCGATGGCAGTTTCCGATGTCAGCGCCTGCTCTGGATATTCTTCCATCCGGCCTGCCGGATTCCTGACCGATATCAGCGGGCCTTTGCGCTTCATCATCGTTGCCGGGCGCCCGGCATCCACCCGAAGCTCCTCCTCCTTGACCTGCGGCTCGAAGGCGAACCCGGCTGCGGCCTCCGGTGGCCGCAATCCAGCCTCCACCCTGTAATGAAAGCTCAGCGCCCGCTCCGCGTCCAGCAATTCGACATCCAGCTTGATGCGCACCGGCCCGCTGCTGGTACTCCTGCCGCTCCACAGCTCCGAAGCCATGCCGCCTTCACGGGCGATCTCATGGGCAAGCCGGCCGCGAACAGCGGCCTGAACCAGCTGCAGGGCACGATAGAGATTGGATTTGCCGACGCCGTTTTCGCCGATGAACAGGTTGACCCCGGCCATATCCATGCGGATGGATTTCAGCGAACGGTAATTGGCGGCGAACATGGAGCGAATCTGCATGACGCAGATTTACCCAATCGTCTCCAACGACGGAACCGGGGATCGGAACCGGGCATCTCCATCCCGCGCGAGATCATGCACGGTGTGCCGCTCCAGCGCCCGCGTCACCTCGACCGGATCGCCATCCAGCGCATCCGGCTGGATCAGATTGCCGATGGTGAAATCGAACATGTCGCCCTTCTTGTTCAGAAGCTCGTGGAACACCGTCATGTCGCGCAGTTCGGTCGACCATTTGGCCAGCCAGTAGAACAGGCCGGAATTGCGCGCCGACATGTGAACCGGCAGGATCGGCAGATTATACTTGCGGGCGAAACTGACGGCCGAGGTCTTCCACGGGCGCTCGTTGAGCTGCCCGTTTGCCCAATAGGCGATACGGCCCGATGGAAAAAGCACGGTCGCCTTGCCTTCCGAGATCGACCGGTTGGTGATCTGCAGCGTCTCGCGCGCCTTCAGCTTGGTCTTGTGTTCGTCGCGCCATTCCACCGGGATGACCATCTCGACAAAACGCGGATTGACCCGGATGGCATCGCGATTGGCAAAGAACATCATGTCGGGACGGAGATTCTTGAGAAGGTCGAACACGGCGATACCATCGGCAATGCCCGTCGGATGGTTGCTCACCAGCAGGAAGCCGCCTTCAGCCGGAATCCGCTGCGGCTGGCGCACACGGATATCCAGCGACAGGGTTTCGCTCAGATGCTCGAAGGCCTGAAAGCCGGGCGCGTTGGCCACGGCATCGGCAAATTCGATGGCCTTGCGATAATTCAGCAATGTATAGAGGAACGGCCGCATCACCCGCCAGAGCGGATGCTTGACGATGCGCTGGCCGCGCTCGGCAATCAATGTATCGACGATATGGCCGGGCTGGCCGTGCGATACCAGCGCGACCGTCTCTGCGAAGTACGTGAAACCGCTTGCCGAATCCCGTCGTGCCATGGTTTTTTCCGCTGTGCTTTCGCTGAGCTATCGCAGGTGAATATGATCCGAACATGACAAATTCCAAGAGCCGTTAGGAAAAACATAACGGCCTGACGCGCAGAGTCGCCGCTTGATTGTCGCGGAGTATGCCTGTGAACGAACTGCTGATCATTGGTCATCCCGAGCTGATGGCGGAGCGCCAGCGCTGGCTTTCGGGGCTCGGCGAAGAACGGCGCCTGTCGGACAAGACCGTCGAGGCCTATGAGCGCGACACGCGGCAATTCCTGCATTTCCTCACCGGACATCTGAGCGGGCCGGCACGGCTCAGCGACATCAGCGCGCTTCGGCCCGGCGACCTGCGCGGCTTTCTGGCTTCCCGCAGACGCGACGGTGCCGGCGCCCGCACCCTCGGCCGTGGGCTTGCCGGTCTGCGCTCGTTCCTGCGCCATCTGGAAAAGAAGGGCCTTGCCAACGCCGCCGGCGCCTCAGCGGTACGGTCACCGAAGCAGCCGAAATCGCTGCCGAAGCCGCTGACCGCGGTCGATGCCTTGATGGTCGTGACCAGCGAGGCGCAGCTTGCCGAGGAACCCTGGATCGCCACCCGCAACGCCGCCGTGCTGACCCTGCTCTATGGCTGCGGCCTGCGTATCTCCGAAGCACTCGACCTGACACCATTGGATTTTACCGGAACCCCGACGGCGCTGCGCATCCATGGCAAGGGCGGCAAGACCCGCGTCGTACCGCTGATCGCAGCCGCTATCGATGCGGTCCGGGCCTATGAAAAACTCTGCCCCTATCACCTCGCCCAGGACGGTCCGCTGTTTCGCGGTGCCAAGGGCGGCAAACTGCAGGCGGCAATCATCCAGCGCGAGATGCAGAAGCTGCGCGGCGCCCTTGGCCTGCCGGACACCGCGACGCCGCATGCGCTGCGCCATTCCTTCGCCACCCATCTTCTGGCCGGCGGCGGCGACTTGCGCACCATCCAGGAACTGCTCGGACACGCCAGCCTCTCGACCACGCAGGTCTACACCGGCGTCGATTCGGCACGGTTGTTGGAAATCTACGACCGGGCCCATCCGCGCGCTTGAATTTCGCCGGTTAAGGAGCATTAACCAGCTTTGTTAAACGGCCCGTCAGGCTTGGGCGGCTAGGGTCGGCCCGATGACCGTATCGTAGACAGGATAAGTGATGTTTCAGCGCGTGGCAAAACCGGTACGCAGCATGGCGGACAAGCTGAGCGACAATATCCTTGCGCTGATCGCCACGCTGCATGTTCTGTTCGCGCTCAGTCTGATCGTCACCCTGTTTTCGATATCCCAGGCCCGCGCCGAAGACGTTGCCTGCGGCGGCAGGAACCTGATCGCCGACATGCGGACCTCCGATCCGGCCAAGCTTGCGGCGCTGGAAAAGGACGCGGCGGCCGTTCCCAACGGCAAGGGCACGTTCTGGAAGATCGAAAAGGCCGGCATCGCGCCGTCCTATCTGCTCGGCACCATGCATGTCACCGATCCGCGCGTGATGGCCATGCCAAAGGGTGCGGACGCCGCCTATCAAGCGGCAAAAACCGTGATCGTCGAATCCGACGAGATCGTCGACGACCGCAAGGCGGCGGCGGCGATCATGATGCAGCCGGGACTGACCATGTTTGCCGACGGCAAGTCGATCAAGGATTTTCTGAAACCCGAGGAAACGGAAAAGCTGGCCGCCGGGCTGAAGGCGCGCGGCATTCCGCTGACGCTGGTCGCCAAAATGAAGCCCTGGATGATCGCCAGCTTCGTCGCCCTGCCCGCCTGCGAAATGAGCCGCAAGGCGGCCGGCGCCTCGTTCCTCGACAAAAAGCTGGCCGAAGATGCATTGAAACAGGGCAAGACCCTGAAGGGGCTGGAAACGCTGGTCGAACAACTGAAGGCCATGGATGCGCTGCCGGTCGAGTTTCACCTTCAGGCTCTGATCGAGACGCTCGATCTCGGCGACACCATTGCCGACGTCATGGAAACGACGACCGACTTGTATCTCACCGGCGATACCGGCCTGATCATGCCGATGATGAAGGCCGTCTCGGAGGAGAAATCCGCCGAAAGCGATGCAAGCTATGCCGATTTCGAGCAGCGCATCATCACCGACCGCAACAGGACCATGGCGACCCGCGCCAGGCCGATCCTCGATGGCGGCGCCGTGTTCATGGCCGTCGGCGCCCTGCACCTGCCGGGCAAAGACGGCGTGATCGAATTGCTGCGCAGGCAAGGGTTCACGATATCGAACATGTCGGCCGCCAACTGATACGGTTTCTGTTTGATTGGCTTGGCCGGATGCGCTCCCTGTTGTGCCTGTCACCGTTGCGGCCAGCTGGAGTTCCTCTGACGGGCAAAGGGACGACGGATAAGAAGAGGCTACTGAACGAGCTATTCTACACTCGAGGCACGTCGAACACCTCGCCCGCCCGCAGCGCCCGAAACCGCTCCCGCGCGACGCCCTGTTGCTTCAGCGCCACTTCCAATGCCCTCACCGGCTCCTCGATCCCCTCGTTCGTCAGCTGCACCGTCCCAAAATGATGCCCGGCGACATGGGCGGCGTTGCACAGTTGCATGCCCTTCACCGCCTCCTCCGGGTTCTGGTGCTGCGCCTTCATGAACCAGCGCGGCTCGTAGGCGCCGATCGGCAGGTTGGCGAGGCGGAAGGGACCGTGCTTTTCCGCGGCTGCGCGGTAGTTGATGCCGTCGTGGAAGCCGGTATCGCCGATGTGGTAGATTTTTCCGGCTGGCGTTGTGATGACGAAGGCCGCCCAGAGCGCCATGCGGCGATCGCGCCCGCCGCGCGCCGACCAGTGGTGGCAGGGCTCGCAGTCGATCGCCACATCGTCCCAGAAGGAGATCTGCTCGCCCCAATCCATGTCGGACATCTTGGCGTCGGGAATGGCGCGGTGGATGATCGTGTCGTTGCCGAGCGGCGTGACGATATGCGGTCCG